>Ga0334882_1001510_pt1 | contig 27503 bp, 23 predicted proteins | sample GraSluR1_MG_5_FD_207226 | JGI IMG/M metagenome (GOLD analysis project Ga0334882, IMG submission 207226) | Sludge microbial communities from methane-producing bioreactor in Wageningen University, Netherlands - Granular Sludge_15_04-R1 | ecosystem: Engineered > Bioreactor > Anaerobic >...
TGTAATAATCACCTGGATTAACAGCTACTGTATTTGGAATACTCCAGGTATAATTAGCATGAATTTCTGAAGTTTTGTCTACATCATTACCCAGATCGTTGCCATTGGCATCTTTTATACTAACACCTGTAATAAACGGAAATGATTCTGTAATATCCTTAGGCTCAGCCTGAGGTGCAATCACAGCATCAGCTGCCTTATCACCTGGTTTTGCCTGCACTTCCTCATCCGGCTTTTCAGCAGAATTTTGCTGTTCTGCTTCTTCCTGTTTGAAATTAACATTTACTGAAGTCTTTCCAATACTGACGGATACAGGATTGCTGTTTCCTATCTTGTCCTTGTTAAACTGCCCACTTATGGACAATTTACCTGATGTACCGCTCTTCACTTCAGCAGTAAAAGTGACAGTTACCTTGTTTGAAGCCGGATCTGCACTTATTGAACCTATTACAGCATCCTTGGAATCTTTGACTTCACCACTGACATCTTTAAGCTTGATCTGGTCTGTGAGCTGAATACTGTAGGAAGTACCTTTAGCTACATCTTCCGAAATCGAAAAATCATAATTGATGTTGACATCAGAACTCTTGTCCACATCTGTTTCAGCACTGATATCTTTACCTGTCCCGTCTGTAAGAATACCTCCTATTATAAATGGAAATTCTATTACAGTAGGAGTGGCTGCCGGATCAGAATCGGCCGGTTCTTTCGGTGCCGGAGTTTCAGTTTGTCCAACAGTTGTACCTGAGTCCTGAGTTGTACTGTTCTGTTCAGGCTCTTTGGTAGTATTGCCTTCTGATTGGGATGTATTGGAATCCTGGTCGGCGTTCTGCTGGCTGCCTGTTTCTTCCTGCTGTGCTCCATTTTCAGAACCTCCATTTGTTCCTTCAGTTTCCTGCTCAGTACCCTGCTGTGCAGTATTGTCCGAATCACCTGGAACTGCCGGTGTACTTTCTTCCTGTGTCACTGACCCATCTTGATCAGTAGCAGTTTCGTTGGAAATTTCAGTACCACCTCCATTCTCACCCTGTGACGTTGAAGTATTTTCTGTTACAAGTGGAAATGTGGAAGTATCTGCCTTTACACTTTTTAAAGGCGCAGAAGAAATAAAAATCTGCAGCACAAACAGAAGTGATACCGCAATTGATAAAAATTTTTTCTTTCTCACTTTTCCACCTCCTTTCACAATATAATTTTATAAAGTTAATTATTTATTAATAATAATTTAACTTTGACCTATATTATATGATATTTTACTCACAAACTGATCACAAATTATTTACAGATTATTTACAAAAAAACAGGGAAGTTGAACTCTCCTGTTCTATAATTTCATAAGCAAAGCTTTGTAAAGCCTTTCTGTTGCTTCCTTCGGCTCTATATGCAGTTCATCTTTAAACATGGCATTCAGTTCATCATAACATTTCATCAATGCAACCTTGTCACCACGATAAAAATAAACTTTCATCATCAGCTCATAAGCTTCTTCATCAAAAGGATTTTTTGAAATTGCCTTCTTCAGATATTCCTCCGATTTGTTGTAGCTTTTTTCCTTCATATAGTATCGTGCTATATTTTTAACTTCAAGCAGATAATATCTCAAAAGCTTTTCATTCAATTCATTGTTCCAGACATAATCTTCATTTCCAAATAAAATACCCTTATACAAATTTACAGCATCAACATAATCACCTATATTTTTGCTGTCAGCTTCAATATGGATTTCAATAAAGTCTTCAAAATCCCAGGCATCGCATCTGAATTCTGTAAAATCCACACTGTAATTTCCACTTTTATAGTAGATCACATTATATATGCCGACATTTTTCAAGACATTCTTCAGTCTGTATATTGTACTGTACAGATTGTGTTCTGCATTTTTGGGCGGAGAATCCGGCCAGAGCATATCACAGAGATTCCATCTGTCGGTCTCTTCTCCTCTGTTGCATATGAAATATGCAAATAGCTCCTGGACTTTTGAAGTTGACCACCTGACAATTTCATTTCCAGAACTTCCATATACTTTAAAACCTCCAAGGCAGAGTATTTCATTTTTTCTGATTTTAGCTGAAATGTTTTTTCTCCTGCCGTAATTTTTCAAAAGTCTTTTTACCGTCGTATTGATATCCTCTTCCGTAATTGGCTTCAGGATATAGTTCACAGCATCGACTTCAAAGGCCTGCAGGGCATATCTTTCATAGGCAGTAACAAATACTATCTGTATATCTTCATCAAAATTTTTCACCTGTTTTGCAAGTTCCACACCATTTATATACGGCATCTCTATATCCACAAAGACAACATCCGGCGAAAGCTTGAATATACCGTCAAGTGCTTCTCTTGAGTCAGTATATCCACCTATTACCTCCAGATATTTATTCCTGTTGATAAACATTTCCATCAATTTCAGAATAGGCTTTTCATCTTCTACAACTACAGCTTTCATAAACCATTCCCCCTACAATATAGAGACATCGTTACAGTTGTCCCTTTCCCTTCAACACTGCGTATGTCCATATTACCCTTTCCAAGCTGTCTGATTCGCCTGTCCACATTCAAAATACCTACCCCGCAGCCGCTTCTGTCACCATTTTTCAATGTCTCAATTTTATCCCGGGACATACCTATGCCATTATCCTTTACCTCAATATACATGCACCCATTTTTCTTTACGGCGGAAACACATACCCTTCCGCCCTCACTTTTTCCAAGCAGGCCGTGCCTTATTGAATTTTCCACAATGGGCTGTATGCACAGTGATGGAATCTGCTCGTTCATAACCCCCTGTTCGATGTCATATTCAATATTTATTCTGTTTTCAAATCGTGTCTTCAATATTTCAACGTAGGCATCAACCATCTCCAGTTCACGCCTGAGTGATACCATCATGAGTTTGTTGTCTATGTCAAAGGTAAATCTCAGATATTTGCTTAAACTTGTAAGAAGTCCCGCCGCTTTCTCCCCATCGGTATAGCAGAAGGAAACTATTGTACTTATGGTATTATATAAAAAATGGGGTTTTATCTGTGAATGAAGGAAAGCCAACTCATTTTTCACTGCATCTTCCATGTACTTTTTAAGCAATATCAAATTCGTCACTCTGGCAGACATCTCTTTTGCCTCAAAGGGTTTGGCTATAAAGTCATTTGCCCCTGCTTCAAATATCTGGAAGACTTCATAATTTATATCCTTCAGCATGGATATAAGTATGGGAAGTTCAATGAGGGAATACTTTTCTCTTATTTTTCTGCACACCTCTATGCCTGAAATTCCTGGAAGCATTAAATCAAGAAGAACAAGGTCTATTTTATTTTTCTCCAGTTTTTCCAGTGCATCTTTACCGGACAGAGCCGTAATTACATTGTAACCTTCTCCACATAATACATTGAGTGCTATTTTAATATTCAATATTTCATCGTCAATTAGCAGAATGCTTCCTTTATAATTCTCCTTTTGTATCGTTTCAGAGTACTTTATAGGATAAAACCTGCCGATATAACCTGCATCCTTCAATTTTGTCCGTCTATACTCTGCAGTATTTTCTTCACAGCCCTGCAGTGAAAATACGAAACGGCTTCCCTGCCCGATCTCGGACCACTCTAAAAATATTTTTCCGTGCATCAGCTCAACAAGCTGACGTGTTATATACAGTCCAAGGCCAATTCTTTCAAAATTCAGGGACTCATAGGGTTCAAAAATCTCTTCCCTTTTACACCAGGGTACTCCAAACCCTGTATCTTCCACGGATATGGAAATCATCCCTCCATCCTTCCTGCCGTCTATGCTTATCAAACCTCCATACATATTGTGAACTGCATTGGTTATGAGATTGAACAGAACCTGCCTTATTCTGCCTTCATCAGCTTTCACAAACATGGATTCTCCTATATTGCTGACTATGTCTATACCTGTTCCCTGTATTATATGTTTATGGGTTTCCACTACTATATCCACACATACCTTGATATCCACAACCGACATCTTCACATTAAGTTGTCCATTTTTCAGCAGTGCTACATCAAGTATATCATTTACAATGCCGGACAATTTCAGCGCCATGTTCTTCATTGTCATAACCTTTTTCATGTTCTCATCCTCTGGATGATTCATATTGTCCTTAATTAATATATCGGCAATGTCAATCATTCCATATAGCGGAGCCTTCAATTCATAGGACGTCTTTGTAACAAATTCATCCTTTATCCTGTCTTTTTTTATGAGTTCTCCCGACATCCTCTCCATATATTTATAATTTGTAAGGAATTTGTCACTGTGGATCATATATGAAAACATTACAAAACCACAGAATGATACGGCGCCTATGAACTCATCGGATACAATATCCAGAGAATAAAGGAAACTGTTTATAAGAAAAATACTTATACATATCATGGCTCCCAGAAAATTACCCGCTTCATTATCTCCAATAACCCTCATTCCTTTTCCAAACATGAACAGAAGTCTTAAAACAACTGCTACAATGAACATACTTATAAATATATACTTCAGCAGGCTTAAATCCATGTAAACAGAATAATCTGCATTCCATACTACGGCCGTATAGAACAGTGCCAGGGAAACACCCATTTTCAATGCGGCATCCGGAAGTATTTCAATATCCTTTTCCACTGTTATTCCAATCAGAGATGTTACAGTTATAATTGCTGATATCTGCTGAATTTTGCAGTATATTTCGAAGGGTATAAAGGGAAACAGCTGAATCAGTATTCTTTCCCCACCTAAAAGCATATCAACTGCAAGGGACAAGAAGGCAGCAGCATAGTACAGATATATTTTTTTCCTCTGCAGTTTTACATAAACTCTTAAAATATACATGGAAATCATGAACATCACTATACTGCCCGACAATTCAATGGAGGTTTTACCAACATTCATAAAGTTTATATCCTTCTGATGACCAAAGTATATTTCATACATGGTTCCCCTGAAAGGATATCCGAAACCGGCAGATTGAAGTATTATTTCAATTGTATACCCTTTGACGTTGAAGTATGTACAATATGGAACCATGCCGGCATTATATCCATTGTCCTTCTCCGCAGGATTTCCACTTGAACCCATTATTTCACCATTTATGTACAATCTATTGCTCATTCTGATATTTCCCACATTCATCCCGAATACGTTATTTGAAGGTTTTACTTTTGCAATGAGCCTGAAAGTCCTTGCACCTTCCGGTTTCACAAGCATATAACTATCTTTGTCCATTATTGTGGATGTAATTTTTACATATCCTGTAGGTTTGGGTTTTTGAGCGCTTTTTTCCTCAAAATCTTCCGGTGTAAGAAGCTGTCCATCATAAAACTCCCACTGTCCGTCAAGCTTTACTGCACCATCTTTTGAAAAATCCCACTTTGAAAGATCCATCTTTCCATACTGTGCCGGCAGCGGTTTTTTAGGGGACATTACATCTGAAAAAAGTATAAAAGCTGAAATCACAAACATTCCCAGAACTATTATAATTCTAGTCACAATTTTCATATAATTAAATTGCTCCTTGAAGATAAAATTTAAAAATTTGTTTTATGATCATTTTCTCACAAATATTTACCTAATGCAAAAAATATTTGACTAATCTCTGGATTATTACTAAAATAAATCTGCACAATTACAATTATAATTAGGAAAGAGGAGCTTCAATTGAAAAAATCGAAAATCATTGGTGGAGTTCTTATATTTGCAGGCATTCTGATACTTTTATATGCTTTTGGTGCCAGATACCTGACAGCATACAGGCAGAACAATATGGTAAAAAATTATGAACAGAGAATTAAAAAGCACAAGAAAAATGCTGAAAATTCATCTGATCCTGCTGTAAATTACGGTACAATAGGACTCCTGGTTATTTCCAAAATAAATTTGAAGGTTGCAATAGGAGAGGGTACAGATATGGACACGCTCAGATATGCTGTAGGTCATTTCAAAGGTACGGCCCTGCCGGGACAGAAGGGTAATTTTGCCATGGCAGGTCATAGAAGTTATACTTATGGACAGTACTTCAACAGACTTGACGAGCTTAAAATTGGAGATGAAATAATAGTAGAAACTATTAAAGGAAAATATAAATACAAAATATACAATAAAAAGGTTGTCCTCCCAGAACAGGTGGAGGTATTAAATCCAACTAATGATGCAACTATGACACTGGTTACCTGTACACCTATCAGAGTTGCCACCCACAGGCTTATAGTAAGTGCACGATTGGAAAATTAGTACCATACTATTTAAATATTTCTTTTAGATTTACATTCAAATTATTAAATATACTGGATTTAGCTATATCATCTTTATAATATACAATGGGTTCATCATAAAAATTTTCTTCATTTAAATTAAATATTTGTACATTACTATTTTTAGGTGAAATAATCCAGTATTCCTTAACGCCAAAGCTCTGGTATAATTCCAGTTTTTTGCTTATATCAATCCATGCCGTGGAGGGAGAAAGTATTTCTACAATTAAAGTCGGAACTCCTGAATAATTTTTTTCATTTATTCCTGATTCATCGCATATTACCGAAAGATCCGGTATAACTTTATTTTTTGATGTTTTTTTGTCACTTTTTAATATTATATCGTAGGGTGCAGTGAACGGTTCGCATTTTTTATCACTAAAATAAACATCAAAAATCGTAGATATTTTTCGTGAAATTCTTTGATGGGAAGTATTTGGACTTGCTTGAAGGTATATTCCTCCATCGATAAATTCTATTGATTTATCACTTTTGCTTTCTATATCTAGAAATTCTTCAAAAGACACTCTATCCTTTTTGGGCAACATATTTATACACCTACTTATAATTTTATTAATTTCATTATATCATAAAAATATAAACTCAACTCTTACTTAATACATACTTCAAATCAAAGTATACGCAATATTGCGAATTTTATTTATCAGGTATTATAAATCTCTTCCATCCAGATTTAATGTATATCCTCATAAGCATCTCCTATTCTATTACCACTTCGACTATATCATCATTTGCACTCTTCACATCCACTATCTTTCCAGAGAGTCCATTGTCTATAGCTTCTGATATAAGATTCAAATCAATATTTTCCATTCCCTTTACACTATCGCTTATAGGAATCTTACCAACTGTCTTAAGTATTGTCTTTATAAATTTAACTGGAAGATTTACATTTACATTATCACCATCATGAGAATTAACTCTTATCTTAAGCATCTTATCCATAATATCATCATCTGAAACTATCTGAATATCTGTATTTTCGTCATTAAGTGCTTGAATAAGCTCCTGAGCTTTATCAGATGTAATTTTACCTTCTTCTACCATTTTTAAAATTTTTGTTATCTCTCCTCTGTCCAGCATATCCACTATTTTCACTTTATCAACTTTTGAACCTTGAGACACATTATAGCCAAGAGCCGATATTACCTCATCAAGTTTTGATCTTACAGTTGGATAGGATATACCCAATTCCTTTTCCACATCCTTTATGTTTCCCCTGTTTTTTAGAAACACCTCTATAAATCTAAGCTGTTCCTTTGTAAGATATTCAAATTTTGACATCTCAAAATCATTTTCAATTACAGTACTGCATTTAGAACATTTTAATTTTGAAATCAAAAGTTTTGATCCACATACGGGACATTTATTTATTACTTTATATACCAAACTATTATCCTCCTCCCTGTAAGTATAATATATCATTTCTAATTAAATAAATCAATATAAGCATTAATTATTTTTGATATTATCCATTTCTATATTAATTATTGTTATTTATATATTAATTATTTTAAATTATGCAATTAAAAAATCATAGCAATTTTAGAAAGGCACTGAAAAAGCTATAGCTTTTTCAGTGCCCTCCAATTTTAACTATGATTTTTTAATACAATCCCAGTATCCTGGCAATTGACGTAGTAATAAAACAAATTATAATTGCAATTCCCGTTGGAATTGCCGCAGAGAGCAGGGTCCATCTGGTGCTTCCCGTCTCCTTACGTATGGTTAAAAGTGCTGTGGCACATGGCCAGTGCAGCAGACAGAACAGCATTGAATTCAGTGCAGTAAGATCTGTCCATCCATTGGATACAAGTATGTGTCTCAATGAATCTATACTCTGGTAATCGGTCATTGAACCTGTAGAAAGATAGGCCATAATAAGTATCGGAACAACTATTTCGTTGGCAGGTATTCCCAGTATAAATGCCATGAGTATATATCCGTCAAGGCCTATCAGATGTGCAAAGGGCTGAAGAAATGCAGCTGCATGACCCAATATGCTCAAATTTCCAATGTAGGTATTGGCAAGTACCCAGGTAATTATTCCTGCAGGAGCTGCAACAACCACCGCCCTTGCCAGAACAAATATTGTCCTGTCAATGATCGAAGTATATATGACCCTTCCTATCTGCGGTTTTCTGTAAGGTGGAAGTTCCAGGGTAAAACTTGATGGATACCCTTTTAGAATTGTTTTGGACAATACATAGGAAACCAGCAATGTTATAACAACTCCGAGAACCACTATGCCTGTGATGGACAGTGCAGGCAGAAAATTGAAGATGCCCTTTCCAGATGCGGCAACAAGAAATACGGACGAGATTGCAATAAGCGTCGGAAATCTCCCATTGCAGGGCATAAAATTATTTGTAAGTATCGCTATAAGCCTTTCCCTTGGCGATTCAATAATCCTGCAGCCTATTACCCCCGCCGAATTGCAGCCGAGTCCCATGCACATACTCAAGCACTGTTTCCCATGGGCGCATGCCTTCTTGAACAGATGATCCAGATTCAGTGCAACTCTCGGTAAATATCCAAGGTCCTCAAGCAGTGTGAAAAGCGGGAAAAATATTGCCATTGGAGGAAGCATGACCGAGACCACCCATGCCATTGTCCTGTACAATCCCAGTACAAGAATTCCATACAGCCATTTTGGTGCACCAATATTTGTAAACCACACCGTGAGCTTATCCTGAAATTTGAAAAACAGCTCTGCAAGCATGTCGGAGGGTACATTGGCACCTTCAATAGTTATCCATAAAACCAGGGCGAGCATCCCCACCATTATTGGAATTCCGAAAATTCTGGATGTAATATAGTCGTCTATCTTCATATCCCGTTCTGATTTACGGGTATCAACATCCATGCATTTATTTTTTGTCTCCTCAGCCTTTTCGTATATACTGCAGGTGACATCATCTCTTATACGGTTTCTATCATAGTTCATCCTTATTTTGTTTATCTGTTTTAAAAGTATACCGGAATCTTCTTCTCCAATCATTTCAAGTAGGGCATCTGTAATTTTTTCATCCCCGTCAATCAGTCTGAGTGCAATCCAGCGTGAATTCAATTTCCCAACTTTTTCTTTCAGCAGAATCTGCAATCGCGAGATCATAACTTCTATATAATCCTGATAGATCACTTTCCTGGGAGAAGGTTTTATCTCACCTGAACTTACCCTGTATGCAGTTTTTCTCAATTCATCCATCCCAATTCCACTTCTGGCTGCTGTCAGCACAACCGGAATGCCAAGTTCATTTTCCACTCTTTCCCTGTATATGTGTATGTTTTTCCTCTCTGCTTCATCTATAAGATTAATGCACAGTATAACCTTGTCTGTAACTTCCATGACCTGATATACCAGATTCAGGTTTCTCTCAAGGCATGTAGCATCAGCAACCACAATTACCGCATCAGTATTTCCAAAACAGATGAAGTCCCTTGCTATCTCCTCCTCTACAGAAGAGGAAAAGAGTGAATAGGTACCGGGAAGATCCACAAGTATGAACTCACTGTCTTCTACCCTGAACTCTCCCCTTGCATTGGTAACCGTCTTGCCGGGCCAGTTTCCAGTATGCTGTTTCAATCCCGTCAGTGCGTTGAAGACAGTGCTCTTGCCTGTATTTGGATTTCCTGCAAGTGCAAAAACATACTGGTCATCTTTTTTTGACACTTTATATGAATCCACCATGGAATCAAATCCTGTGGATTGATAGGTAAGTCCCATTATTTACCCCCCACAGACATTGATAATCCTTCTGTAAAGTTATCCTGGGAAACATGTACCAGTGAGGCCTCATCTTCTCTAAGTGCAATCATTGCTCCCCTGATGTTATATACAGTAGGGTCTCCCCATGGTCCTCTGCGCACAGCCTCTACTTCCGCTCCTTTTGTAAGTCCTATTGCAAGCATTCTCTCCCTCATCAGCCCGCTTGCAGTAATATTTTCAACCCTCGCGGATTTTCCTATTTCGACATTATTCAATACTTTCATAAGTATCCCCTCTTTCAACCTGTATTTGTTTGCCGGGTTTAACAGAGTTAACCTCAACTAACTTTTTATAGTACTACATTATGCAAATACAGGTCAAAATGTGAAACTACTTATATTTCAAATGTTTCAAAGGCATTCAGGAATTCATCTATATCCGATTCACTGTGCTTTACATTCAAAAATACGGATTCAAACTGTGACGGTGCTATGTAGATTCCATTTTCAAGCATGTGTTTGAAATACTTTGCAAAGAGCCCGGTATTACATCTTTTGGCATCTTCATAATTTCTCACTTCCTCATCCTCAGTAAAAAACACTGTAAACATGGACCCGCATCTGTTTACTACAACAGGAAGATTTTTTCTTTTGGCCGCATCTTCTATTCCGCTCTGAAGTTTCTGCCCCAATTTTTCAAGATATTCATAGTATCCGGGATTTTCATGGAGCTTTTTCAGTGTTGCAAGTCCCGCCGCCATTACTATTGGATTTCCCGACATGGTCCCTGCCTGATATACAGGACCCATCGGTGAAAGTTTCTCCATTATCTTCCTCTTTCCACCGTAGGCACCACATGGAAGCCCCCCGCCCATTATTTTGGCAAAAGTCGTTATATCAGGCTTTATTCCATATATGCTCTGTGCTCCTTTATAGGCGACCCTGAATCCGCTCATAACCTCATCAAATATAAGAAGGCTTCCATTTTCATCACACAGTTTTCTCAAGCCTTCAAGGAAATCCCTGTTTCCTGGTATTACTCCCATGTTTCCTGCCACAGGCTCTACAATGACGGCTGCAATATCACCATATTTTTCAAATATCTTCTCTACACTTTTGATATTGTTGTATTCCGCTATTATCGTATTTTTTACACTGTCCTCCGTCACCCCCGCACTTCCCGGAGTTCCTGCCGTCATAAGTCCCGAGCCTGCATCAACAAGAAAATCGTCATAATGTCCATGATAACATCCTGCAAATTTTATTATCCTGTCTCTTCCTGTGTATCCCCTTGCAAGTTTCACGGCACTCATTGTAGCTTCAGTACCTGAATTGACCATTCTTATCATTTCAACATTGTCCACAGTAGTACATATGTACTTTGCAAGCTCCAGTTCAATTTTAGTTGGAGCTCCGAAGGAAATAGCCTCTTCACCTGTTCTCTTTACGGCATCAACTACATAATCATCACAATGCCCCAGAATCATGGGACCCCAGGCACATACAAAATCTATATATTCATTGCCGTCTTCATCATATATATGAGCCTCCTTTCCCCTTTTTATTACAGGAGGATCCAAAGGGACGTCCCTAAAGGCCCTTACAGGACTGTTTACTCCACCCGGCATATAAATTTCCGATTCCTTGAATATATCATTACTTTTCATTAGTACATTCCTCCTATATCATATGTAATTTTTATTGCAGAATATCCTGTTTATAATATCAATGCATTCATTTTCCCTGCCCTTCAGCTTTTCTTCCTTTAAAACCTCTATTGCCCTGTCGACATATAATCTGGCAGTACTTTCCACCATTGCACGTACAAGTTTTTCATTGTCTTTCGTGTGTTTCTTGTTTACATAGGTATTTACCCTTCTTCTGCATATGGCATCCGCCTGCCTTTTTATTTTCTGTATTTCCGGTGAAAGCTCTGCCGTGGACTGCCACCTCACAAATTCATCTATATAGCTGCAGATTATATATCTGTGCTCAAGCATCTTTTTCCTTCTTGTGTTTTTATTTTTCTCGTCTATCCTGCTTATGCTGTCTATATCATACAATTCTATATTCGGCAGTTCCATGACGTTCCTGTTTACATCCCTTGGTACCGCCAGATCAAATACAACTATATTTTCAGAGGGCAGCTCCTCTTTTCCTATTATGGCATGAGGTGCGGAAGTACAGCTGATTATACAGTCCACATCCTCATAATAATTTTTTCTTTCCCTGAAGGTTATAAATTGAACACCCTTGTATTCTCCTGCTCCTGAAGGAATTTTGTTTATATTGCGGACCACAACATATATCTTTTCTACAGAAGCAGATAAAATATATTTCAGTACAAGCTGTCCAATCTGTCCAAACCCAAGTATCATGTATCTTTTCAAATTTCTGTCTCTGGCTTCTTTTACAGTTATAGACGGAACTGAAACTGGTATTTCATACATCCTGCAGGTGTTTTTAAATTTCTTTCCACATGTTATCGTGCTCTGAAACAGTCTGTGAAGTCTGCCTTTTACAGTTCCGGCTTCAATTGCTGCCTGATAGGCGGACTTTATCTGCCCGAGTATCTGGTCCTCTCCAAGAATCCTGGAATGAAAACCGGAGCCGACTTCCATAAGATGCTTTACTGCATCCCTGTCTTCTACATAAAAAACATTTTCCATCAGGTTATCATCCCATCCCAGTACTTCAAACACACCATGAACAAGCTCACTTCTTTCGAGCTTTGAATCCACATATACCTCCGTTCTATTGCAGGTACTCAATATGACGGCATCACCTATATCTCTTTTTATATGCTTCAGATTGTTTTCCAGTCTTGAAGGTACAATGGAAAATTTCTGCCTCGTTTCAATATCACAATCACTTTTTATTCCTATAAGTTGTATCAATTCTATCAGCTCCAATAAATTATGGTATCAGTGTTTTTTCTTCAATTTTTCTATATTTGACAGTCTTTCCCCGACGTGTTTTTCAAAGCCTTCATCAGAGGGAATATAGTATCTGGCATCTTTCAAATTATCCGGAAGGCACTGCATATCGGCAGTTTTTTCCTTGAAGTCATGTGCATACTTGTAACCTTTTCCATAGCCAAGATCACCCATCAATTTTGTAGGAGCATTTCTAAGATGAAGCGGTACACCTTCGGAAATAGTATCCATTGCATCCTTCTTAGCCTTTTTATAAGCCATATACAGGGAATTCGATTTTGGTGCACAGGCCATATAAACTACCGCCTGTGTCAGATTCACACTGCACTCGGGCATTCCTATGAATCTGACAGAATTATATGCCGCAACTGCAATCCCCATTGCATCCGGATCTGCGATTCCAATATCTTCAGAAGAAAAACGAACTATTCTTCTTGCCACATACAGGGGATCTTCTCCTGATTCCAGCATTCTTGCAAGCCAGTATACGGCAGCATCAGGGTCACTGTTTCTCATTGATTTGTGAAGTGCGGAAATCAGATTGTAATGCTGCTCCCCGCCCTTGTCATAGAGAAGCATCTTCTTTCCTATGCACTGTCTTACTGTATCCCTAGTTATGCTTGCAGAACTGCTTCCATTCACGGAGCTCATAACTGAAAGTTCAAGTATGTTGAGTGCAGTTCTTGCATCACCGTTGGAATACACCGCTATCATATTCAATATATCATCCGATACATCTATATCCATGTATCCAAATCCCCTTTTATGGCTGACGGCCTTCTTCAGGAGTTCTACAATATCTGACGTATCAAGAGGATGAAGTACAAAAACCCTGCACCTTGAAAGCAGTGCCGAATTAACTTCAAAAGAAGGATTTTCCGTAGTTGCCCCTATCAATATTATATTGCCTTTCTCAACATGCGGGAGGAAGGCATCCTGTTGTGCTTTGTTGAATCTGTGGATCTCATCCACGAAAACAATTGTCCGTATACCCATTCTTCTGTCCCTTTCGGCTTTTCCCATTACCTCCTTTATCTCCTTTATCCCGGATGTAGTCGCACTGAAGGTAATGAAATTTGCCTTTGTGACAGATGCTATTATCATGGCAAGCGTTGTCTTCCCCACCCCCGGAGGTCCCCAGAGTATCATGGAGCTTATATTGTCGGAATATATGAGGTTGCGCAGTATCTTCCCCTTTCCGAGTATGTGCTTCTGACCTATGTAATCCTCCAGGCTGGATGGCCTGAGCCTCTCTGCAAGTGGTTGATTCACCTTTTTATCAAACATAGAATTCTGTATATAATCCATGGCAAACTCCTAAGCAATAAATTTTCTTTAACTATTATAATATCATAACTATAATACTATAAAAGTACAATATTTATCAATTATCACACATAATAGATATTCCTCCTGCGTAGTATTTAATAAGCGAAATAAATAGGAGGTAACATATGGATTTTAAGGATATAATTCAAAAAGATAGAGAGGTCCGAAAGCGTGAAAGATTTGAAGGAACCTTTTTGGAATACCTTCAAATTATAAAACAGAATCCGGAAATAGTTAAACTGTCTCACAAAAGAATGTATGACATTATAATGGACAGGGGCTATGAAGTACTCAAGCCGGAGGACAACCCGAGGATCAAGAAATTATATGGGAATGAACCTATCAGAAAATATAACTTTTTCAAAGAGGATTTCTTTGGAATAGACAAAGTAATAATGAAAATTGTAAACTACTTTCACTCTGCAGCCATGAAGGGTGAAGAATCAAGACAGGTACTCTACCTTGTAGGGCCTGTGGGTGCCGGCAAGTCCTCCCTTGTGGATTCCATAAAGAAAGCACTGGAAACTTCCGAACCTATTTATGCACTCAAAGGCTGCCCCATGAGAGAAGAACCTCTCCACCTGATACCAAAACATCTGAGAAAGGACTTTGAAAAAGTTCTCGGCATTGAAATTGAAGGCGACCTGTGCCCTGTATGCAAATACAGGCTGAAGCATGAATTCAACGGGGAGTATGAAAAATTTCCCGTAATTGCCACGGATTTTTCAATACGCTCAAGAAAGGGAATAGGAGTAGTACCCCCAGTTGATCCCAACAACCAGGATACATCTGTCCTTACAGGCTCCATAGACATATCAAAAATGGATATGTACCCTGAAGACGATCCAAGGATATTTTCCTTGAACGGCGCTTTCAATGTTGGAAACAGGGGACTTGTGGAATTCATAGAGGTATTCAAGAATGATGTTGAATATCTCCATACGATAATTACAGCTACACAGGAAAAATCTGTACCTTCTCCCGGGAAAGGTTCAATGATATATTTTGACGGGATAATACTTGCGCACTCCAACGAATCAGAGTGGAACAAATTCAAGTCAGATCACACGAATGAAGCGATACTGGACAGAATTGTAAAAGTGGAAGTCCCTTACTGCATGGAATTAAATGAAGAAGTCAAGATATACAAAAAGATACTTGGAAAGAGCAGGTTCAGTGCACACATAGCACCTCACACTATTGAAGTTGCTGCAATGTTTGCAATTCTTTCACGACTGGCACCTTCAAACAAGGTTGACCCCATGACAAAACTCAGAATCTACAACGGTGAAGATATAGTGGAAAAAGGCACCACCAAGAAAATAGACTTCTCCGAACTAAAAGAGGAGGCGGGAATGAGAGAAGGAATGACAGGAATATCTACAAGATTCATAGTAAAGGCCCTGGACAATGCCCTGTCAAATTCCGAGTACAACTGCATAAATCCGTTGAGTGTAATTGAAAGTATCACAAAGTCAGTCAAGGAGCTTGATATAGCCGATGACGACAAAAAAAGATACATGACATTTTTAAAGGATACAATAAGGAAAGAGTATAACAAGTTACTAGAAAAGGAGGTAACAAGGGCCTTCATACACAGCTTCAAGGAACAGGCGGAAAGTCTCTTTGACAACTACCTTGACCATGCTGAAGCCTATGTAAACAAGAACAAGATCAAGGATCACTCCACAGGTGAGGAGCTGGAACCTGATGAAACTTTTATGAGATCCATAGAGGAGCATATAGGAATTTCGGAAAGCTCCGCCAAGGGCTTCAGGACGGATGTTACATCCTACATGTTCTATGTCATAAGAAATGGCGGAAAAATCGATTATACCTCCTATGAACCACTTAAAGAAGCTATAGAAAAAAAGCTTACTACCTCCGTAAAAGAACTTTCAAGAATTATAACAAGATCAAAGGTCAGGAACAAAGAACAGGATGAAAAATATAATTCCATGGTGGAAGAAATGAAGGAAAACGGCTATTGTGACCACTGCTGTGATGTTGTACTGAAGTATGCAGCCAACAATTTATGGAAGGATTGATCCCATGGCTATTTTCAGAGAATTTGATTCAAATGAAGATCATGACAGGTCACTGGAAGACAGGCGGCGTCACAGACAGCTGGTTGAGAAATCCATAAAGGACAATCTTGCGGATATAATATCCGAAGAAAGTATCATAGGTCAGAGTAAAAACAGGAAAATAAAGATTCCAATAAAAGGCATAAAGGAATACAGGTTCATATACGGAGAAAATGGTTCCGGTGTTGGAAGCGGTGACGGTTCCCAGAAAAAAGGCGATAAAATAGGCAGGGCATCCGGAAGTTCAGGGGGAAAAGGCAGCAAGGGCGCAGGAAATGGAGAAGGAGAAGATATGTATGAGACTGAAATAACCATAGAGGAACTTATAAATTATCTTCTTGAGGATCTTGAACTTCCTTTAATGGACAAGAAAAGATTTTCAGAAATCATGTCTAAAAACTCCCTGAAGAAAAGCGGCTATCAGAAAAACGGAATAAACCCAAGACTTGCCAGGAAAAGGAGTGTAGTTGAAAAATTGAAGAGAAAACAGTCCTTGAAGAGGGATCTTGCTGAAGCAGATGAAAATGAGGATATTGAGGATTCACGCTTCCCCTTCAGGCAGGATGATTTAAGATATTTCAGGGTGAAAAAAAAGCCCAGACGTGAATTGAACGCCGCAGTCATATGTGTCATGGATACATCGGGTTCCATGGACAACACAAAAAAATTTCTGGCGAGGTCATTTTTCTTCATATTGTATGAATTCGTGAGAATGAAATACAACAACGTGGAAGTCAAATTTATAGCCCACTCCACTACTGCAAAGCTGGTTACCGAAGGAGAATTTTTCCACAAGGTTGAATCCGGTGGTACCTATATTTCCAGTGGATTGAAAAAAGCCCTTGAGGTAATTGAAGAAAATTACAATCCCTCATACTGGAACTTATACACCTTTTGTGTAAGTGATGGAGACAACTGGAACGAAGATAACGATCTTGCCCTGAAATATGCTGAAAAATTAAGTGAAATCTGCAATCTTTTCAGTTATGCAGAGATTATTCCAAGTCCTTACAGCAGCAATATAAAGGAGTTGTTCCGAAGGGGAATTGACAGGAACAACTTCGCCGCTGTCACTATAAACAAAAAACAGGATTTGTGGGAATCCCTGAAAAAAATATTGAAAAAAGAATTCGAAACGGGGTGATTTCCTTGGAGTATTCAACTTCAGATTTAGAAAAATGGTGTAAAATCATAGAGGAAACTGCAAAAAAATCCAGACTTGATTTTTATCCTCAGGAATTTGAAATCGTAAGTTACAGGGACATGATAGGTTATGAAGCATATGTAGGCATGCCCTCCAGATACCCCCACTGGAGCTTCGGTAAAGCTTATGACCGTTCGGAATCACTTTACAAGTACAATCTTACCGGCCTTCCCTATGAAATGGTCATAAACTCCAATCCATGCCTCGCTTATTTGATGAAGGACAATACACTGCTTCTGCAGATTCTTACCATGGCCCACGTATACGGCCATAATGACTTTTTTAAAAACAACCGGCTGTTCAAGGAAGGAACCCGGGCCTCCTACACTTTGGAGATGTTTAAAAATGATGCAGATATGATAAGGGAGTATGTAAATGATCCAAGTATAGGATATGAAGAAGTGGAAAAAATTTTGGATGCCGCCCACTCCATAAGATTTCAGACAAGCAGGGCCATCGGTATAAAAAAATCAAAGGAGGATGATTCAAAGGACGATCTTGTAAAATTTATAATGAATCATGGAGATCTGGAGGAGTGGCAGAGAAATATTCTCAATGTAGTACACAAGGAAACTGCCTATTTCATACCCCAGGTGGAAACTAAAATAATGAATGAGGGCTGGGCAAGCTACTGGCACTATAAAATACTTCATCTTCTTGACCTCCCGGATTCCCTTTATATTGAATTTATCAAAAGACACAATGATGTAATTACTCCCCTCACGGGAAACATCAATCCCTATCATCTTGGATTCAAGATGTTTGAAGACCTTGAAAAAAGATTTGGAACGGATAAAATATTTGAGGTGAGGATGCTTGAAAGAGATGAATCTTTTATTAGACGATATCTTACCAAAGACCTGTGTTATGAACTGAATTTATTCCAATATTCCAAAGAAGGCGGCAATTATGTAGTTGAAAATATTTCAGATGATACGGGGTGGCTTCAAATCAGGGATACACTTTGCAGCGGCTGTGGAATGGGTTCAATTCCCAATATAGTGGTGGATGATATCTCAAAAAAAGATGGGAGCTTGATATTGAAACAGATTTATGACGGAAGGGACCTGAATCTTTCATATATGGAAGCCACCTTGAAACAGGTATTCAACCTGTGGGGCAAACCTGTACAGCTCAATACGAGTATAAAGGGCAGGAGCACACATGTATACTGTAATGAAGATAAAAAAATATCCTATACTTCCTCATTGGAAGATTGATTTCTATAAAAAATCTGACGGCAGCAGTATTGCACTGGAAATTTCCAGCAAATGCTGCCCATTTTTTTCAATAGCTTCCGGTTACAGGCCAGGAAGGTTTTTTGCCACTCAATACCTCATGTATTCCAATTGCAGGATGAAGTGACATTCTCTTCAATGCTTCGGCTGTATGTGCTGCTGTATGAGGTGTTACAATTACATTGTCCAGTTTAAAAAGAGAATTGTCCTTTGAAGGTACCTCTCCTTCAAAAACATCAACTGCAGCTCCCGCTATTCTCCTTTTTGCAAGAACATCTGCAAGTGCCTCACTGTCCACTACTTCGCCCCGTGCCGTATTTATGAGAAATGCACTTGATTTCATGAGAGACAGTTCCCTCCTGCCTATAAGTTTTTTCGTCTCAGCTGTAAGAGGAACGTGAAGGCTCACAAAATCAGAATTCTCAAGCAGATAGTCGAAATCATCCGTAAGTTCAATATTTTCTATGGTTCCTGAAGAAGTATGACGTTTAAGTCCTATAACCTTCATTTGGAACCCATTTATTGCTTTAGAAGCAACAAGTTGTCCTATGGCCCCCATTCCAACAATTCCAAGCACCTTTCCCTGAATATCAACTCCGAAATCATTTCTTATATCAAAATTTCCTTTTCTAAGCTCCCTGTCATATACGAAAATTTTTTTTGCAAGTGCCATGACAAGTCCCATAGTATATTCAGCTACGGTATTTTTGTTTGATTCCGGTGAATTGGTAAGCTGTATTCCAAGTTCCAGTGCTTCACGGACATCTATATTGTCCATCCCAACACCAAACTTCGATATTACTTTTAATTTTGTTCCGGCTCTCATAATTCTCTTCGTAATACATGCCATGCGGACTAAAATGGCATCACAGTCTTCAACTTCTTTTGCCAGAATGTCCTCCGATACTCCAGATGCCATCTTTATTTTATATCCATTTTTTTCAAGATATTCTTTTCCTTCCCCGTCTATGTCCTCAGTAATCAAAACCTTGTATGCCACAGTATCCCCTCCATTTTCATAATATCAATCCCTGCAAAACTTTTTATTTCTAATCAAATAGTACAAGGCTGTAAATGATATGTAAATATAAAATACTATCTGAATTACAAATACATAAATGACATTTCTGCCGCCTGCAAAACCTATAATATAGGTTAAAAATGCAGCGCCAAAATTATTAAAAATAACTGTAATAGAAGAAACAGCAGGTATATTCCCCCTATCTACATGCTGTACCATATACCCCTGAAGTGCAGGGTATATAATAGATATGGATATCCCTATAATTGAAATGCCTATCAAAGCCTGAATCCTGCTTGTGCCAGACAACACAACAAATATTCCCGCAACCGATACTAATGGTGCTGCAAACAAAAATCTCAATTGCCCAACCATCTCCAGCAATTTATCTCCAAGTGCCCTTCCAAGAGTAAATAGCAGCCAGAAACTTGAAAGAATAACCGGAACTTCACTTCTGTCAAGCCCATAGTACTTCTCAAGAAAACTTCCTGTCCAATTTGTCGTGGATATCTCTGCACCTACGTAAAAAAATACGGAAATAGAAAGCAGAAGGATCATAGGGTCTTTCAGAATATGAATCGAACCTTTATTCTTTTCAATTTTTTTCACGGATGAAGTAATATTCATATTCCCTACCAGAATGAGAAGAAAAAGCATAAGCACTATATGAATAATATAAGTATAATTGAAGTTTATACTGCTTTTCAATACAAATCTGGCTATTGGTAAAATCAAAATTCCCCCAAGTCCAAAACAGGCATTGGCAAAACTGAATTTCTGATATTTTTTAGGCAGAAGTGAAATGGCCGTTCCCAAGAATAAGCCTCCCATCCCTACTGCCAGTCCCGATATGAAATACCCAATCAAAATGGTACAGAAGGAATTTGAAAATAAAATTACAATACTTGATAAAATTGCAAGTATAAATCCCGTGACCAGTCCCATTTTAATTCCCAGTATATGCATGATTCTGGAACCAACTATGCTCATGACAAAAGAGGAACAATATACTATCGATGGAAGTATTGCAATAGTATCGTCCGATACGCCATAGACATTTTTTATCGTAGTTATAAAAGGAGCCAATGTATTGGAAAATAGCGACAGAAAAAAGAAACCGAAAAATATAATTATCATATTTTTAAAATTTGTATTCACTGTTTTCCCTCTACAATTCGTGATATGAGCATGGCAGACACTGTATTCCCGGTGGAATTCAATACGGTGGCCGGTGCATCTATTATAACACTTATAACTGCAATTATAGGAAGAAGTTCTGATGGAAATCCATATACGCTTAATATAAGCATCTCGCCAATCATTCCCCCGCTCGGTATGGCCGCCATGACAGCGCCAACCAGAAATGATACCAGAACTATGGAAACAAGTGATGAAACATCAGTCATATTCCTTCCAAACAGTCCGAACAGAAAAGTAATCTTCATTACTCCTCCTATTACAGATCCATCTTTATGGATATTTGCCCCAAGTGGAATTACAGTTTCCAATATATCCTTCGGCACTCCCATTTTCCTGGTAAATTCAAGATTTACTGGAATACTTGCCGCACTTGAACATGTAGCAAGAGCTGTTACTGTAGGTGTCACAGCATTTTTCCAGAATACTGCAGTACCCTTTCTGCCGCCGGACAGGAAGGCATAGAAAGTAAAAAATACAAAATAATACAAAACAGCTATAATTATATAAAGCACGAATACTCTCAAGTACCCATGCAGTATCTGAGGTCCGAGTTCCCCTATTACTGCGGCAAAATAACATCCAAGACCTATGGGAGCATAGTACATGATTATTTTCACCATTTTCATCATTACCTGTGATGCTGATTCCATAAATCTAGTTATCGGTGCAGCCTTTTCTCCGAGAAGTGCTGCCGATATACCGAAAAATACGGAAAACACAATGAGCTGAAGCATATTGTTCTTGGAAAAAAGCAGTGCAAAATCCGGAACGGTCACGGTATTTACAAGCTGCTGGAGAACACCAAGATATTCAACTTTTTGTGCAGCAGTATCAGCCGGTATGATTTTTTTCAATGTCATATAATCTATTCCTTTTGCAGGATCTACTATAACAGCACCTACAACCCCTATTACGGAAGCTATAAATGAAGTAAATAAAAATACTGCAATTGTACCAAGCATTATTTTCCCAAGTCTTTTCATACCTTTCATGCCGGCTATTGCAGAGACAATGCTGAAAAATACAAGAGGCGTTATTATCATGAACATCAAATTCAGAAACAAGTCTCCAAATGGCTTGAGTACAACTGCCCTGCTTCCAAAAAAAATGCCAATAATTGCACCGGCAATTATTGATCCAAGCAATATAATGGAAAATCTATAATTCTTAAAAAAACTTTTCATTGTAAAACCTCCAGATACATTATTTATAATTAGTTCATATACATTATATAACAACTTTCAGGAAGTTTTATCATTAAAAATACTTCAAATCCAACTAAATCATAATTTTAAACTGTTGATAGTTTTCAATCAAAACCTGAAGCCCTGCCATCCCCATTGCAAAAAACGTTAAAATTATTATAAGAAATATTGCCCCCCTGTCATATTTTATTTTTTCCTCTTTATTGACAACGTAAGCTGCAATAACCTCAATACCAAGTAAAATCAGAATAACCGGCCATAATGACAATATTACATTATACCCTATTTTCCCAAACATAGTATTGATCAAAAACATCACCCCGAATACAACAAGAACTATACCTGCCGTAAGTGTCCCAACTCTTCTTCCTCCTATCATTCTAAATTGTCCTCCTTTTTCCTGCCTATGATGAGTTTTATCCCGATTACAGTTATAACAGCACCAACAACAACCTGGGGAACTATTGTTCCAAGACCACAGATGAAATCATATACTCTGCTGTCCATATATGGTGCCAGTGCATATTTGAGATTATCCCATACGAGATATATTCCGAGGAGGATTAGGAGTACTCCAAAAAACAGCCTTCTCTTTTTAAATAAATTCCCGTCAAATTTCAATATTTTATCCATTGAAAACATGTATTCGTCCTGAAGCATATTGAACTTTTCCTCGGGCATATATTGTTTGTTTATACAGTCAAAGAAAGAATAGAACCATATAAGCGGAAGTACAAATAGAAGAGGTCCTATATGAAGCCATGAGGAAAGAAATATTATAAAGAAGAACAATGACATGAATGACAAGCCCATCTTCATAAATCCCATGTACATGTGTCCTGCTCCCGGCAGGAAAGAGAAAACTACAGTTAAGAAATTACCTTTTTTCATTTTCATTGTTGAATACCTCCGTATTGATTATTTTATCGGTAAAATTTCCAAGTTCCATATTGATTGAATTTACCATTTTAAAGCTCGGTGCATTGATCTGCATAGTCTTTATTCTGTTATTCGCCATAAAATTCAACACATTTGAGAATACAAGCATAAGGGAGAAACACACTGCAATAGAGACTCTGAATGAATACAGGAAAAATTGAGTATTGTTTTTTACTTTTCCAGCAACTTTTCTTTTAACTTCTTCTTGAAATCCGGAAGGTACTTCCAAAAGTTCACTGTCATCAAAACTTTCCGCAATAAGTTCGGCACATTCTTCACAATTTTCCATGTGTTCGGCTATACTGGCAAGTTCTTCGTCACTCAAGCATCCATCTTTGAATTTTTGTATGGATATCACCGTCAGATGCCCATAATCATCAAATAAATCATTTCTCAAATTGATTCCTCCCTCCATAAAACTGCAAGTAATTTCTTTGACCTGTACAGACGTGTTTGAAGTGTCTTTAAATTTTCACCTGTATTTTTTGCCATATCAGAAAGCTTCACATCCCTGCAGAAATAATTTACTGCCACGGTTTTATAGGGTTCTTTCAACTGGCTGCACAGATTGTATATTCTCTGATTCATATAATTGTTCAACATAACTTCTTCAGGTGAATTCCCACTTCTGTCATCCAGGAGTTCATAGTCCTCACAGGAAAGATTCTCCACCTTTCTGTGGGGGCTTTTAATATAGTCTCTGCATTTATTTGCCGCAATTTTTGTAATCCATGCTCTGAAGTTTTTTCCGTCAAATCTGTCCAAATTTTTATAGGCTGTCAAAAAAGTCTGCTGGGCCATATCTTCTGCATCAAAATAATTTTTGGTAAATGAAAAGCAGACGGTAATGACTAGACGTTCATATTGTCTTATGTATTTTTCAAACTGTTCTTTTTGAATAATCATCACCATCCTTATTTGTCTCTACACTAATATAACGATTCAAAAATAAAAAACACTTCAATTTGTAAAAATATATATTAGTATTATAATGATATTAAAAACATGTGAGGTCAAATATTATGAATAATCTAAGCTTTAATGATTTTGGACTCGATATGGATATACTCAAGTCCATAAAAATACTTGGATATAAAAATCCATCTGAAGTCCAGGAAAAAGTCATACCTCTCATTCTTAAAAAGAATGACATCATAGTGAAATCCCAGACCGGGAGCGGAAAGACTGCCGCCTTTTCCATACCAATCTGCAGCCAGATACATATTGATGAAAATCTGCCGCAGGTACTTGTAATCTCTCCGACAAGAGAACTTGCCATTCAGATAAAGGAGGATTTCTCAAACATAGGAAAATTCAAAAGAATAAACTGCATGGCTGTCTTTGGCAAAGAACCTATAACAGTACAGACAAGAAAGCTCAATCAAAGAGTTCATGTGGTAGTTGGAACACCTGGAAGAATACTTGACCATATAAAACGAAAAACATTCAATGTCAAAAACATAAGGTATCTCGTCATAGACGAGGCAGATGAAATGCTGAACATGGGATTTATAGACCAGGTTCGATCAATAATAAACAAACTTCCGAAAAATAGATCAACGCTTCTCTTTTCTGCAACTATATCCTCAGAAATACTAAAACTGTGCAGCAGTTACATGACCAATCCAACAAGTATAGATATCAAATCCAGAGATTCCGTTCTGGAGAGGATAAAACAAACATACTATGAAGTTGAGGCAGCTAAAAAATTCGATCTGTTAGCCAAATTGATATATATTGAAAAACCTGACAGTGCCATGATATTTTGCAGGACAAAGAAAAATGTTGAGGATTTATTGTGTAAAATGAAGGATAAGGGCTTCCCCTGCAGCGCTCTCCATGGTGGATTTCTTCAAAGTGAGCGAATTGATGCAATAAGACAATTCAGGGAGGGTAAATTCATCTTCCTGATATGTACGGATGTAGCAGCACGAGGCATAGACGTGGAGGACGTTACCCATGTAATAAACTATGATATTCCCATGGAAAAAGAAAGCTACATACATAGAATTGGAAGAACAGGCCGTGCGGGAAATACCGGAACTGCGATAACCTTCGTTACCCGCAAGGAATTGAGATTTCTGGAACAGACAGCAGAAACATTTAATCTGAACATAGAAAAAGGCAGAATTCCTACAAAAGAAAAAGCTGCATCAGGCAAAAAATTATTTAATGAAAAATTGGAATCCGCTCCGAAGCTAAAAAAAGACAGATCGAAGCATATCGACAAGGATGTGACAAAGGTATATATAAGTGCCGGTAAAAAGAAAAAGATAGGCCCCGGGGACATAGCAGGAACCATATCAAGCATAGCTGGAGTAAATCCTGAAGACGTAGGCGTAATAGATATAAATGATACCTTTTCTTACGTAGATATACTCTCCGGAAAGGGCAACATGGTCATCAACGGACTTGAAGGGAAAACCATAAAAGGGAGAAAAATACGTGCGGAAAAGGCACAGAAATAACATTTTATCTTAAATTCTATTTGAATTCAGTTTTAAAAATTCTGCCACTCCGTCTTCATTGTTGGAATCTATGACTCCTGTTGCCAGCTTCTTCAGCTGTGCATATGCATTTTTAACTGCATATTTTACATCTGCCGCTCTAAAAAGAGGTGCATCATTTAGATTGTCTCCAAAGCAGATAAGTCTGTCAGCCTTCAAACACTTTTTAAGATATAGCGCTGCACAGCTCTTGTTTGCATTGATATTTGTAGTCTCAAGCCAGAAAAACCCCTTTGAATATATTTCCTCGGTATAATGACAGCTTACATTGAGTTTATCTTTAAACAATTTGTATTCATAATCCAGCCTGCCGCTTTCTTCTATTGAAAAAATGTTTATAATATTGAAGTGCCCGATTATTGAGAAGTCGCTTACTCTTTGAAGTCTCCTGTCTTTATTCTTCCTCCTTGAATTTATATATATCTCCTGTCCTCTGTTAAATACACCCTTGTAAAATATTTTTTTATTTCCTGCTGAATCCACTGCGGATACAAAGGGAGAAATATTTCTATAAAGGTAGCTGTCCAGTATAAAGTCAACATCTTCATGGGAGAGATAGTTTTCAACAATATTTTTACCTGAAAAAGGGCTGTAAATAAAGGCACCATTATTTAAAATAACAGGCAGTTTCAAATGAAGTGGTTCAAGTATATTTTTAGAAGCTTCATAGGACCTTGCCGTAGCAATTGTAAAATTTAATCCAGCTTCTATCAATCCATTTATTATGCCGGCCGACCTGTCACTTACAACCTGCTCTGAATTCAGCAGTGTTCCATCTAAATCCGAAATATATAAGTCCAAATTCATTACCTCTTTCGCTATTGTTTATACGGCCTGTTGAATAGATAGCTGTACTGCTTTTCCTCCTTGAAGCCGCATTTTGAATAAAAGCCATCTGCATATGTTGTCCAGAGAAATTTACTGGTGTTCTCTATTGGTGGATAATTCACTATAAAATCAATCAGTCCTTTTCCGATTCCCCTGCCCCTGTATTTTTCATCCACAATTACATCCATAATCAGGGTATAAACTGCATAGTCACTTATAAATCTTGCAAACCCAATCTGAACTCCTTCATGATAAACTCCAAAGCAGGTGCTGTTGTTGATTGTATTCTCTATTACCTTTTCCGGGCGATTTTTCGCCCAATGGGACTGTTTCAGCAGTCTGCATACATCTTTGAGATTACTGCCGCCAATATCATCGGTAAATATATACCCTCCGTTATCTATTTCCATATCAAAACTCTCCTATACAAAATATATTAAACTTTAGTTATCTGTTGAAATACTGATAGTAATAGCACTTCAGTCTTCCATTATAAAGTTTCCTGTTTTTATCAGATTTTTTACCAAAATATTTTTCAAATTTATCATGGGCCGTTATTATAAAATAACTCCACCCTTCAAGTCCTGAAAAAACTCTTCCCATGTCTCCATACAGTTTTTCAACTTCCTCAAGCTCACCGAGCCTTTCTCCATATGGAGGATTGCTTATTATGAATCCACGTCTTTTCTTTGAGCTGAAATTCTGTACCGGCATTTTTTGAAATGCTATGCAGTCCCCGATCCCCGCCTTCTCAGCATTATTCATTGCAGTTCTAATTACCCTGCCATCTATATCGGAGGCAAGAATTCTGAACTGTCTATTATTTATGGAGTTTAAAGCATGCCTTCTCAGATCACTCCACAAGTTCTGAGGGATTATGCCCCATTTTTCGGAGGCAAAACTTCTATTCAATCCCGGTGCAATATTTTTTCCTATCAATGCAGCTTCAATCGCAATTGTTCCGGAACCGCACATAGGATCAGCAAGTGTTATGGACGGCTCCCATGTACTCAGCAGTACAAGAGC
>Ga0334882_1001517_pt1 | contig 27429 bp, 25 predicted proteins | sample GraSluR1_MG_5_FD_207226 | JGI IMG/M metagenome (GOLD analysis project Ga0334882, IMG submission 207226) | Sludge microbial communities from methane-producing bioreactor in Wageningen University, Netherlands - Granular Sludge_15_04-R1 | ecosystem: Engineered > Bioreactor > Anaerobic >...
GCCGGTCACAAGCTGAGTAGCTCTTATCCTTCAGTCCTCAGGCATTCGTGACCAGATTTTCGGCTCACATTAGACCTACAAAAGATCAGAACGGGTGCTCGCCCACCATGAGCTCACGGATTCAGGTGCCACTCAGCAAGATATACCCGTAACCCAAAATCCGCACTATTTTTTTGTTTGATGATTCGAGCCTGCCCGGAAATGGGTGTCTGAGGTCTGGTTCTTCCGGCGTTTTCTCATAGAACGCGTACCCGGAAAGTTGTCGCACAAAGGTGGAATATACCCGCAACAACCTCATACAAAAGGCGGGAATGACGGTGGATATGTTCAGAGGGAATGACGGTGGGATTTTCGTTACGTTGTGATGCCCAATGACGTTGTGATGTGGAATAATGTGGCGATGCCATCGACCCTTTGCGTGGAAAGCACCGGATTTATGAAAAGCACCGGAGGTGCAAGTTTGCCGGATGAACCTGAAGTCTTCCCGATACTCCAGGAACATGAACCTGCCGGATTGTCGAGTGCCGGTTGCATGCTGCCCGCCGGGTAATGCCGGGGCACCCGCCTTTACCGCTGCAAAGCACTCACCCGCACGCCGTCCCGAAGTTCCGTTATGCACTCTATTCATTCTTTTCACGGTAGACTTGCCGCCCTTTTCCGGCTTTATTATAATGAAAACGACGGGCTTCTGGATGATCTCCGACATGTGAACCCTGTTCGGGAGATTGTGATTGTGATCGTTTTCTCGATATAAGCTGTTATATATACTAATTGTTTTGGTCTTGACACTCAGGGCGCTTTCTCGTAATGTCGCTTTGGTTGACGATCGACAGGCAGTAAATGAAGGATTGTTCACATACCTTGTTCGGCTGCGAGTAAACGCAAGGCTCTTGAGTCAATTCCTCAACGTCCTCTTGCACGGTTGATTTCCTGCTTGCCTGTTGCCTTTGACATCGCTGCCGGAAGCACATCCGAAACATTTAAACCAGGTTGCAGACTGAAGCTGTCGAATTCAAGCTTGATGGCCCGTCGGTTGCCCCTGCTATGTGGTCTCAGGGATGGAGCGGAAAAGTTTATGGACGACATTCAAATCAAGGAACTGGTTGAAGTGATTGCACGCGCACTGGCGGAATACCCTGATGAAATCATTGTAAAAGAAATCACCGGGCATCAGATTTCCGTGATTGAACTCCGTGCGGCCAAGCAGGATCTGGGCAAGATCATCGGCAAGGAAGGGCGCAACGCACACGCACTCCGGACGATCGTCAATGCAGCCGCGACCAAACTGCACAAGCGGGCGGTTCTGGAAATCCTGGAATAGAGAAGCAAAGGCGCCGCAAAGAAGATCATGAACGAACTTAGGCCAGAGGGAAGAACACCGGTGTCTTCCGGGGACGAGCGGCCTCCCTGTTTCGGAGTTCCTGAAAAGGTCTGCCCCAAGGATGAAAACCAGGTCATTGAGCCGCAGGCGGAGTGCCTGTCCTGCGCCTTGGTCCGTTCCTGCCTTCAGCAGGCGTTGCGTCGGGAGGGGGCAATCGTCGACACAACTCCCGTGAGGAAGGTTTCGGGATTTCTCAGGCGTTGGTCCGACAAGAAACTCAACACCACCTGACCATCTTCGAAAGATCGAGGATGGGGCCTCCCGATTCCGCTTCTCCCTGCAGGATGCTGATCATCCACCGGGGAGCTCTGGGCGATTTCCTGCTCGCCCTTCCCGCCATCCAGGGTTTGCAACGCTTGTCGCCGGGTTCGACACTCGACTTCCTGGCACGCACGGAATATGTTTCCCTCATCAGGAACCACCCTTATGTGGGGCGCGTTTATTCATCCGACAGTGCCGATCTCGCTCCCTTCCATCATGAAGCCCTGTGGCGAACGGCTCAACCTCCCCCACTGTTCACGGATATTTCCGTCACGTTCGTATTCGGCAGGGCCCAAAGTCGCGCGGTTGCGGCCAGGCTTTCCCTTCGTCTCGCATGTCCGGTTCATTTCGTCGAATCGTTCCCGGGTCCGGATGCCGGGACCCACGTAACCCGACACATCAGGGAACAACTCATCGCCCTGGGCCGGTCGGTCGACGACAGGCCGGCCCGGATCGATCCCGCCCCGGATGAATCGCCTCCGCCTGCACCATGGGAGCTCAAAGGCGGCCCCGCCGCTGGGAGAAGGCCCGTGATCATTCATATGGGGAGTGGAGGGCGCCGGAAGATCTGGCCTCTTTCGAGGTGGAAAGACCTGGTTGAATGGATAAACGCCAAGTACGCCCACCCCAAGGTGCTGGTCCTGGGGCCGGCGGAAGAATACCTGAGGGAATTTGTCTTTTCACTTGTGAAGCCGGGAATACACGTGCTGGAAAATCCGCCGCTCGCACGGCTGAGTGTTGTTCTGTCCCGATGCGCAGTCTATGTTGGCAACGATTCGGGAATCAGTCACCTGGCGGCGGTATCGGGGGCGCCGTCCGTCGTCGTTTTCGGGCCGACCGATCCGCATGTATGGGGACCCGTGGGCGAAAGTGTCCACATTGTCAGGGACCACTGGGACGAAACCCGCAATCTTGAATGGTCCTGCGATGGCGGGGCGGTTGCCCTGAACGAGGTGAAGCAGGCCGTTGGAAAGCTGATCGAAAAAGGCTGAGCCTCTTTCAAAACCGCGTCAGACTTCAAGCACGAACCCAACATTCCCGAAGGCAAAACTCTCTCCGAATTCCCGGGCGAGCCTGGCGATGGGCGCCTGCCCCGTGCAGTGGCTGACGGCCATGATTTTTATGTTGTACGTTTTCAGTGCATCGAGAGTCGGTTTCAGCTGGGGTTCGGGGGAAAGCCCCAGGTGAGTGCCGCCCAGTACGGCATAAACGCGGTCTTCACCCGTCCGGGCGATGGCATGCTCGAGTATGTTTATGATACCGGCATGAGCGCAGCCGAGAACAACCACGAGACCTTTCGAGGTTTTCAGAAAGAGCGAAAAATCGTCCAGGAAAGGATCGGGCTCGCGGCTCTTTCCGTTGTTCACCACGAACTTCGGTGAGCCGAGTTCAAAGAGGGTCCGCCTGGGAACCTCACCGGATATGAAGACTCCAGGCGCGATCTCGTCAAAAGTCGTAACCCACTGAAAGCGGGCTCCCCGCGTCGTGAGATAGGCTTGCGCCCACGGCATTCCGATGGACAGCGGCCGGTCTTCCTCCCCGGCCGGCAGCATCCAGAATCTTTCGCTCAACACGTCGGGGTGTGCAACGATTTCACGGGTACCGGCAACCCCGAGAAAGGCGAGAAGTCCTCCCGTATGATCAAAGTGACCATGGCTCAGAACGACCTTCGAAACCTTCTTCAGATCCTTCTGCAGCTTCAATGCATTGGGAACAATCCCGAAGCCCTGCCCGGTGTCGAAGAGAATGTCGGTCTCAGGGGTTTCTATATAAGCAGCAAACCCATGTTCGCCGACAAGCCCGGGAGCAGAAACGGTGTTTTCACACAATACGGTGATCCTGTATTCCATTTCCCTCTCCTTTCCCTGCCGGTCCGGAACGCGCGCCCTCCGGCCGATTCGACCCGTGAGTCAGGACTGCCCCATCGAGAAGAGTGTCATTTCGACAGGGTGGATCACGTGAATCCCTGCAGTCGCCGGCCTCGCTTCATTCGCGCAGCTTCCTGCGCAGCAGCTTCCCGGTCGGTGTGCGCGGCAGACTCTCCACGTACTCGATTACCCGGGGAAGCTTGTACACGGCAATGCGTTCCTTCAGATATTCCTTGATTTCTTCCGAAAGCCTGTCTCCCGGCTCAAAACCCGGTTTCAGTACGATGACCGCCTTGGTTACCTGGCCTTTCTCGGGATCCGGTACTCCCACCACGCCGACATCAGCCACGGCGGGGAACCTGCTGATCGCTTCCTCGACCTCCGCAGGACCGATCCGATACCCGGAACTTTTGATCATATCGTCTTCACGGGAGACAAAAAAGATGTTGCCGCTTTCGTCAGTATAGACTGCATCCCCCATCTGGTTCCAACCGTTTGTGACACCCTTGATCTGTGAATTCAGGAGCCGGTTGTCATCGACATAGGGTTTCCAGTACAGCGTGCCCGAAGGCCCCTTGAGGAGCATGCTTCCTACTTCCCCCGGTTTGCATTCGGTGCCTCCTGTATTGAGCACCTTGACCTCGACGCCGGGCAGGGGCTTCCCGAGAGAATTGGGCACGGGCTCCGGACTCATTGTGTTGGAAGTAACGAGGTGGAGCATCTCCGTGCCACCGAGTCCTTCCCAGATGGGTTTGCCGGTCAGTTTTTTCCAGCCTTCCAGGGTCTCCGCCCCAAGCGCATCGCCTCCGGAGGTAAAAAGGCGAATGCGGCTGATGTCGTATTTCCTGGAATCGGGATATTTCATCAGTGCGCGGTATGCGGTCGGAAGACCGGTGAGCACCGTGATCCCGTGTTTAACGATGAGTTCCATCATGTCCTGTGGAGAGAATCTTGGAATCAGGGATATCGCCGCGCCTCCCTCGAAGGGAATCAGGGTGAATGTCCCGAAGCCCGCTGCAAAGGAGATGGGTGCTGCGCCTCCCAGCACATCACCGGGTTCCAGCTTGTACACGTAGCGGTTCACCACCCTCGCTTCGATCACGCACTGGCGCAGGAAGTGAACACAGCCTTTGGGCATGCCCGTCGTGCCCGAGGTATAGAGGATGATTCCGACATCGTCCCCCTTGAGCATGACGGGGTCCAGCCGCTGCGCCCCCCCTGCCAGCATTTCCTCGTAGGCCATGCATCCTGCGGCAGCTGGATCGTCGGGTTTCGCTCCGATCGTAATCACTCTCGTCCCCGCCGTGAAGGAGGCTTTGGCCGTGTTCACGGCCGCCAGGAGTTGAGCGTTGACGATGAAGAATTTCATCTCGGCGTTATTGGCCACGAAGGCCACTTCATCGGGGGCCCAGAGAGGAGACGTAGGCACGGGAATCGCGCCGATCTTTTCCACGGCCAGTATCGCTACGACGGCCTGCGGCGTATTCAGCAGCCGGATCCCCACTCGATCCTGCGGCTCTACTCCCGCGTCCTTCAGAGCGTTCCCGAACCTGTTCACCATCGCCTGCAGCTCTGAATACGTAACCGTCTTATCCATGAACTTGATCGCGGGGTTGCCGCCCCTGCCCTCACGAATATGCCGGTCGAGCAGAAAATCGGCAAGATTCAGCTCCACAGGGGTATCCGCGAATTCCCCGGGCACGATATATTCGGGCCACAGTTCCTTCGGCGGCAGATAATCGTCGGGTATTTTCCCCATCATCATTTCCTCCCTGAAATCTTGTTTTCGAGCAACCGTTTCATCGCCGCCGCAACGCGCCCCCCTGGTTTCGATCACGCAGGACGCATCCTCCTGCTTATCGACAACCGGCATAAGGCTCCGGGAATCCATCCCGACAAGCCCGTTGCAGGCCGGCTTTCGAGTCCGGCCTGAAAAAAACCTTTCAGAAGACCGGCAACCCCGCTTTCGGGACGGCCCGTCTTCGGAGTGCACCCATGCCGTCCATCGAGGCGGACAAACAGGAGCCAAGGATCAACGATTCGCGGCCGTCCACTGGAGGCTCCGCGAGGGCGGCATCGGGTCTCGATGCTTCTTCCCCTTCGTCTGCCGGCACGAACAGAAGAGCGAACCGCAGTGCATCATGAAATCGAGGAAACCACTTCGATCCCGTTCTTCTCGAGGTCCGCCACGATCGGCTCCAGATCGCACTTTTTCAGGCGAATGGAATAAGTGTAGTCCTGCCCTTCCGTCGGCGGCAGATGGCAAATACTGATAACCTCGGCATTGTGCTGCTTGATTAAGCGGGTTATTTCATGGAGCGGACTATCGATTGCGGCGGCTTTTACATCGAGGCGTGAGGAGTGGGTAAACATTCCCATGAATGTTATGAAGGCGGAGAGTATGTCCACGACGGTAATGATACCTGCAAGACGTCCTTCTTCGACTACCGGCAGACCCCCGATCTTCTTTTCGAGGATAATATGAGCCGCTTCTTCCAGGGACATTTCGGGTGTGGCGGCAAACGGCCTGCGGATCATCACATCTTCAAGGGTCAGTTCTTCGAGCATCGACGCAATGAGCACTCCACGCAAATCCGCGTCGGTAACCCACCCAAGCAGCTGGTTGTTTGCGTCGACCACGGGGAGATGACGAATCGACCCCTGCTTCATGACCGCCAAGGCCTCCTGTATTGAAGCCTCTTTCCTGATGGTTACCACCTTGGTGGTCATCCAGTGTCGAACAATCACGTTGCAATCCTCATTACGAAACCATCCGATTCATAAAACAACAACGGGATCCGGCCTGCCCTTCATATGAATTGATTAGTAATTGCGACCACTTCGCCCGGATTCACCGGCAAGCTATGCCATATTCGGGAAAAAAGCAAGAAAAATCTCTTTCACCCGGATATCACTGCAACGTCATTCCTGCAACAACCTCATTCCTGCAACACAACGTCATTCCCGCAAAGACGGGAATGACGTTGTTGAGGCAAGGACGATGTTGAGATTCTTGCCTGTACTCCCCTTTCGGTCCGCCCCGCTGCACGTGGTGAGATTGACTTTGAAAAGCCATTTGCTATACTGGCTGCGGTACTGATCGGACGATATTTTTGTTGTGGGAACAATTATTGCAATCAAGGAAGCCGACCTTGCGCCATCCAAAGTTTATTTTCATTACGGGGGGTGTGCTATCCTCCCTCGGGAAAGGGCTGGCTGCAGCTTCCATCGGCGCACTGATGGAAAGCCGGGGCCTCAGAGTGACTCTTCAGAAACTGGACCCGTATATCAACGTGGATCCCGGAACGATGAACCCTTTCCAGCACGGGGAAGTGTACGTCACTGACGACGGAGCTGAAACGGATCTCGACCTGGGACACTACGAACGTTTCACTCACGCCGCCATGGGAAAGAAGAACAATTACACCTCCGGCAGCATCTACTATTCGGTCATCACGAAGGAAAGGCGGGGCGACTACCTGGGGGGCACCGTGCAGGTCATTCCGCACGTGACCGATGAAATCAAGGCCTGCATCCGCGGTTCGGTGGACAACGTCGACATCGTGATCGTGGAGATCGGCGGCACGGTGGGAGACATCGAGAGTCTGCCGTTCCTTGAAGCCATCCGCCAGTTCCGGACTGACGTAGGCAGAGAAAACGTCGTCTATGTTCATGTGACGCTGGTCCCCTACCTGGCTACGTCCGGCGAGGTGAAAACCAAGCCCACGCAGCACAGCGTGAAGGAACTGCGGAGCATCGGAATCCAGCCCGACATTTTGCTCTGCCGCACCGAGAAGTTCCTTTCCCCCGAAATCAAGGCAAAGATCGCCCATTTCTGCAATGTCGACACGGATGCAGTCATCACCGCCAAGGATGTCGACTGCATCTACGAGGTCCCCATCATGTTTCACAAGGAGGGCCTCGACGAAAAGATCGTCCGGCTTCTCAACATCTGGACCCGTGCGCCTATTCTCGACCACTGGGAAAGGCTCGTCCACCGGATCAAGGAACCCCTCTACGAAGCCAAGATCGCCATTGTCGGCAAATATATAGATCTCAAGGAGTCTTACAAGAGCCTCAACGAAGCCCTGATTCACGCAGGAGCAGCCCACAGCTGCCGTCTTTTCCTCGACTACGTGGACTCGGAGAACGTCGAAAAGGAGGGAGGCGAGGCCCTGATCGAAGGGGCGGACGGAATCCTGATACCCGGAGGCTTCGGACAGCGGGGTGTCGAAGGAAAGATCAAGGCTATCAGGTATGCCAGGGAAAACGGCATTCCCTTCCTGGGCATCTGCCTGGGCATGCAGCTCGCCACGGTGGAGTTTGCCCGCAATGTCGCCGGGATCGAAAAAGTCCACAGCATGGAATTCGACAAGAATACGCCTCACCCGGTGATATTCCTGATGAGGGAGTGGTTCGACTACAAGAACAACAGGACGGTGCGCAGAGACGAGTCGTCGGATTTCGGAGGCACAATGCGTCTCGGGGCCTATCCCTGCGTTCTCGAACCGGGCAGTCTGGCTCACGATGCCTATGCATGCAACGAAGTGTCGGAACGGCACAGGCACCGCTATGAGTTCAACAATGATTACCGCGAGCGCCTGGCCGAGCACGGCCTCCGTTTCACCGGCCTTTCACCGGACAGAAACCTTGTCGAAATCATCGAACTCCCGGGGCATCCCTGGTTCCTGGGCTGCCAGTTCCATCCCGAATTCAAGTCCCGCCCGATGGAGCCTCATCCCATTTTTAAGGCATTCGTCGGGCATGCTCTCGAAGAGGCTAAAAGGAAACGCCCGGACGATTTCAAGAAAGAGTGCGTCTGTTAGGAGTCCCCATTGATGTGGGCACCCGATGTGGAAGTTCTGGGGCAGCAGATAGGGAGAAGCCGGTTCTTTGTGATCGGCGGACCGTGTGTCATTGAGAACGAGGCGATGGCCTTCACCGTTGCGGATTTCCTTCGAGACACCTGCCGACGCCTGAAGATCCCTTTCGTGTTCAAGAGCTCGTACGACAAGGCTAACCGGACATCCATTCATTCGTTCAGGGGTCCGGGTCTCATCCAGGGACTGGAGACCCTCAGGCGGATCAGGGAACAGCTGCAGGTGCCTGTCCTTACCGATGTGCACAGCGTGGACGAAGTCAAGGCGGCCGCTGAAGTGGTGGATATCCTTCAGATACCCGCCTTTCTGGCCCGCCAGACCGACCTTCTCGTGGAAGCGGGGCGAACGGGCAGACCCGTGAATCTCAAGAAAGCCCAGTTCCTGGCTCCATGGGACATGGTCGAAGCCGCCCGGAAAGTCGCGCATACCGGGAACCGCAAGGTGTTCATCACAGAGCGCGGGACCCAGTTCGGATACAACAACCTGGTGGTGGACATGCGTTCCATTCCCATCATGTCGGAAGCCGGATTCCCCGTTGTGTTCGATGCCACCCACAGCGTGCAACTGCCCGGCGGACAGGGCAGTTGCTCGGGAGGGCAGCGCCGGTTCGTCGGACATCTGGCCTGTGCGGCCGTCGCCGCGGGAGCTCACGGAGTATTCATCGAAGCGCACCAGGACCCGGACAGCGCGTTGTGCGACGGACCGAATTCATTGAGGATGTCCGATGTGCCGCATCTGCTGGAGAAGCTGAACCGCCTTTACGGTGTGGTTCATGGAGACTGCTGACGGGGAGGCGCATGGACGCCACGTCCCCGGGGAGGAAGAGAAATTGATCCCGATCGACCTGGACGATTCGATTCGATCTCGCATTCTGCCAGTCCGCCTCGCGATCTTCGATGTGGACGGAGTCCTGACCGACGGCCGGATCATTTATCATGATGACGGGTCCGAAATCAAGGCGTTCGATGTTCAGGACGGTCATGGGATCAAGCTGCTGCAGCGTGCGGGGCTCGAGGTCGCCTTCATCACGGGCAGATTCTGCCGGGCGGTGGACCATCGGGCTCGAGGACTGGGGGTCACAAGGGTCTACCAGGGAATAAAGGTGAAAATGGAGGCCTACGAAAAGATCCGGCGCGAAACGGGCCTGGAAGACGAACAGATCTGCTTTATGGGGGACGACCTGATCGACATCCCCGTCATGCGCCGTGTGGGATTCGCCGTGGCTGTTCCAAACGCTGTGGTTCATGTATTGCCCTACGCCCACTATGTAACTCGTGCGCCGGGAGGCCATGGAGCCTGCCGGGAGGTGTGCGAGCTCATTCTCGCCGTCCAGGGCCTCTGGGACCATGTCACTCGTCGCTATTACGAAGATTTTCGGAGCTGAACACCCGATTTTCCTCCCTCCTGCCATCCCGCCCTTCAATTTCTTTAGCGAATAGGCCTTTACAGGCACGTGTCCTGCATGCTACAGTATACAGAAAGGGTAATTTATTAATTTCACTTATGAAAAGGATTATCATCCCGATTCAGGGCCTTGAGGAACTCCAAGAGTGAACGGGATGTTGCTTTGCAGTCAATCGACTTTGTTCGGCTTTTTCCGCGGTGGCGCGTCGGGTCGCGCCGGCGTGGAAAGCTGTGGAAATCCAGGTGAAGACGCTGCGGCGGTGGCTCGAACATGAAACTCTCTCGAAGAATTGCTCAGGGGACCTTGCTTGTACTCGCCTTGAGTCTCACAGCCATGCTGGCCGTCGGTCTCTACAAGGGGAAGACCCAGAAGGAAACCCGGCCGGCACCCGGTCCTGAAGCACCGGAGGCCGAGATGAAACTGACCGATATCGAGTTTACGGAAATGCAGCAGGGAAAGCGGTTCTGGACCCTTGGGGCGTCGGAAGCCCTGTATTTTCAGGATGAACAGAAAACGCTTCTCACCTCGGTGCGGCTCACCTTTTTCCTCGACAGCGGCGAGGAGATTGTGCTGGAGAGCAGTTCGGGCGTCCTTCACGCGGGGACGAAGAACATCGAACTATGGGATGCCGTGCACGCGGCACTGCCTCGAGGGTATGAACTGACCACGCAACGCGCCGCATACGACCATGAGCAGAGGCTGGTCTACTCGGATACAGCTATCCGTTTGAACGGACCGGGGGTAGAGTTCGAGGGGAACAGCTGGAAGTTCAGGATTCCCGAGCGGCAGGCGGTGGTGGAAGGCGGTGTTCGAGGGTCCCTGGTGCTTGCGCCGCTCAGTGGGAACTTGTCCAGGTGAAAACATGATGAAGGGTAGAAGGGAGTATCTCGGGATGTCCGTTCTGGTCAAGGCGCTGGTTGTGCTCTCCCTGGTGACGGTTCTGCCGCCGGGCGTTTACTGTGCCGAAAAGGCCAGGGGCCTTGCGACGGACAAGATGCTCAAGACCGATTCGCCGCTTCACATCGCCAGCGACAGGATGGAAGTCAGGCAGTCGGACAGGTCCATCGTCTTTGAAGGCCACGTGGTGGTTCAGCAGGACGACCTGACCATCACCGGCAACCGGCTCAGAGTGACAGCCACTCCGGGAACCAAGCCCAACCAGCCGTCCATCGTGGACAGGATCGACAGGATAGAAGTGGAGGGAGATGTCCGGGTGGCGCAAAGAGACAAGATCGCGACGGCGGACAGGGCGGTGTACTATCACCAGGAGCAGAAGATCGTCCTCATGGGCAACCCCACCGTCTCACAGGGTCATGACAAGATCCAGGGGCGTCTCATCACTCTCTACATCGACCAGGGAAGAAGCGTGGTGGAGGGAGGAGAGCAGACTCCGGTGAAGGCGGTACTTCACCCCAGTCGAAAGGATTGAAGCATGCCGGGCGAGGCCAAGACCCTCGTTGTCGAGGACCTGGTGAAATCGTACAAGGGTCGTTGCGTAGTCGACCACGTGAACCTCGAGGTTCGCGCAGGGTGGATCGTGGGACTGCTGGGCCCAAACGGCGCGGGAAAGTCGACCACCTTCTACAGTGTGGTGGGGATCATCCGTCCCGATTCAGGAGCCGTATATCTGAACGGGGAGGACATTATCGGCCTGCCCATGTATCTGCGTGCAAGAAAGGGGATTACCTATCTGCCGCAGGAACCGTCGGTGTTTCGTAAACTGACCGTGGAAGAGAACATCATGGCCATCCTCGAAACCATGAACCTCAGCCGGGCTGAAAGGAGGTCGAGACTCAAGGACCTGCTCGGCGACCTGAATATCGCTCACCTGGCATCAAACAAAGCTGACCGCCTTTCAGGAGGAGAACGCAGGCGCGTGGAAATCACCCGGGCACTGGTCACACAACCGGATTTCATTCTTCTCGACGAACCCTTTGCAGGGATCGATCCCATCGCAGTCCTTGAAATACAGGGGCTCATTCGGTCGCTTAAAGCCAGGGGAATCGGAGTGCTGATTTCCGACCACAATGTGCGGGAGACACTCAAAGTCTGCGACTGGGCCTATATACTTCACGAAGGAAAGATCCTGGAATCGGGTGACCCGATCACTATCGCGGGCAGCGACCTCGCGCGCCGGACCTACCTCGGGGATCATTTCAGCTTGTCTTAGACGGGAAGAAACCATGGCGGCACTCGAATTAAAACAACAACTCAAACTCACCCAGCAGCTGATCATGACTCCTCAGTTGCAGCAGGCCATCAAACTGCTCCAATTGTCTCGACTCGAACTTCTTGACACGATCCACCAGGAACTCGAAACGAATCCGCTGCTGGAGGAAACGGAGACTCAGGAAGAAACGGTGGAGGGCGACGAATCGGTGCCGGTTGAATCCGAGGCCGAAACGCCCTTCGAAGAAGTCCGCATCACCGAAAATGTCCGCGAGGATTTCGACTGGGAGTCCTACCTGGAGGAATACAACACGGGCACCCCGGTTCACGTGGAAACGGATCCCAACAGGGAGTGGCCTTCGTATGACAACCGGCTTTCCGTAGCTGCAAGCCTCGAAGACCACCTGGTCTGGCAGCTCCGCTTTTCTGACCTGACGGACGAGGAAAAAGAGGTCGGAGTCCTGATTGTGGGCAACCTGAACAGGGACGGCTACCTCGACGCCACCATCGAGGAAATCGCGGAGATGGGCGAGGTCGGTTCGGAGACGGTGGAGAAGGTGCTGTCGAGAATCCAGTCGTTCGATCCCGTGGGAGTGGGTGCGCGGAATCTTCAGGAATGCCTGCTGATCCAGGCCAGGAACCTGGACATTCAGGATGACCTGGTGGTGCGGATCGTGGAACATTACCTGCACTATCTCGAAACAAAGAACTACCAGGCCCTGGTTCGAGCCTTGAAGAGGTCGCCCGAGGAAGTGAAGGCGGCGGTGGATATCATTCTGCATTTTGATCCGCGACCGGGCAGCGCATTCAGCGAGGAGTCCGTGGAATATATCAGCCCGGACATCTATGTCATGAAAGTGGACGGTGAATACGTCATCCTGCTCAACGAAGACGGTATGCCCAAACTCCGGGTCAGTTCCTACTACAAGCATGCATTGTGCGAAGACGCCGTTCTGCCCACTGAAGCCAGGGACTACATCCACGGCAAACTCAAGTCCGCCGCCTGGCTCATCAAGAGTATCCACCAGCGGCAGCGGACGCTGTACAGGGTGTCTCAGAGCATCGTCAAGCTGCAGATGGACTTTTTCGAGAAGGGCGTCGCCTTTCTGAAGCCCATGGTCCTGAGAGATGTGGCCGAAGACGTTGGAATGCATGAATCGACGATAAGCCGGGTGACGGCGAACAAATACATGCATACGCCCCACGGGATTTTTGAGTTGAAATATTTCTTTAACAGTTCCATAAATAGCGTTTTGGGGGAAGCCGTAGCTTCGGAAAGTGTGAAGGAGCGCATCCGGCAGATCGTTCGAGATGAGGATCCTTCCAGGCCTTACAGTGACCAGGAAATCGTCGACGTACTCGAAAAGGAAAACATCAGCATTGCCCGGCGCACGGTGGCAAAATACCGTGAAATGCTGGGCATACTGCCATCGAACAAACGCAGGAAGTCTTCCTGGGAAAGCTGAGGGGGCGGTCTATCCATGAACCCCTCCCGCCCTAAACCTCAAACCGTGTCGACAACGGAGTATAGCAGCTATGCTGATCAACGTGACGTTCCGGCATATCGAACCTTCGATGCCGCTGAAAGCCTATGCTGAAGAAAAGATATCCCGGGTGAAGAAATACCTCGAAGAGCCCGTGGAAGCTCATGTGGTCTTGAAAGTCGAAAAATTCCGGCACATCGCGGAAGTGTCCATAGACGCCAACGGTTTTCGTATCAACGGAACCGAAGAAACGGACGACATGTATTCGGCCATCGATCTGGTTGCCGATACGATCGAGGCCCAGGTCAAGAAAAGCAAGGAGAAGTTCCGCAGGCGCAAACCCGCCGTCGGGATCAAGGACTTCAGCCCTGCCGCTGGTTCCGGGGATTTGCAGGACGACGAGGAAATGCACGTCATAAGAACCGAGCAGGTCTACGCAAAGCCCATGGACATTGAAGAGGCCCTGATGCAGTTGAATCTCAACAGCGGTGAATTCATGGTCTTTACCAACCGGCACACAAATCGTATAAATGTCTTGTATCGCAGGAAGGACGGCCGAATCGGGCTTATCGAAACCATTGGATGAGCGGCGTTCGGTGTCGGACCCTGAAATGCGTATTTCCAGGTGGACTCGATGATTCCAGCGAGATCAACAGACGAACATGAGGTATGAATGAGAATCGCGGATATCCTTGCTCACGAATCGATCATTCCTGAACTCAAGGGAACGACCAAGAAGCAGGTGCTGGAAGAACTCATCGATGCGTTGCTGAAACACAAACCCCACATGAACCGCGAGCGACTCATGGGGGTATTGCTGGATCGAGAGCGCCTGGGAAGTACCGGCATAGGAGATGGAATCGCAATACCGCACGGAAAACTGAGAGACCTGGACCAGCTTGTCCTGTCTTTCGGACGGTCGACTCCTGGAGTCGACTTCGACTCCATGGACGGAAAGCCTGTGCACCTGTTCTTTCTCCTGGTGGCTCCCGAGACCTGTGCGGGAGTCCACCTGCGTGTCCTTGCAAAGATCGCAAGGCTTCTGAAAAACGGTTCCGTCCGCAAAAGACTTGGCAAGGTTACGAACACAGAAGAAATTTATGCCGTCATTCAGCAGGAGGATGAAGACTTCTGAAACCGGATGCAGGCAGCCAATAGACGGGAAGTGAAGTTCGGCCGGGACCGCTTTCCTGTTTTCCATCCCATCCCGGCGCACTGCGGTTAAGGTTTGCCTTGTTTCTCCCGACGTAATAATAACCGTCTCTATAAGCTTCCTCCGAAAACTATCCTTCTCTCTCACAGGGATCTGCGGCATGACGGGAAAAAAACCTTACGTGGTTATCGTCTCCGGTCTTTCAGGCTCAGGCAAGAGTACGGCGATCAAGGCATTCGAGGATCTCGGCTACTTCTGCATCGACAACCTTCCCGTACCTCTTCTCGCTGATTTTCTGGCACTCTGTGAGCGGGATATGCCGGACATACAGAGGGTGGCTCTGGGCATCGATATCAGAGAACGCAAGTTTCTCAAGGATTATGACAGGATCTTCAAGGATATCGAATCCGCCGGCTACAAACTGGATATTATTTTCCTCGAGGCGCCCACCGATATTCTCCAGCGCCGATACAGTCAGACTCGCCGAGTGCACCCCGTAGCCGCATCCGAGTCCATCCTGGTAAATGCCATCCAGCACGAACGCGAACAACTGCGGGCTCTGCGCACCCGGGCAACCCGCATACTGGACACCGGCGATTTCAGTGTCCATCAACTGAAGGCTTATATCACTCGAACCTATTCCCTGGTAAATGAAAAGGAACTGCTGAGCATTCAACTGCTTTCCTTCGGATTCAAATACGGGTTGCCCTTCGAGGCGGACATGGTGATGGATGTGCGCTTTCTTCCCAATCCCTATTTCGTCGAGGACCTCAAGGACTATGACGGCAGCACCGAACAGGTGAGGGAATGGGTCCTCCAGTGGCCGGCAGCCACGAAATTCATAACCGAGTACAGCGGACTCGTCCTCAAGCTGATTCCCTGCTATATTAAGGAAGGGAAACGCTATCTCACGATTGCCATCGGATGTACGGGAGGCAAACATCGTTCGGTGGTCATAGCCGACAGGATCGCTGTCGTATTGAGAGAAAACCAGTACTTCGTGACCGAATTCCACCGGGATATCCATCTTGAATGAGAGGTACCGCATGTCCAGGGAAGACCGGAATGAGCTCATAGGAGTCGTCGCGGTTTCACACTGCAGGGTGGCCGATGAGATGCTGCAGGCCGCCGAACTCATAGTGGGCAAACTGGAGGCGTGCCGTGCGTTGAGCTTCAAACCGGATCAACCGGTGGAGGAGATGGTCAAGACATTGAGAGATGCTATTCGGGAAGTGGACAAAGGTAAAGGGGTACTCATTCTCACCGACCTGTTCGGGGGGACTCCCGCCAATATCAGCCTGTCGTTCCTGGGTCCGAAGGTGGAAGTCGTGTGCGGGATGAATCTGCCCATGCTGATCAAACTCGCAGGCTGCCGGGCCGATCACACTCTCGTTGAGGCTGCCGCGCTGGTGAAGGAGTACGGACAGAGGCACATTTCCCTTGCCAGTGAAGTGCTTGCCCGGTCCGCGAGGACGCCATGAATCCGGTCTGTGGGGCGGGCATCGTGCCTTTGTGCATCGAGATGGTTCCCCTGTTGCCTGCCGATATCCCTTCCGTTATGGAAATCGAGAGGGACAGCCACCTGGAACCCTGGACCGAGGAGTCTTTTGCCCGGGAATTGAAAAAGCTGCATTCGCACATTCTGGCCGCCCGCGTTCCCGGAAGACGCCCGACCATTCCGGGGGGATCCACCAGGGTGGACCCGGAACACGGCGGATGGGTGGTCGGTTACCTGGTCTACTGGCGGGTGGCGGACGAAATACAGATTCTCAATATCGCCGTCCACAAGGCCTATCGCCGGCAGGGCATCGGCAGGGCGCTCCTGTGCCAGGCACTCAGGATCGCCCTGGAAAGCGGTGCCGAATCGGCCGTTCTCGAGGTGAGGAGGAGCAACAACGCCGCAAGGGCACTTTATGAAAGCCTGGGTTTTCGACAGGTCGGCGAGCGCCCCGGCTATTACGGGATACTGAAGGAACCAGCGATTCTCATGGAACTGAACATCAGGGATCTCTTTCCTGCCTTGGCATGAAAATCGCGCACGATGGAAGATCCCGCCGCTGCCCGGCTTCCGTGGCGTGTGATCGCCATGAGGCAGGCGCGGCGCTTTGTATTCGCAGGACCCGGTTCTGTTAGTCCTCCTCAGTTCTGTGCGGCAATGACGGAGACCGGACTTCTCCTTTTGACAAGGATCGACGCTGATGCTTTACGGAATTGAATCCGATGCTCTAACCAAGAACATGGACATCACCAAGGTCGAGGTGGAGGTTCCACGCCTGTTCGAGATCCTTTCTGAAGCGGTGAAAGGTTACGCCGGGAAGGAACAGCAGGCACGGGATCTCCTGCTCGAATATCATCATCGCTACAGGAACTGGACCTACGTCATACAGGAGACCAAGCGATACGCCATCTCCAACATGCGCCTCTACAAAAACCATCCTCTCAATGGAGGCGTGATCTACCTGCTTTCCCACATTCTCCTCGAAGCCCTCAGGCAGTCCGAACGGATCGAGGTCCAGAGTCCCGCGGCGGACCATCTGCTGGATTTCTGGCTCCGGATCGTCGACGAAATGCCCGACGAAATTGCGCGGCCCATGCCCCAAGGGATGACCACGGCCGATGTCGACGGCTCCTTCGAAGCCATCACCGGGTGCCACGAAGGCATATTGCGATCCCTGCTCCAACAGGTCGCCGAACTGGACGGCGCCTGTTTCGAGCATGTCATGCGCAGTTTTTATCAACCCAGGCGGCTTGCGGCTAAGCTTCTGCGAGTGTGGGCGCGGTCCGAGTCGTTCCTGGAGCTTCGAAGCCTGCTGAGCCGCCTGCTCATGGAAACCTGCCGGTTCTGGCTGTCGAGGGAAGATCCCTGTGAGTGGCTTCTGCAGCAGGGGCAGAAGCCGTCGGATTCGGCGCCATGGCTGGAGCTGTGCGCTCCCCTGGGGCATGCCCGCTACAAGGAATACCTGCGAATCCTCGACGGGGAAATCGTGCCCGAAAGCGATCACAAGATTGCCGTGGAAAGGCTGTGCTCCCTGCCCGACTTCCATGAGGTCGTGCGCACCTACTTCAAGCTGCCCGAAAAGCTGAAATGCTTCGAAGACTCGGCGCGCAACACCCACTACAGTATACTCATGCGCCTCAAAATCATGGAAGTGCGCGGCCTCGAGGGGATTCATGAAGAAACGCTGCGGGAAATCAACTTCGACATCGCCAAATGGCTCGGGCAGGAACCGCGCGACACCCTCGAAAGTTTCCTGGAAAAGATCTTCGAGGTGCTCGGTGTCTGCTTCCGGAACTATCCCGAAGCCGCACTCCAGATCATTCGGACCATCGGCATGGAAGTAACCGACACGGGAGACCCGCACCTCATCGACTTCTTCCTCAAACACATCGTGCGAATGGGCTTTCAAACGCCTCAGCTGGGGGGAGTCAGCCGGCACTGGCAGGTCGAGGTAAATCCCGCACATCTGCCCAATGTCCGCATCTGGCTGGATATCATCAAGAAGAATCCCGAACGCACAAGGATGCTGCTCTCGGCTCTCATCGTGAATCTCTCCCTTGGCGGGATCTACATCAAGGATACCGACCTCTTTCAAAAGGACGTCAGCAGCCTCCTCCACGCACCCATCCGGCCCGTGTACAACATGGTGAAGCAGCTGGCAAAGATCTTCCCCGTCTATTTCAACCAGATCGGTGCCGAAGGGCAGCTGAGAACCGTGTCCACGGATGTGGACGAACTGACGGGCAGAAGCGACAGGTTGATCCATTTCCTGCGCAAACAAAGCCACGTGGAAAGCAACAACGTCATCGTGTCCTTTATCCAGGCTATTATCGAATTCTGGCGCACCCTGGACAGGAGTAAACTCAAAGCACTCGTGCCCGCCGAGATCTATCCCGAAATCGTCTCCTCGGGCCCCCTGGTGGACGAGGTCCACGCGATCTTCAGCGCTGTGTTCGACAATAGAACCATCCACCATGTGCAGGACCTTCTGGACCTTTCGGAGGAGGAGACTCGCTCCCTCATCGATGGAGTCGATGGAGTATCGGAACGCGAAAAGCAGCGGGCCTTTCTCATCATCCAGCTCTACCAGCTGCTGCACGAAAAATACGCTTTGAGTTTCAAAGACATCCATGTTCACCTCCAGCGGGCGGCCAACCTGGGGCTTCCCGATCCAACCGCCCTGCTTCAGGCCCTCGACAGCCCCGACAACTACGTGAAACTCGATGCCATCCTGAACTACCTGCTGAACCTCAAGGAAGTCATCCTCACCCCGAGCGAGCTTCAGGTCCTCGAGAATATCTATTACAAAAGACACATCGCCGTTGACATTCCGTCCATGTACGGTTCCTATAATGAACCGAAATTCGATTCCCTCGGCCTCACTTTCCGGCTTGAAAACCTGGCCAATGTGCTTTTCGAGGAGCTTATCCTATCGTTCAACTTGAGTTTCATTACGCGGGCCACCTTTTTCCGGATTGCAAAGTTCCTCCCCCTTTTCATGAAAGCTCTCGCCATCGACGGGATCACCTCGAACCGGCTGGAACTCCAGAAGGAACTCTTCATGAAGGCCCTGGAGATCCCCCGCTTCACTCATTCCCAGTACATGGATCTTTTTCGGGGATTTTCCGAAGCCATCAAGCAGATCATCCAGACCCATTACCATTCCCTCCACGAAGAGAATCTTGAACTGATCATCAGGCAGCTGACGGGCCATCGACTTCTCTCGCGGTACCGGCGCGACAGGGAGGAGGAGACTCTTGCGGAGAGAAATCAGCGGGTGTCCGAAAGCTTCCTCAGGGATCTCATCGCGCGTACCTTCGGGCTCCAGTACTTCGATCATTTCATCAGCAGCATCCTTACCACCCTGGCCACCCAGCGCGAGGAACTCAGCACGAACAAGCTCGATCTGCTGTTGAGCTACGACCCGGAAAAGACCATAACGTCAGTCTGTAATCCCAACCCCAGGACGTACGACCTCATCCATCTCGGCAACAAGGGATTCACCCTGGCGAAGCTGCACGACCTGGGTATCAACGTGCCCCCGGCCTTTGTCATCACGACGGAGTACTTCAGGTGCCGCAGTGTGATCGAGAGCTTCTCCCATTCCCGCGAGGACTTCCGGGAGCGGGTCATGACCCACGTGCATCACCTGGAACGAAAAACCGGCCGCAAATTCGGTGTGCCCGGCAACTCGCTCCTGCTGTCCGTTCGAAGCGGTTCGGCCGTGTCCATGCCGGGCATGATGAACACCTTCCTCAACGTGGGAATCAACGAGGAAATCGTCGAGGGGCTGATCCAGCAGACGGGGGAGGCCTGGTTCGCATGGGACAATTACAGGAGGTTCATCCAGTCCTGGGCCATGTCTTTCGATATACAGAGAGACGAATTCGACGCCATAATGAATATCCACAAGAAACGCTATGGGAGGCATGTGAAGAGGGAGTTCCTCCCGAAAGAGATCCGGGAACTGGCTCTCGCCTACAAGTCCGTGCTCGAAAAGCACAAAGTGGACTTCTCGGATTCGCCGGAGGAGCAGTTGTTCACTGCGATTCGGCAGGTCATGGCATCCTGGTATTCACCCAAGGCCGTCACTTACAGGGAGATCATGGGGCTGTCCGAAAACTGGGGAACCGCCGTGACCATTCAAGCGATGGTGTTCGGCAACCTGGACACCCAGTCGGGGGCGGGAGTCATGTTCACCCATACACCCTGGACTTCCGAAGACCAGGTGGACCCCGTGGGCGACTTCACCCTGGGCAACCAGGGGGAGGACGTGGTCGGGGGTCTTGTGGAAACCCTGCCGCTTTCCGAAAAACAGCGCATGAGGGAGGGAGAACGCAAGGCCTTTTCCCTGGAAACCCTGTTCCCGAGGGTCTACCAGCGCCTGGTTGAAATAGCGAAGATCCTTGTCGAAGACCAGAACTGGGCTCCCCAGGAGGTTGAATTCACATTCCAGGGATCGAGGCCCGAAGGGGTCAACATCCTGCAGTCACGGAACATGGCTCCCCGAATCAAGCGGGTTTATCCTGTTTTCAAGCCTTCGGACAAACTGCATGCCGGGTATGCCGGCAACGGCATCGGGGTCAGTGGAGGCGCCCTGTCGGGTGCGGTGGCCTTTGACCTCGATTCCATTCAGCGGCTTCGCGAGGATCGCGTGGACAGGCCGATCATTCTCATCCGCTCAGACACGGTGCCTGATGATATACGCGAGATCTCCATTGCCGACGGCATTCTTACGGGGAAAGGGGGCGCGACGTCCCACGCCGCTATCGTCGCACACCGCCTGGGAAAGATCTGTGTCGTCGGATTCAGCAAGATGAAAGTCTGGGAAAGCGAAAAGAAGTGTGTTATCGACGGGCATGTGCTGCGTACGGGGGACATCATCGGCATAGACGGCCGAAGTGGAGCCATCTATGTAGGTGATCATGAAACCGAACAGGTGGACATGTCCGCCTGAATCCCAGGTCCGGGACAAAGAAACACTGTTTTCAAGGAACGGCTGCAGGAGACGCTCGGGGCAGTCTTCCCGGGCAGGCTCGATGTTTTGACATCGAGGCAGTTGGTCCTTAGGTTCATAGTAAAAATTCTGGAGGAGAGCTTATGAGCAATCAAGAAACCATGGTGCCGATGAAACTCGGAATAAACGGTCTTGGACGGATCTCGAAGCTTTCCATCTGGCACCACGTCGAACGTCGCTATTTCTCCGAACTGGTCGTAAACATAGGACGCGAAGTAGGAACCCGTCTCGAGGACATCGCTCACTTTGTCGAAAAGGATTCGACTTACGGGACGCTTCACACCTTTCTGCACGGCTGCCGGGCCGGCAGGGTGATCGAACAGCTGAACGAAAAAGAAGGGAGCATGGTGATCAACGGAGTGAAAACCACCTTCCTTCGCAAGGCCAGAAATCCTTCGGCCATCGGCTGGCGGGATCATGGAGTGGAAATCGTTGTGGATGCGACGGGCGCTTTTGTGGATCCCGCTGTTCCCCCTGACGATTCCAGGGGTTCGTGTCGGGGGCACCTGGTTGCGGGAGCCAAGAAAGTCATTGTTTCGGCGCCCTTCAAGATCAAGGACAAGAGCAGGGAGATGCCGGCGGATGCGGTTACCACGGTCATGGGCATAAACGATACGGATTACGACCCCAAGAAGCACCTGATCGTATCCAATGCCTCGTGCACCACCACATGTCTTTCGTACATGGTCAAACCGCTCCTGGATTACTTTGGGGCCAGGAGGATCCTGTCGGCGTCCATGACAACCGTGCATGCCGCCACGAGCTCGCAGCAGGTGCTCGACCGGGCTCCCAAGTCCAATGCCACCGATCTGCGTAAGAACCGTTCCGTGTTCAACAACATCATCCTTACCAGCACCGGCGCAGCCAAGGCTCTCGGGCTCGTTATACCCGAAATGAAACGCATCGGGTTCATCGCCGAATCGGTGCGTGTTCCCGTGACCACCGGCTCTCTCATCATCCTCGTCATGATGATCCAGGACGAGAGCATGAGAAATCCGATCAATCGACAGAAAATCAATAATATATATAAAGAAGCCGTGATGCATTACCCGGAAGGATACCTGGTCTATTCCGAGGAACAGAATGTTTCGTCGGACATTGTGGGAATGCCTCGAGCGGCGGCGGTGATCGAGGGCCACGAAAACCATACCCGCACATCGGCGGTGCGCATTGACATGCAGCGCGTTCTGAGCGCCTGCGAGTACTTGAGTTCTCTCGGGAGCGGCAATCCATCGGTGAACCTGGACATCTCCCAGATCGAAAAAACCGCGGGAGGGCAACTCAGCGCTTCCCAGCAGGAAAAAATACTCGAAGTGCCGGTTACTCAGGCAGTGATATACGGATGGTACGACAACGAACTGGGCAGCTATACAAACATGCTCGGAGACCGCACGGTAAGCATTGCCGGGCTTCTCTGATCTGTCGCTGTCCGCTCCCGGCTCGATCAGACGGAATGAACATTTCAGCCTCAGGGCACAACGGACCCGAAAGGGCAAGGAGGTCAGGCAATGGCAAATCGCGTGGCTATCAACGGCTTTGGGCGCATCGGGCGCACCATCTTCAAGGCTCTCCTGGATCAGAAGGCTCCTCTCGAACTTGTCGCAATCAATGACCTTGCAGCTCCAGCCGAACTCGCCTATCTCCTGAAGTACGACTCCGTCCATGGCGTGTGGCCTCGCGAGGTCTCCGCCACGGAAGATCAGTTGATCGTCGACGGCAAGAGCTACAAGTGCCTGAAGGTCACCGACCCGGAACAGTCGCCCTGGCACGAGATGAACGTGGACGTCGTTCTGGAAGGCACAGGCCGGTATGCCGACCGGGACGGATGCCGCAAGCACATCAACGCCGGAGCACGCAAGGTCATTCTTACCGCCCCGGGCAAAGGCATGGACGCCACGTTCGTGATCGGGGTGAACGAGGATTCCTACGATCCGTCAAAACACCACATCATCTCCAACGCATCCTGCACCACCAACTGCCTGGCTCCCATCGCCTCGCTTCTGCACGACCGCTTCGTCGTGGAACACGGCCTCATGACCACCATCCATGCGTATACCATGGATCAGCGCCTGCAGGATTCTCTGCACAAGGACCGGCGCAGATCCCGAGCCGCGGCGGTGTCCATGATCCCCACCACGACCGGAGCCGCACGCGCCGTTGCCGAAGTCATTCCCGAACTCAAGGGAAAACTCGACGGCATGGCCATCCGGGTGCCCACTCCGAACGTCTCGCTCGTGGACCTGGTCTGCCGGGTAGGCCGCGACGTAACTCGCGATGAAGTCAACGAAGTCTTCAAACAGGCCGCCGAAGGTCCGCTCAAGGGAATACTCCGGTACGTCGACGAAGAACTCGTTTCCATAGACTTCAACCATACGTCCTATTCATCCAACGTCGATGCCAACCTCACCAGTGTGATGCAGGGCCGCATGGTGAAAGTGCTGAGCTGGTACGACAATGAATACGGCTACTCCTGCAGACTCGTGGATCTGGCCGCCCTGGTCGCCAGGTCTCTCGATTAGAAGCTTCAGGGCGGAGCCCCCGTTCTCCGCCCTTCCCCAAATTCTGGATAGCCCCCGGACCTCGGCACGGCATTGCCACCCGGTGCCCCCGGCGACACCGTGGAAAAGGTGACCTGCAGAGTGCTTCGAGGTGGAAGAGGAGAGGAGCGCTTCCGATGAAAACCCTGGACAATGTGGACCTTGCAGGCAAGCGGGTATTCATGCGAGTGGATTTTAACGTGCCGCTGGACAGGGAGCGCCGGGTGGCGGACGATCTGAGGATCCAGGCGGTTTTGCCGAGTATCCGTAAGGCAATCGACAGCGGCGGCAGGCTCATCCTGGCATCCCACCTGGGAAGGCCCAAGGGGAAGGCATCCGTGGAGTTTTCCCTGAAACCCGCCGGTGAATACCTGGCAACACTCGTTGAACGCCCTGTCGGCCTGGCTCCCGATTGTGTGGGCCAGGAGGTGTCTGCGCTGGTTTCAGCCATGAAAGATGGTGATATCCTGCTTCTCGAAAACCTGCGATTCCATGCCGGGGAGGAAAAGAACGACGACGAGTTCTCAAGGCAGCTGGCATCCCTGGCCGATGTGTACGTCAACGACGCCTTCGCCGTTTCTCACCGCGCTCACGCATCCGTGCATGGAATCACCCGGTATGTGGAAGTCTGCGCGGCCGGATACCAGCTTGAAAAGGAAATCGAGTACTTCAGGCGGGTGATGGAGCAACCCGCAAGGCCTCTGGCCATGGTGATCGGAGGAGCCAAGGTTTCCACGAAGATCGGCATACTCGACAACCTGATCTCGAAGGCCGATTATCTTCTCATCGGCGGCGCCATGGCCAACACCTTCTTCAAGGCGCAGGGCAAACAGGTCGGCAAATCCCTGGTGGAAGACGACCAGATCGAAACCGCAGCGCGCCTGATCGACGCGGCGACGAAGAAAGGGGTCAAGGTCTACCTGCCTGTTGACGCCGTCGTTTCGGCTCACCCGGAAAGCTGCGGAGACATTCAGCAGGTGCCGGTGGAGAGAGTGCCCGCGGACACTCAGATTCTCGATGTCGGATCAGGAACCCTGGAAGTCTTCAAATCCGTTCTCAGGAACTGCAAAACCATCGTCTGGAACGGTCCGCTCGGCCTGTTCGAAACCCCGCCGTTTCACAAGGGGACCTATGCCCTGGCGGAATTCCTCGGAGACCTCGACGCCGTCACGGTGGTCGGCGGAGGGGATTCGGCGGCCGCGGTGAGAAGAGCCGGCATGGAGCACAGGGTAAGCTACGTCTCCACGGGCGGTGGAGCATTCCTGGAAATGCTCGAAGGAAGAGAACTGCCCGGTATCAAAGCCCTTGAAGAATGTTGCCGCAGGGTGTAACAGAGAAGAGGTAACCCGCTGCTCCTTGTAGGCATAAGACACCGGCGAACCTGGAGCGCGGGATGATCACGATGTTTCCCCTTTGCAGAGTGCTCGACAAAGGTTAAGAGAGGGGTCATGGAAAACAGACTGCCGCTCATTGCGGCCAACTGGAAGATGCACAAGACGATCGGTGAGGCGGTCTCTTTCACTGAAGACCTGCAGAAAGAGACGGCGCCATCCGTGGACCGCGAGGTGGTGATTGCTCCCCCCTTTACCGCCCTCGACGCAGTGCGCAGGACCATCAGCCGCCCGGACTTCAAGCTTGCGGCTCAGAATTGCCACTGCGAGGAACAAGGAGCCTTCACCGGGGAGATCTCTGCGGTTATGCTCAAAGATGCGGGCTGTGATTACGCCATCATCGGCCACTCGGAACGGCGGCATCTTTTCGGAGAAACGGACGACATGGTGCACAGAAAACTGGTCGCCGTATTCAGGCACGGGATGGTGCCCATACTCTGCGTGGGGGAGACCCTTGAACAGCGGGAAGACGGCAGCACATTCAAGGTCGTGGACGCACAGGTGCAGCAGGCCGTGCTGGGATTGAACCCGCAGGAAGCCAGGCTGCTGGTGATCGCCTACGAACCCGTCTGGGCCATCGGAACAGGCAAGACCGCAACCCCCGGCCAGGCTCAGGAAGTGCACGCATTCATTAGAGAACGCTACGGAGCCCTGTGCGACAAAAGTGTTGCAAACGCTACGAGAATATTGTATGGAGGCTCCGTTAAACCGGACAATGTGGATTCCCTGATGGACCAGCCCGATATCGACGGGCTGCTTGTGGGTGGAGCCAGCCTCGATGTGAATTCCTTCAAGCGGATTGTCCAATTCAAAACTGCGAAGAAATGAGCTGATTCATGTACAGTGTACTGATTGTTTTTCACGTGATCGCGTGCTTTGCGCTGATCCTGATCGTGCTGCTCCAAACGGGGCGTGGCGCAGAGATGGGTGCGGCCTTCGGAGGTGCATCCCAGACCCTCTTCGGAGGATCCGGAGGGACCACGTTCCTGGGCAAGATGACCACGGCCGCCGCGGTGTTGTTCATGCTCACCTGCCTGATCCTCTCCTACCTGTCCGCAGCTCCGTCGACCAAGTCGATCATGGAGGACGTGCCCCCCGTCGAAAAGCCGGCCGGTCCGCTGCTTCCCGACGCCAAGCCGGTACCCGACCAGCCGGCGTCGAGCCAGTCGGTTCCCAGCCCGGCGGAAACGGCTCCGCCTCCTTCCGATGCGGCTTCCAGGGCCCAGGAAGGAGCCGCGAATCCCGCTCCGGCCCAGACCGCCGAAGACGAAAAGAAGGCGGCTCCCGCCGCCAAGTCCCAGCAAAAGCAGGCGGACAAACCTGCCGCGGGCAAGAAGCCCTAGGTTCCTGGCGGAGACGTATTCACAATGCCCGCACAAGGCCTTTCGAGGCCATAAAGGGCTTGTGTTTTGCAAGTATGTTGGTATAATGAAAAGTCATTGCCGAAGTGGTGGAACTTGGTAGACACGCCATCTTGAGGGGGTGGTGGGGAGACCCGTGCCGGTTCGAGTCCGGCCTTCGGCACCAACTTCCTGACGCTTGTCCGCTCCAAGAACTTGTTCAACCAAACGAGAGGGGAAGTCGGGTTTGCCTTGAGGTTTTCCTTTCATAGGCTTCAAATTGGAGCGGTTTGGCCCTTTTCTCTGCCCAGCGGCTGAGGGAAGGGTTGCTTATTTTCTATCTCGGGTCATCAGGTAACTTTTAAGTAGGAAGAGACTACATGAGAGACAAAGAAGACCAACCTCCCAGTAGGGGCGATTCGCAAACTAGTTTGTGGAAGTTGCGCCCGTGATAAGATAATTCAAGGTTTTCCTTCCCCCTGTCGCCTCACCCGACCGCTTCTTCCACGACTTTCTTATCCGTGGTGAAAGTGGAAGGCAAGAGGCAGTCTGACTTCTATCCTGAAACAATCCGGCAGAGGCCATCCCTCCCCCTTCCATGTGAGATGATGGATTCATCACTTCGCATTCTAATGGAAACTATTCCGCGACCGAGGGTTGTCTTATTTAGACGACTGCTCATGCCTTGTCTGAATGGGAGGAAGCCTCATGCTCGATGGATTACTCAATCAGTTCTCCAGGCGTTCCACTGCAAGATCCTTCAATCTAGGGAGATTACAGGAAGCGAGCGAGTTCGAGCGTCGCTTGATGGATCTTTGCTCCCACACGGTCCAGGACGCGCTCAAGGCGCTTGAAACCGGTCCGCGGGGCTTGAGCTCGCAGGAGGCCGAGCGCCGCTTGGAAGAATTTGGTCCAAACTGTTACCCCCGGTTAAGGTTGGACCCATTGATCGCCGTGAATCGGACCCACTTCTCCGTTGTTGGGACGATTGAGTCGGCTCCGGTTTTTGAACCCACTTCGCATGATTGACGATCATCAACCGGTC
>Ga0334882_1001520_pt1 | contig 27372 bp, 21 predicted proteins | sample GraSluR1_MG_5_FD_207226 | JGI IMG/M metagenome (GOLD analysis project Ga0334882, IMG submission 207226) | Sludge microbial communities from methane-producing bioreactor in Wageningen University, Netherlands - Granular Sludge_15_04-R1 | ecosystem: Engineered > Bioreactor > Anaerobic >...
GTCCGCGTAACCTGCCCAAGCTTGTGTGTTCATGGGCCCGTCGTATCAAAGAAGCGCCGGGGTGTCCAGCTTTTCCTCCTAATCCCCTCTCTCTCTTCTGATTGTCGGCATTAAAGACACAGCCCTGACCCCTGGTCGCCGTGCGGATGTTCCACGCGGTGGAAAGTATTTTTCCATGCCGTGGAAAATCAGTCGCAAAATTTTCCATGGCGTGGAAGACTGGGGGTGAAGTTTTCCATGGCGTGGAAAAGGTGTTTCCACAGCGTGGAACACTTGGAATCAGAACTTCTTGCAGGACACGATGCGATCGACCTATCAGGCTCTGTACCTTTCGCCGCACCTGGATGACGCGGTGCTGTCGTGCGGCGGGCAGATCGCGGCCCGGGCGAGGCGCGGGGAGTCCGTGTTGGTGGCCACGCTGGCGACGGGGGATCCGACCGGCCCGCTCTCGCCGCTGGCGCAGGAATTGCACGCGGCCTGGGGACTGGGCGGCTCCTGCGCGGCGCGGCGCGAAGAGGATCGGCGGGCCTGTGTCCGTCTCGGGGCGGCTGTCCATCATGTCGACCGGCAGGAGGCGATGTATCGACTCGATCCCGAGACCGGCCAGCCGTTGTATTCGACGCGCGAGTCGGTCTTTGGCCCGATCCATGCCCAAGATGCCTTCCTTCCGGCGTTGACGACAGCGATGAAGAGTCTGCCGCCTGCGGATGTGGTGGTGGCGCCGCTGGGGGCGGGCGGGCATGTCGACCACCGGCTGGTGCGACAGGCCGCCGAGGTGGTGTTTGGGCGTTCGGTGGTCTATTACGAGGATTACCCCTATGCCGGCAAAGGGCTGGCGATTCGCAAATTGGTCTGGCCCCCGTGGCGCTGGCGGTCGCGCACGATGGCGCTCTCGCCGGAGAACCTCCGCGCCCGGTGCGCGGCGGTCGCGGAATATGCCTCGCAAATCGAGATGCTGTTTGCCGGGGCGGAGAACCTCGAGTCGAAGATCGAGCGCTATGTCCGCCGCGTCGGCGGCGAGAGGATGTGGGTGAGGCGCTACCCGGTTCCGTTGGCTTCAACGGGCGGCAGGTCTTCCGGCTCGATCGGGGCGTGCATGGACTGAATCAGGTGGCGGACGTCGTCGATATGGACGAGGCCCAGCCCGAGCATGGCGGCCAGGCTGATGGCGCCGCCGGCCAGCAGCGCCAGCAGGTGCCGCCCGGGCAGCCAGACCACGGCTCCATGCAGTCCGAACGCCGTCGCCAAAATAAACAGCAGCATCCGGCCAATGCGAAGTTGCGGCCACTCGATCCAGCGGTGGACTTTTCCGCGCACACCCAGATAGATGGCCAGGGTGGCGTAGGCGATGCAGCCGGCCAGCGCCACGCCGCGTTCGGCGAGGCGTGGCGCCAGCAGGATGCTGAGGACCAAATGGAGCCCCGCGGCGCAGAGGGTGCCGGCCCCCACCACCGCGCTGCGGTCCATGGCGACCAGCGTGCGGCCGGTGATGACCACCAACAGGTAGAGAAAGGGGAGCGGGGCTACCCAGCGCATGATCGGGGCGGCATCGGCAAATTTGGGGTCGCTCAACAGGAGAATGATCGGCACGCGCCCAATCCACAGCGCCAGCAGGATCGGAATGCCCAGCACGAGCCCGTAGCGCAGCAGCAGGGAAAACGACGTGCGCAGCGGAACGGCGGCGAGCAAGTCTTCGAGGTTGGTTGACCGCACCCGGTTGCGAGCCTTGTAGAATTCCGTGACGAGTACATCCAGCAGCGACATGCCCGTCGTGGCGCCCACCCAGGCGATGTTGAAGCACAACGTGAAATTGGCGACGGCTTCCAGGTTGGTGAACGCCAGCAGGACATAGCGGTCCTGCATCTGGAAGATCCATTCGCCCATCACCATGGGCATCAGCGGGATGCCAAACACGAAGATGTCGGACAGGCGGCGGCGCGAAAAGCGCTGGGCCAGGAGGGGGCGCGGACCCACATAGGCCATCGCCAGGATCAGGCTGCCGAGCAGCCAGACGACCCACAGCCACAACATGAAGCCGACCTGAATGTCGATGAACCACATGAAGCCGGCCAGCGGCAGGAACCAGGCATCCGCATAGATCAGCATCAGCAGCCGGGATTGCGCGTATTGCGACCGCCCCATCAGGAAGTAGACCAGTTGAATCAGGTGGACGGTCAGGATCAGGATCAACGCGCAGGCCACGATGTGACCCGGGGTCAGGCCGAGTTTGTCCGGTTGCCAAGCGATGAGTATTCCGGCTCCGGCCAGGGCGATCAACCCGGTCAGCAGGCCAAAGGCCGTCATCACGGTGCGCAGGGTTTCGAACTGATAGGCAACGGCACGGCCGGGCAGTTTGCGCAGCATGAACTCCAGACTGCCCAGGGAGGTCACCAGTGAAATGAAGGACACCGTCAGCATGACGAGAGTCAGCAGGGCATAGTCTTCCTTGGTCAGCAGCGAGGTCAGCAGCTTGATGCGGACCGGGGCGATGACCATGCGAATGGCGACATAGCCAAAGCTGGCGAAAAACAGATTGAAGAGCGTCCGGCCCAGGCGGGGGGGCGGGGCGGTTGCAGGTGGAGTGGCCGCGGTCACGGGTGACTCGCCATCCGCTCCCGATGCCAGTCGATCGTGGCTTGCAGGCCCTGGTCCAGCGTGAAGCGCGGACGCCATCCGGCGAGGGATTCGGTTCGCTCCATGTCGGCCGTGCGGACCTGCTCCAGTGGGCGGTCCGCCGCGGGATCGAATTGCAGCGCGGCGGCGGAGTTCATCAGGCGGTGGATGCGCTCCACCACCGAGCGCACGGATTCCAATCGGCCACTGCCAATGTCCACGGTCTGGCCCGCGAGGTTGTCACCGACCGCCAGGCGCATCAGGCCGTCGACCACGTCGTCGACGTAGATCCAATCCACCAGGCGCGTGCCGCTGCTCATCTTCGGGGTTTCCCCGCGCAGCAGGGTGTCAATAACATACGGCACCAGCTTATTCCGGTCTTTCTGGTCCGGGCCGTACACCATGAACACCCGGGCGATGACCGCGGGAAATGCGTAGAGCGCGTGGAACATCCGCGCATAGGCGGAGGCCGCGGCCTTGGAGGCGGCATAGGGCGAGGAGGGGGCGGCCTGCACGGTTTCCGGTTCTTCCAGGGAGCCGGTCAGGACGAAACTCCTGCAGGTTCCCAATCCGGCGGCGGCGGTCATGAGATGGACCGTGCTGGCCAAGTTGGCCGAGAACGTCGGCTCGACCAGGTCCCGGCTCCGTCCGCCTTTTACGCAACTGGCCAGATGAAAGATCCGGTCGGGTTTCTCGCGCGCCAGAAGTTGTTCGACCTCGGCGGAATGGGCCAGGTTGGCCGTGCACGGCTCTACGCCTTCCGGCAGCCGCTCCGGATGAGCGCGGCTCACGCCGACCACCCGGGCGCCCTGGCGCAGCAACCGCCGGCACAAATGGGCCCCGATGAATCCGGATGCGCCGGTTACCAGAATGTGTTCGGATTGAAAAGTTTCCGTCATAGTGCCGTAGTCCTTCGTCCGGGGGGGCGTACTGGATTGGCAGACTAGCGCGGTTGGCGCGGCGCACTCAAGACCGAATCCCGTCCGGGGGATGGGGATTGCCTGTCCGGTGCGGCTATACTAGGATGCAGACATGAATCCAAGAACAAGCAGAAGGGGGCCTGGTGCGTCATGAGACTGGTCCTGCAACTTCCTGCCTTGAACGAAGAAGCCTCCATCGGTTCCGTCCTGGATGCCCTTCCCCGGCAGATTCCCGGGGTGGGCGACATCGTCGTGGTGGTGGTCAACGACGGCTCCACCGACCGGACCGCCGAGATCGCCCGCGAACACGGGGCCGTGGTGGTCACCCACTCCCGCAACCGGGGCGTTGGAGCCGCCTTCCGCTCCGGGTTGACCAAGGCGACCGACCTGGGCGCGGATATCGTGGTGACGCTGGATGCCGATGGCCAATTCAATCCCGCCGACATCCCCCAGTTGATCCAGCCGATTCTGGCCGGCGAAGCGGATTTCGTGTCGGCCTCGCGTTTCAAGGATCCGGCGCTGGTTCCTGTCATGCCCGCCGCCAAGCGGTGGGGCAATGCCTTCATGTCCCGCTGGGTCAGCACCATTACCGGCAAGCGGTTTTACGATGTGTCCTGCGGGTTTCGCGCCTATTCGCGCAACGCCTACCTGCGCCTGAACCTGCTCGGCAACTTTACCTATACGCACGAGGTCTTTCTTACGCTGGCCTTCGCCGATGTGCCCATCGAGGAGGTCCCGGTTCGCGTGCGCGGGGTGCGCGAGCACGGCAAAAGCCGTGTCGCCAGCAACCTCTTTCACTACGGCTGGCGGACGGCCTCCATCATCCTGAAGACCTATCGCGACTACCGCCCGCTGAAGTTCTTCACCAAGGCGGCGGTGCTGCTGGGCGCCATCGGGTTGATGTTCATGTTGTTCCTGCTGTCGGTCAAACTTCGCACCGGAGGATTCTTCCCGCACAAATGGGCCGGTTTCGCCGGCGGGGCTTTCATCGGCGCCGGGATGGTCGTCTTCCTGGTGGGCATCATGGCCGAAATGCTCGATCGCATCCGCGCCTCCGCCGATGAATCGCTGTTCCGCATCCGCCGGCTCGAGGCGGATTGGCACGCCAGCCGTCAAACGCCCGACCCGTCGCGCCGCAATGGCTCCGGCGATTCTGCCTAGCCGCCGAGGGCGCAGGGCGGAACGATGACAGCCTTCGCAGGCAGCTTGGTGTTGGCCCTTCGGGTGGGCGGTGTCGGTTGGCTGTGGGCATTGGCCAGCGAATCCCGTGGCTCCACCCGTTTGGCAAACGACTGGTTTGACCGGCTGGGGCGAACCGTTGTCCTGGGCCTGTTGCTGAACCTGCTGCCCGCCCTCGCGTTGGCTTCGATCCAGGCCTGGTCGCCGATCGCGGACTGGGGCGCCTGGGCGATTCTCGTGGTGGTGGCGGGGTTGCGGCTGAAGCGCCGCGGCGGGCCATGGGTCCCTTCGGCCGGACATGGCGCGGCGGCGTTGCTGGTGCTCTGGCTGCTTGCCAGCATTCCCTTTTGGGCCCCCCCCCGATCCGAATGGCTGGCCGGCGGCTGGGATCCCGGCATCTACCAGAACAATGCCGTGGTCATTGCCCGCGAACATGGATTGCAGGGACGGCCGGATTCGATCTTTTCGCAGATGTCGCCGGAAGAGCGGGCATTGTTCGTTCGTTCGACCGAGACCTACCAGGAAATTCTTCCCGCCGTCCCGGTCCGCGAAGATGGCTCCCTGCCGCTGTATTTTTTTCATCTGACCTCCCTATGTGGCGCATGGTTATTGCGCATGGGTGGACTGGGGATGCTTTGGCGCTTGCCGGCCATTCTGTCCTTCTGGGGGGTGCTGCCCATGCTGGCGCTCTGCACGCTGGCGGGAATGGGCGGCTGGCGTCGATGGGTTGTACTGGGCGTTTGGCTGCTGTCGCCCATGTGGTGGTATCATCAGGCCATCCCCACCACCGAGATGCTCTATCTGTTCCTGCTGATGGGGGGGGCGCTCCTGTATATCCACGCCGCCCTGCGGGGTTCCCGAATCCCCCTCGGCGCCATGGCTTGCCTGTTTGCCGCGACGGTAAACCATTTGAATGCGGCCGTCCTGGTGGGGCTACTGCTGGTGGTGGCGGCTTGGGCGGAAGGCCGTGCGGCCAAACCGGGACGCGTGGCGCGGATCGTCCTGGCCTATGCCGCGATCGGGCTGGCCATCGTTTGGAGTTGGCGCTATGCCGGCATTACGATCCTGCGCCTGGAAGAGCAGGATGACGCCATCAGCGTGATTCTGACGTTGTTTGGGCTTGCGGCGGTCGCGGCACCGTGGCTGGCGTGGCGACCGGGCCCGGCCCCGGTCCGCAAAGGGATGGCCCGAATCGCAGGGGTTGGCGGCATCATGGGCGGCGTTCTTCTGGCGCTTGTCGCACTGGGCTCCTCGATGGAACCGATCCGAAGCGCCCTTCTCCAGGTGGCTCGTGAATGGCCTTGGGTGGGCACTCCGCTGGCCTATTTTGTCCGAGTGGTTCCGTTTCATGGCGCCTTGGGCGTGGCCTGGGCTGGACTTGGATTGGCCTGGCTGTTTCTGCCGGGCCATACAGCATGGAGGGGTCTTCGGTTGCTCGCCGTTGCCCTTGGGCTTGTCTGCCTGGCCATTTTTCTGCGCCCGGGCATCGCTCCGATCTATCCCTGGGCGTTGCGCCGGGTCGTCGTGTTCTGGGTTCCTCTGGTGGCATCGATGCAGGCCTTTGCCCTGGTCCGTGCGGTTGAGGTCTTGCGCCATCGCGGCGGCCGGTGGCGCTACGCATGGTTGCTGGTCTTCGTGCCGGCCGTGGTCGAAGCCATTTCGATAAGTGCCGCGGCGCGACGTGTCGGCGATTATCCCGGATTCGGGACCCTGTTGGCGGGGCTGGAGCAAGTGATGGGTCCCGACGATGTGGTGGTCGCCGATGATGCGCGCTGGGGGACGCCGCTGTTGCTGGCGGGCGGGCGGGATGTCATCAGCGGGCGTCCCCTGCGGCGCAGCGCGGATCCGGAATTCCATCGGCGCTTCATGGAGGCGCTGCAACGGTTGCGCGTGCAAAACGACCGGCGTTGGCTTTGGCTGACCAGTACCGAAAGCGGCTTGGCTCACTTCCCGGTCCGGATCGGGGCCACTCCACTGCCCGATGGCGAATTCGAATACGCCTATGCTACCATCAACCACAGCTCGCGCGCCCAGTCCTACCAGACCCGGCCCCACCAACGCCGGTTGCGGCTGTTCGAATGGGACGGTAGTTTTGAGTTAGGCGAACCGGCGGGCGAAGAAGATGACGAAGACCATGAAGATTGAAATCGTGCTTCAGGGTGCGCCAGTGCTACCGTAAAGACCGGTTCCACAATTCGAGGTGAATCATGAGCAGCGTACTGACGAATTTGATTTGGGTCGCGGTGGTGGTGGGAATCCTGTGGCTTTGGTTGCGCAGCCGCAAGGGCGGCGGCGGACGCAAGGGCATGCGGCTCAGTGCGACGGCGGCGATCGAGGAGCTGAAGGCGATCGGAGTATTGTCCGTCTTTAAGGCGGTGACGAAGGAGATCGTGACGGCGCGCGACCATGCGCTGGGCGATCTGGGCAAGCGCTTCCTGAACTGGCTGATCACCGAAAAGAAGATGGCGATGATCTTCGAGTTCGACATCGACTTCCAGTACGACCTGCGCGATCCGTCATTTGCGGTCGAGGAAGAGGCGCCCGGCCGCTATCGCCTGAAGATGCCTCGCTGCGATTTCGTGGTGCACGTGCGCAACGTGACATTCTACGACGAGCAGGGCGGCAAGCTGTTGCCGATCATTTTGCCGGATGTGATCAACAAGGTGCTGGGCGGCGGGTTCAACGAGGTGGATCGCAACAAGCTGATGGAGGAGGCCCGGACGCAGGCCGGGAATCTGGCGCAGAACCTGGCGCGGCGCCTGAGTTCCGAGGTCCAGACCTCCGCGCGCCAGACCATGGAAATGCTTGCCAAGAGCTTCGGGGCGGAGGCGGTCCGTGTCGATTTTTCCGACACCGAACCCCGCAAGTCGGATGTCATCCAGGACGGGGCCTTGGCGAACGCGTAGCCGACATCTCCCAACTTCCGAAATGGGGAGAGCGGGATCGAAAAGATAGGCAGTCAACGGGGTCAGGCCTTGCTTAATGCTTAAGGCGTTCGTCAATTGACCCGCCTACGTAAGCATTAAGCAAGGCCTGACCCCATCGGAGTTCATCTGTCAGCGAAAGCCGAATGCAGGCGGACGGGTCCATTTTCCCGAGGCAAACGAGCGGGGCGGGAGTTCGCTCGGGAAGGGGGCCGGATCGTGGGTCGCCCACGGGGTCAGCCCTTGAATCTTGAATCTCAAGGTCTAAATTCAAGATTCAAGGGCTGACCCCGGACGGACGCCTACTTCTTGGCGGGCTTCTTTCGGGCGGGCTTCTTGGTCTTGGGCGGCAGCCAGGCGACGATGCGGCACATGCTGGATTCCAGCTCGATGCCACGCAGGGGGAAGCAGCCGATCCAGCAGCGGGTGGACCCGAGCTTGGCGATGTCGCCCGCCAGGTTTTCGGCGTGCACAATGCCCTTGGGGAACAGGTGCAGGTGCATGGCCTGGTAGTATTTCTTGAGCGGATAGAGCTCGTCGAAGGACTTGCCGTAGAGTTTCTTCAGTTTCTCGTCGCATTCCTGGAAGCGCCCGGGGTGCCAGGTGCGGATGATGGTGTTCATGGGGTGGTCGGCGCTGCCGCAGTCCACGCCAATCCACTTGATCTTCATCTTCATGCACCACTCATCGAAGTCGGGGCTCGGGCCGGGATGCATCACGAAGTAGCGGATCTCGTCGCCGCTCTTCTGGTCCCACGAATAGCGGTGGTAGCCGGTGTTGATGATCAGGATGTCGCCCTTCTTGACCTCGACCTTGTCCATGATCATCTTCGGGGTGTAGATGGAGTAGTCGGAGACGTCCTTGGAGATGTCGACGACGACGCCAGGGCCGACCCACTCGTTGAGGGGCACGTTGCCGATGGAACGGCCAGCGGGATAGAAGTGGATCTCGCCGTCCATGTGGGTGCCCACGTGGTTGGACGTGGTGATGATCTGTCCGTTGGCGCCCTGGCCCATGTGGGCGCCGGCGAGGCGCTTGAAGTACTGGATGCCCAGCGGCATGTAGGAGGGCCACGGGGGCGTGTGGATGCTCAAGCGCATCGTTAGATCGAACATCTGCGCCTTGTCCATGAATTCGATGAATTGGCTGTTGTTCATTGCGGGGGGCCTTTCGGGTTTCTATTTGTAAAGGGTGGAAGAAGGGGACGATGGAATGTTGGAATGTTGGAATACTGGAATGGTGGAATGCTGGAATAGTGGGGAAGGGGCATTGGAATGCGGAAAGGGAGCAAGGTCGGAACTAAAAGCGAGATTTCCGGCTGTTCCCATTTTTCCAATATTCCAACATTCCATCATTCCGATTCCCCTACTTCATCAGCTTGGCCAGCGCATCATACGCCTGGGCAAACGGGGCCATGGGGGCGGCGACGAGGCCGGCGCCGACCTGGCCCACGCCGGCCTTTTTGTGGGCGACGCCGGTGTCGAGCAGGGGCACGAGGTTCTTTTCGACGACCTTGCGGACATCGATGCCGGTGGGGGTGCCGCGGAAGTCGAGGGCGGGGATCTGGTACATGCGGCTTTCGCCGGCGCTGATTTCGTACATGTCCAGGGTGATGCGGACGGCGTCGGCGGCGGAGCCGCCGACGAACTGGACGATGGCGGGGGCGGCGGCGATGGCGAAGCCGCCGAGGCCGCCGGTTTCGGTGATGGCGCTGTCGCCGATGTCGGGGTTGGCATCGTCCTTGGTGAACCCGGCAAAGTACAAGGCGTCGGGGACGTCGGCCGGGGAGGTGAACCAGAGGTCGCCGGTGCCGGCGAGCTGGATGCCGTAGTCGGTACCGTTGCGGGCCATGGTGACCAGGATCGAACTGCCCTTGATGTTGCGGGCGGCGTCGAGCGTGGCCTTGCAGACCGGCATGGACAAATTGAGGAAGAAGTGGTCGTTGCCGTTGATGAAGTTAAGCACGGCAATGGCGTCATCCTTGCTGTCGCAGGTGGCGACGATGGCGGGGGCGATGGTGCGGTAGAGCAGGGAGGTGCCGGCGCGGTTGCGGTTGTGGACCTCGTCGCCCATGTGCAGGGCCTGGGCGATCAGGTTCTTCAGGTCGATGGGGCCGGCATGGGCCACCGCGGCCTTCAGAACGGGGTAGAGGGTGTTTTCCATCCACTTGAGGCGCTTCGTGACTTCGTCGCCGAAGGCGCCGTAGCGCAGGACCTTGCCAAGGCCTTCGTTGAGCGTGCAGTAGGCAAAGTTGCCGTACTTCTCGTTGTGGACGATCCAGACGGGCATTGACGGCGTGATGATGCCCGCCATGGGGCCGACCGCGCCGTGCTCGTGGCAGGGGGCGAATTCGATTGTGCCCGAAGCGGCCAGTTTTTCGGCCTCCTCGATGGTGTCGGCGCGGCCTTCGTAGACAAGACCGGCCATGACCCCGCCGCGCATCGGGCCGCACATGCGGTCCCAGGTGATGGGCGGGCCGGCGTGGAGAATGGTGTCCTCGGTCATGCCGGGGATGACGTTGCGGGCGATGTCGAGGCCGACGAGCTTGGGCGTGCCCGAGAGAATGATTTCCAGCACCTTTTGGTTGGCCTTCTCGATCTGGGCGGCGCGCTTGGCGAGGATGGCTTCGGATTCGGGCGACACATCCACGGGCGGGCGCCAATCCACCTGTACGGCGGGCGGGGAGTACTGCTCGCAGACGTCCTTGAAGGATTCGATGCCGAGGTTAACGACCCGGAGGGGGGTGGTGAAAAGGTTTTGGATGCTCATGCGTTTTCCTTCCCGATTAGCGATTCTTGCGGATGACTTCGGCGGCGAGATAGCCGGCGAGCTTGCAGGCCGCGACATTGGTGAGTTGCACCTGGGCGCCGGCCTCCCGGAGGGCTTCCACCACCTGGGCGCGGTTCTGAGGGTCGCCGATCGTGCCGATGACACCGGCGACCACGAAAACCTGCCGGGAGGCTTTCTGGATAACGGGGACGAGTTCGGCGGCCGGATCGAGATGGGCGCCGTGGCCGAGCACGACATCGATCAGGATGACGGCGGTGTCCGGGTTGGCGGCTTCATCGAGGATCATTTTATTGCGCAGCGTGTAGTCGATCATGGGGTGGGGGCGGCCGACGGTGAATTCGTCCTCGCCGAGGTCCACCAGGGCGTTTTTCTCCAGCTTCCAGGCGCTTTTAAGCTTTTGGGTTTCGCCCAAAGGCGCATTGGAGGTCACATGGCGGAGAATGCCGTCGAGGGCCACCTGGGCCTCGGCGCAGAAGGTGCCGCCGCTGAAGAGTCCGCGCAGGTAGCGGCCTTTGGGTTTGCGGCGCTTGGCCACAAGGGCGCGGGCTTCGTCCTGCAGGATGGCATCGCGCTTTTCCAGGCGTGCCATTTCCTTGACGGGGTCGGTGCCCTTGACTTGGGCGACGGCGAGATGCGCGGCCTGCTCGAGAGTGGCGGGCATGCCGCCTTCGCCGAGGAAAAGCGCTACCACGGGTTTTTTGGTCTTGCGAATCAGCGTGTAGACCTTTTTCAGGACCTTCGGTTGCGGAGGCTTGGCGACGAGGACGATGACCTTTGTCTCGGAATCGTCGGCCAGAGCCTGCATGGCGTCGAGGAAGGTGATGCCGCCGACGGCATCCTTGACATCCCGCCCGCCGGTGCCGATGGCCTGGGAGACGCCGGATCCTTCGTTGGCGATGATGCAGGTGACCTCCTGGGTGCCGGTGCCGGAGGCGCCGACGATGCCGATGGGCCCCTTGGGCACGACGTTGGCAAACGCCAAGGGCACGCCGTTGAGGATGGCGGTGCCGCAATCGGGGCCCATCACCAGCAGGCCCTTCTTGTGCGCGGCCTTTTTCAAGGCGACTTCGTCTTCGATCGAGACGTTGTCGGAGAACAGCATGACATGCAGCCCGGCCTCGAGGGACTTGCGGGCCTCGCGGGCCGCATAGCGGCCGGCGACGGAGATGAGGGCCAGGTTGGCGCCGGGCAGCGCCGCGATGGCGGCGGCCAGATCGCGGGGGGCGGGGGCGTCGGCCCCGCCGCCGGCGGCCGGCTTCTTTTTGCGCGAGAGCATGTTCTCGGCTTTGGCCAACGCATCCTGGGCGGACTTGTCATCCTTGGCCTTCACCACGATCAGCAAATCCTGCTCGCCGCTCTTCTTGAATTCGGGGAGCAGCAATCCCGACATGTCGAGGATGGAGCGGTTCGCCTCCGTTCCCATCACCACCGAGGCGTCGATCACGCCCGGAAGACCGGAAAGTTCGCGCCCCACGCGCATGAGCGTTACCGAGTCGAAATAAAACCCCTGTTTGATGCGTCCGGATAATTTCATGATCGTTCCATTCTCCTCTCGGGGAGCGGAACCACGCCACTCCCGCCAACCAACCAACCTACCGCAAGTGGCGGGACCAGACCAGAGAAAAGAATGCCGCCCAAAAAGGCTGGCGGGGGGGGCGGGGCGTAGGATAGCATGATCCCATGTTGGCATGGTTGTTGAAGTTGGTGGCAAAGATCGCCGCGGCGGTTCCGTGGCGCTGGGCGCGCGCGTGGGCCTGCCAGTGGGGGCGGTTCATTGCCTGCGTGCTGCGTCCCCGGCGACGGTATGTGTTGAAAACGCTGGCGCGCTGCCTGCCGGAGCTGTCGGAGCGGGAGCGCCGGCGCCTCTATGTCGACATGTGGTGCCATCAGGCCCTGAACATCATGGAAATCATGCGGTTCGTGGGCGGTCGCGAGCAGGAACTGCAGTCGCAGATCGAAATACGCGGCGAAGAGCACTTGGAGGAAGCGCGGGCGCAGGGGAAAGGCGTGCTGGTTTTGGTGGCGCACCTGGGTAATTACATCCTGATGGCCCTGACCGCGGTTCGCATTTTCCGCTATCCGCTGGCGGCCATTGCCAAACAACTGAGAAACCCCTCCATGGAGCACTTATGGCAAGAGGTGCGCCGCCGTGGGGGCGTCATTGCGATTCCGGCTCGAAACGGCTATCGCGCGAGTGTCCGTGTCCTGCGCAATAACGGCTTGCTGGGATTCATGCTCGACCAGAATCGGCCGGAAGGCAAGGGGATCTTTGTGGATTTCTTCGGGCAGACGGCATCGACCTCGCCAGGGCTGGCCTTCATGTCGGCCCAAACCGGCGCGCCGGTGCTGCCGGCCTTCATTCACCGCACGCCGGAGGGGCGGCATATCGTTGAGATTCAACCGTGGATCGCCCCACCGCCCGACCGCAAGCCCGAGAGCCTGCTGGAATACACGGCGATCTATACCCGCATCACGGAAGCCGCCATTCGCCGCCATCCGGCCCAATGGCTGTGGCTGCACAAGCGCTGGAAGACACGCCCGCCCGAGGAAGACGCGTCGGCGACACCCTCGGCACCCTCCGGGAGCCCGGTGTAAACATGGCCCGCCGATTTCCCATGTTCAAACGCGTGCGCCAGGCCCTCGAAGCGCCGATGATGCGCCTGAGCCTGGCCGTGGTGCCGCGCCTGTCTCGCGGGGCGATTGTCTGGCTGTCGCGCCGGCTGGGATCGGCCGCCTATCTCCTGTCGACCCGCAGCCGGCAGATCGGCTTGGCAAACCTGCAATTGGCCTTTGGCGACGCCCGGACCCCGGCCGAGCGGCGCCGGATCCTGCGCCGCTCGCTTGAGCATTTCGCCTTGGTGATGCTCGATCTGCTCTGGTTCACCCGCGACTCGGCGGCGCGCATGGACCGGTGGTTCGTGCCGACGCCGGACTTCCGCGATTTGATGGGCCGGCGCGTTGCCCGCGTGGGCATTACAGGGCATTTCGGCAACTGGGAGTTGTGTGGACGCTACTGGTCGCTGCGCTCCGGCGCCATGATGAGCGTGGCGATGCCGCTGAACAATCCGGCCGTGGATGTGATGCTCGGTAACGCCCGCCAAGTGACTGGCCAGCAGGTCATTCCGCGCGAAGGCGCCCTGAAAAAACTGGTGCGCCACCTGCGCGAGGGCGGCACCGTCGGCCTGCTGCTCGACCAGAATACGCCGCCCGACGAAGGCGGAATCTTTGTCGAATTTTTCGGCAAGCCGGTGGCCGTTTCTCCGGCGGCCGGCATCCTGGCCCAGATGACCGGCGCCGAGATCGTGTACGGCTATGCACTGCCGCAGCCGGACGGCACCTATCTCGGGCAAATCGCCCGCTGCATCACACCGGATGAAATCGCCGCCATGGACCGGCGCGACACCGCTCGCGAAATCACCCAGCGCATCACCGGCTTCTACGAAGAAGCCATCCGCGCCCGGCCCGATTGCTGGCTGTGGAGCTATAAACGCTGGCGCTATATTCCCGCCGGCACGCCCGCCGAGGGCTTCCCCCCCTATGCCAAGCCCTATCCCGACCCGCCTCTTTCTCCCTCCTGAACCCTGACCTTTACCCTCAACCCCCAACCCCCACTCCTCCCCATGCCCGACTTCAAAACCTACCAGGCCCAAGCCATGACCACGGCCGTGTATCCCGGCCGCGGTGAAGGCAACTTTGTTTATCCCACCCTCGGACTGGCCGGCGAAACCGGCGAAATCTGCGAGAAAATCAAAAAGGCCATCCGCGACGAAGGCGGACAAATCTCCGAGGAACGCCGCTCCCTGCTGGCCAAGGAGCTGGGCGATGTCCTGTGGTATGTGGCCACGCTAGCCACGGAGCTCGGGCTGGATCTCGACGAGATTGCCGCCGGCAACCTCGCCAAGCTTGCGGCGCGCAAAGAGGCCGGCCGCATTCACGGCAGCGGGGATCTGCGCTGATGCCCCGCCCCGCCGCGATCCTGTTTGATTTCGACGGCGTCCTGGTTGATAGCGAGCACCTGCATTGCGAAACCATGGCCGATGCCATGGCCGGCGACGGCCCGCCACTGGATTGGACCTATTATCGCGATCACCTCATGGGCTTGGACGACCGCGGCGCGTTCGCCCATCTGCTCATGCGCGCGGGCCTGCCCGCCGAACCCGATGACATCCGCCGCCGTTTGGACCGCAAGGCGGAACTCTTCGCCCGCCACGCCGCGGCCGGCCGGGTGCCGGCCTTGCCCGGCGCGGTGGAGTTTGTCCGCGCCTGCGCCGCGCACGCGCCCCTTGGACTCTGCAGCGGGGCCTTGCGCAGCGATATTGCTCCGATCCTTCAATCGCTCGGCCTCACGGATTGTTTTTCCGAAACCGTCACCGCCGACGACGTCGAACACAGCAAGCCCGATCCCGCCAGCTATCGACTGTGCGTCCAGCTCCTCGCGACGCGTTTCCCGGAAGCCGGCATTGCGCCGGAACATTGCGTGGCCATCGAAGATACCCCCGATGGCATGGCCTCCGCCCGGGGCGCGGGTATCGCCGTGATGGGCGTGGCCACCCATTTATCCGTCGACGAGCTGCGCCGCGCCGGCGCAACCGATGCGGTGGAGTCTCTCGCCGGTCTCGATCCCGCCCGCCTGGAGTCGCTCTTGGCCTGAAGGCGAATGGCCCATGGCCTTTCGCCGCCTTCCCGGAATGCTACAATTCACGGGCTGACCCCTTTTCGGTGCGGGTCCAGTCGAAATCGCGGTTGCGCTTGCGGTCGACCTCCTTGAGGAAGTGCTTGCGCAGGCGGACGGCGGCGGGGGTGGCTTCGACCAGTTCGTCGTCGTTGATGTATTCGAGGGCTTCTTCGAGCGACAGGCGGGTGGCGGGGGCGACCTGCAGTTTGCGGTCGGAGCCGGAAGCGCGCATGTTGGTGAGTTTCTTGCCACGCTGGACATTCACGACCAGGTCGTTGTCCTTGGAATGTTCGCCGACGATTTGGCCTTCGTAGCAATCGTCGCCGGGATCAATAAAGAAGAATCCGCGATCCTGGAGCCCGTCGAGGGCATAGGCGGCGGCCTTGCCGTTTTCCATGCTGATAAGGACGCCGTTGAGCCGCTGGGGAATGTCGTCGCGCATGGGGGCGTAGTGCAGGAAGCGGTGGTGGAAGATGGCTTCGCCGCTGGTGGCGGTGATGACCTTGGTGCGCAGGCCGATGAGCCCCCGGGTGGGGATGGTGAATTCCATGACGGTGCGGCCGGCCGCGGCGTGCATGCGGGTCATGGCGCCCTGGCGCTTGCCGACGTTTTCGATGACGGGCCCGGTGTATTCGTCCGGAACGTCGACCAGCAGGGTTTCGACCGGCTCGTGGCGGACCCCCTCTTTGGTTTTCACGATGACGCGGGGCCGGGAGATGGTGAGTTCGTAGCCCTCGCGGCGCATGTTTTCGACCAGGACGGCAAGATGGAGAACGCCCCGGCCGCTGACCTTGAACGAGCCTTCGCCGATTTCCTCGAAAGTGAGGGCGACATCGCGCTGGGATTCGCGGAACAACCGCTCGCGGATGTGGCGCGAAGTCAGGTATTTGCCGGAGGAGCCGAATCCCGGGGAATCGTTGATCCGGAACATCATCGAAAGCGTGGGGGCGTCCAGCGTGATGGGATCGAGCGGCTCCGGATAATCCACGGGGGTGAGCGTGTCGCCGATGTCGACGCCTTCGACGCCGTGGACGGCGCAGAGGTCGCCGCATTCGACGTGGACCGCCTCTTGCCGGCCAAGGCCCTCGAAGGTAAAAATGGCGCGGAGTTTGCAAGGGAGTACGGTGCGGTCCTGCTTGACGAGGGCGAGGGGCCGGGAGGCGTCGAGAGTGCCGCGGCGGACGCGGCCGATGCCGATGCGTCCGGTGTAATCCGAATAGTCGAGGCTGGTGATCTGCATCTGCACCGGCCCTTCATCCAGCTTCGGGGCGGGAATGAATTCAAGAATGGCGTCCAGCAGCGGCAGGATCGAATCGCGCGGATCCTGGGCGAGGTCGCGCACGGCCCAGCCATCGCGCCCGGCGGCGTAGAGGATGGGGAAGTCGAGCTGGTCGTGGGAGGCGCCGAGTTCGACGAAGAGGTCGAAGATTTCGTTGAGGACTTCGTTATGGCGCTCGGCGGGCTTGTCGATCTTGTTGAGGACGAGGATGGGCTTGAGGCCAAGCCGGAGGGCCTTGTCGAGGACGAAGCGGGTCTGGGGCATGGGGCCTTCGGCGGCGTCGACGAGCAGCAGCACGCCGTCGGCCATGTTGAGGACGCGCTCGACCTGCCCGCCGAAGTCGGCGTGGCCGGGGGTGTCGATGACGTTGATTTTGACGCCGTTGTGGCGCACGGAGACATTCTTGGAGAGGATGGTGATGCCGCGCTCGCGTTCGAGGTCGTTGCTGTCGAGCAGGCAGTCCTGCGTGGCGGCTTCGCCTTCGACGACATGAAGCTGGCGCAGAATGGCGTCGACCAGCGTGGTTTTGCCGTGGTCGACGTGGGCGATGATGGCGATGTTACGAATGTGGGAGACGGTGTTCATAGTTGGAGGTCAGGGTTCAGAGGTCAGAGGTCAGGAGGGGCAGGGGAAACTGGAAACTGGAAACTGGGGGAAAGCCGCGGGGCGCGGCGGGAACGGATCGGCGCGGGTCAGGCGCGATGGCGTCCGGGGGCGTCGCGAAAGACGTCGCAGGGGAATGTCGTGACAAATTGCATGATTGGCGGCCGGACTATACGGCATTGGACGGGAATGGCAACTGGATTCCCGGGCTGGCCCCATGGGGGGGGCGCATGGACGTTCTGCGGGGGCAGCGCCGCAAGAGCCGCCCGACGGGGACGACGGGTCTCCAGTAGGATTGAAATCCGTCCGAACTGGAGCCGGGACGCCCCCTTCCCGGGGAGGTTGCTCGAAGCGGTTTTCCATGCTGTGGAAAAATCGCAAAAAAGTTTTCCATGGCGTGGAAAAGTGGACAAGCCGGCGGGCAGGCAAGCCCGCCAGGGACTGACCTCCGACCTCTGACCACTGCCCTCCGGCCTTCAGTTCCCGGTAATCGGGCAGGGCTGGATGTTCCAAATGTCCTGGGCGTATTGGGCGATGGTGCGATCGGTGCTGAACTTGCCGGAGTTGGCGATGTTGAGGATGCACATCTTGGCCCAGCGGGCCGGGTCCTGGAAGACCTCGGCGATCTTGGCCTGGCAGTCGACATAGGCATCGAACTCGTCGAGGACGAGGTAGCGGTCGCCGTGGGTCAGCAGGGTGTCCCAGATGGGCTGGTAGAGGCCGGGTTGGTCGAGGTTGAAGAAGTTGTTCTTGATGGCGTCGAGCACGCGGCGGACGGCGGGATTGTTCTGGTAGACCTCCCAGGGGTTGTAGCCGGCTTTCCAGGTGGCTTCGACCTCCTCGACGGTTTTGCCGAAGAGGAAGAAGTTTTCGTCGCCGACCTCCTGGCGGATTTCGACGTTGGCGCCGTCGAGGGTGCCGACGGTGAGGGCGCCGTTGAGCTGGAACTTCATGTTGCCGGTGCCGGAGGCCTCGGTGCCGGCGGTGGAGATCTGCTCGGAGAGGTCGGCGGCCGGGATGATCCGTTCGGCCAGCGAGACGCGGTAGTCGGGCAGGAAGACGACGTTGATGCGGTTCTTCATGGCCGGGTCGTTGTTGATGACGGAGGCGACATCGTTGATCAGCTTGATGATCAGCTTGGCCAGGTAATATCCGGGGGCGGCCTTGGCGGCGAACAGATAGGTGCGCGGAACGAAGGCCAGCGCCGGGTTGGACTTCAGCTCGAAATACTGGTGGATGATATCCATCACATTCAAGAGCTGGCGCTTGTATTCGTGCATGCGCTTGATTTGGACGTCGAAGATGGAGTCGATGTGGACCTGCACGCCGAGTTCATTGCGGATCAGCTCGGCCAGGCGCTCTTTGTTCGCGCGCTTGACGGCCATGACGCGCTGCTGGAAGTCGCGGTCTTCGGCGAAGGCTTCCAGCTTCTTGAGCTGGGGCAGGTCGGTGATCCAGCCGTCGCCGATCTTTTCGCTGACCAGCCCGGCCAGGCCGGGGTTGGCCTTGAGCAGCCAGCGGCGGGGGGTGATGCCGTTGGTCTTGTTGTTGAACTTGTCGGGCCAGAGTTCATAGAAATCCTTGAACAGGGTGGATTCGAGGAGCTTGGAGTGCAGTTCGGCCACGCCGTTGACGGCATGGGAGCCGACCACGGCCAGGTAGGCCATGCGGACTTCGCGGAAGGGGTCCTCCTGGATGAGCGACATGCGGGCGATGCGGTCGTTGTCGCCGGGGTAGCGCGTGGCGATTTCCCGCAGGAAGCGGCGGTTGATTTCGTAGATGATCTGGAGATGGCGCGGGAGGATGCTCTCGAACAGTTGGACGCTCCAGCGCTCGAGGGCTTCGGGCATCAGGGTGTGGTTGGTATAGCCGAAGGTGCGGGTGACGATGGACCAGGCGTCGTCCCATTCGAGCGATTCCTCGTCGAGGAGGATGCGCATGAGCTCGGCAATGGCCAGGGCCGGATGGGTGTCGTTGAGCTGGATGGCGACCTTGTCGGGGAAGCTGTGGATTTCGTTCTCGTCGGCCTTGAAGCGCCGAACGATGTCGTGGAGCGAGCAGGCGATAAAGAAGTACTGCTGCTTGAAGCGCAGTTCCCGGCCCTGCTCGATGTTGTCGTTGGGATAGAGGACCTTGGTGATGTTCTCGGTGAGGGTCTTGGCCTCGTAGGCCTTCATGTAGTCGCCGTTGTTGAAGAACGTCAGGTTGAAGTCTTCCGTCGATTTGGCGGCCCAGAGGCGCAGGTTGTTGACGGTGTGGTTGCCGTAGCCGGGGATGGGGTTGTCGTAGGGGATGCCCAGCACGGTTTCATAGTCGACCCAGCGGGCGACGATCCGGCCGTTGCGGTCCTCCATTTCGACCCGCCCGCCGAAGTGGACCTCGAACTGGGATTCCGGGCGTTCGATTTCCCAGGGGTTTCCGTAGCGCAGCCAGTTGTCGGGTTCCTCCACCTGATAGCCGTCCTTGATTTCCTGGCGGAAGATGCCGTAGTCGTAGCGCACGCCGTAGCCATAGCCGGGAAGCTGAAGGGTGGCGAGGGAGTCGAGGAAGCAGGCGGCCAGGCGCCCGAGGCCGCCGTTGCCCAGGCCCGCGTCGCGCTCGATCTCGCGCAGGAAGTCCCAGGACAGTCCCAGCTCCTCCATGGCTTGGCGGACGACATCATCGATTTGCAGGTTGATGACGTTGTTGCCCATGGCACGGCCGATCAGGTACTCCATGGACAGGTAGTAGGCGCGCTTGACCTTCTTCTCGTGGTAGGCGACCGAGGTGCGGATCCAGCCGTCGACCAGTCGGTCGCGCACGGCCAGGGCCAGGGCGTAGTAGCGGTCATGGTCGGTGGCCGAAAACTCGTCCTTGGCCAGGGAGTATTTCAGGTGGTTCAAATAGGCGCATTTCAAGGCTTCGACCGTGTTGGGCTTGTCGCCATTGCAGGGAATCGTCGGTTCGGCGGATGTTTTCTTTCCGGTGGGGCTCATGGAATTGCTCCTGGTTGAGGTTGTCTGAAATGATTGGGGTCGGCGGTTCGGTCCGGCCCCAGGTAAATCGTTTCGGGCATGGTAGAGGCGGCGAACAGGCGGGTCAAGGAAACACATCCGCCGCGCCGGGCCGCAGCTTGGCGAAGAGTTGTTGGGCGGCGGCGGTGGTTTGCAAGGCGATATCGGCGACGGCGCGGCCGCGGATGTCGGCGAGGTGCCGGGCGATCAGGGGAAGATAGGCGGGTTCGGAACGGATCCGGTCCTCGGCGGCGCGCAGGTGGGGAACAACCCCGTCCGGCAGGGTGGGGGGCAGATCGGGGGCGTCGGATTCGAGGAGAAAACGACCCTCTGGGACCCGGGCGGCGTTTTCGCGGGCGCGGCGGTTGTTGGGCCGCGTGAGCGTGCCGCCAAAGCTGATGCAAACGTTTTTGGCGGCGAGGGCGGGGAGGGCGTCGGGGGGGCCGGAGTAGGCGTGGATGAGGAGCCCGGCGGGATGGGGCGGGAGGTCGAGGAGAATCTTCAGCATGAGCTCCCAGGCGTCGCGGCAGTGGAGGGAGGCGGGGAGGGCGAGTTCGCCGGAGAGGTCCAGTTGGGCGCGAAATATCGCCTCCCGGTCGGCATCGAGTCCGTCCTCCATGCGTCCATCGAGGCCGATTTCGCCGATGCCGGCGGGGCGCGTGGCGAGGCGTTCGCGCAGACTTGCCAGCCAGCGGGCGGAGCGGTCGCCGATAAACCACGGATGCAGGCCGAACGAGCAGAGGATCCGGCCGGGATGGGCGTCGGCGAGGGCGGCGACGGCGGGCCAGTCGGTTTCGGCGGTGGCGGCGACGTGGAGAAGGTCGACGCCGGCGACGCGGGCGCGGTCGAGGACGGCGGGGAGGTGGGGGGCCAGCCGGGGATCCTGGAGGTGGCAATGGGCGTCGAACCAGGCCGGTTTTTTTGTGTCGGCCCGGGGCAATGGTGGTATGCTCATGGGCCCATGGTGAAAGGCCGCCCCCATCGAGTCAACCTGCAAAGCGTTGGCCGGCTCCTGCCGGTTTGGATCGCGGCGGCCCTGGTGTCGGGCTGCGGAACCTTCAACCACTATCCGCAGGGAATGGAACGCACGACCTTGGGGGCGCTGCGGCGCGGAGACGCTACCGGCCACCAACGGACGTTCAGTCGGCGTCTCGAGGGTCGCGACGGCATTCTCTTCGCCATGGAGCAGGGGCGTGTGGCGCAGTTGGAGGGCGATTTCGCCATATCGCTCGCGGCATTTGAACACGCGATCCAAAAATCCCGGGAACAGGACGAGCAGGCGGTCCTGTCCGCGACGGGTGCGGCCGGGCAGGCCGGCGCGGTGCTGGTCAACGACAAGGCCATCGCCTATCGCGCGCCGGATTACGAGCGCACGCTGGTTCATCACTACCAGGCCCTGAACTACCTGGCGACGAATGACCTGACTGGCGCGGGCGTGGAAGTCCGGCGGGCCAACCGGGTGCAGGAAGAGGCCCGCAAGCGCCGGGAAACGGAGATCGAGCGGGCCCGTTCGAAGCCGGGCGATGAATCGCCCGCCGCGGAGGGAGATTCCGCCCTGCGGCCGGTCTTCGCGGGGTTGGACGAAATGGCCGGAAAGGTGAAATTCTCGTTTCAGAATGCGGCGACGTTTTATCTCTCCGCCGTGATCTGGGAAATGCTGGGCGAGCCGAACAGCGCCTACATTGATTACAAGAAGGCCATCGAGATCTTTCCGGACAACCCGATTCTGCAGCGGGACGTGATCCGCCTGGGCAAACGCCTGGGGATGAGCGACGATTTGCAAAGCTTTTCGCGGCGGTTTCCCAAGGCGGCGGATGCCGTGGCGGACGGCACGGGCGAACCGGACGACCGGGCGCGCCTGGTGGTGCTGTATGAAGAAGGCCTGGCCCCGTGGAAAATGGAGATGTCGATCGCCTATCCCCTGCCATCGGCCGGATCGATCGGGGCGATCTCGCTGCCGATGTATCCCGGCCGCGGCCCGCCGCCGGTCCCCGTGACCGTGCAACGGGATGGACGGGCGCTGGGCCGCACGGAGCCGATCTGCCACCTGGAGGCGCTGGCCGCCCGGGCGCTTCAGGAGAGAATGCCCGGGATTGTGACCCGCCAGGTGGCCCGCGTGGTGACCAAGGGCGTGGCTGCCAAGGCGGCCCGCGACCAGGGTGGGGAACTGGCCGGATTGGCCACCACGCTCTACAATGTCCTGTCGGAACAGGCCGATTTGAGAAGCTGGCTCAGCCTGCCGGCCCACATCCATATCTGGAGCGGCTGGGTCGAGCCGGGCGAAATCCCGCTCTCCCTGTCGGCTCCAGGTGGCCTTGCGGTTTGGTCGGACCGCATCCACCTGCCCGCGGAAAAAACGGCAATCGTGCTGGTGACGAAGATCGATTTGGCTGTATATTCCCATGTGTTTCTGCAACCCTGAAGCGTGTGAACGAGTGGAAAAGGCATAAGGAGCGATCAATGAAACGAAAAGGGTGGATCATGGCGCTGATTCTGACTCAGGCCGTGGCGGCTCTCGCAGCGCCGCGGGCGGCTCTGTTCGTCCAGAATCGCGCGGGCGCCTCGATGGAGGACCATATCGACACATTCCGGGATCTGCTCGGATCCCGCTTGTCCGGGGCGGGGGTTGACGTCGTCCGGTCGGAGGATGTCCTGGCTCGGTTTACGGAATCGCGCCGCGCGGAAGAGGCCCAAACCCTGCGCCAGGCGGTCGAGGCTCTGCAAACCTGGAAAGCGGAGGGCACGGTGGACGGCCCATCCCAGGAGGCCTCCGCCCTGCGGATCGCCCAGCTTCTGGATGCCGACTATCTGGTCATGGCCTCCCTGGTCTCGCTGGGCACCCATCGGGTGCGCTCGCAAAGCTATGGATTGGAACAGGAGGCGGCGACGACCACCTTGCGCCTGGCCGTGCGCATCCTGGAGGGCGAAACCGGAGCCCAGATCCTGGGCGATACGATCTCGGTGAGCGACAAGGTGGTCCAGACCGCGCATCTTCGTTCGGATTCTGGCGACCAGGTATTTACCCTGCTGGATCGGGGCGCCAATGAATTGGCCGACCGGGTGGGGACTCGGCATTCCCAAATCGCGGCGGGGCGTCGCGAGCCGGCAGAACTCGCCACGGTGACCCTGAACACCAGCGCGGCGGGCGCCGCCGTGGAAATCGACGGCGTTGTCATCGGCACCGCGCCGGGCACCTTCCAGATCCGGCCGGGCATCCATGAAGTTCGCGTGACCCGCGAAGGCTATGCCACATGGGAGAAGACCGTTGCTTTCCAAGATGGGCAGGTCCTGGATATTCCGTTGGAGTTTTCCGGCGTCGGCCTGGCCCGCAAGGGTGAACTGGAAGAACAGGCACGCATCGATGCGATCGCCCGCGAGCAAAGCGCGGCGGAAGCCCGCGCCCGGACGGTGGTGGCGGAGGGCGCTGGCAAGCAGATGAGCGAAAGCTATATTCGACTGGAAGGCATGCCCGAGGGATCCTTGAGCATTGGCGACTCCCGCGGGTCCGATGCGGGTGTGATTAATGTGATTCAACAGGAGGTGAACCAATGAAAAAGAGGCAGCATAGGGCCTGGCGCCCATGGGCGGTGGCGGCGGCAGTGGTGCTGGGGATGGTGGCGACGGGGTGCGTGAAGCCGCGGACGTCCGGTATGACGCTGGGCACCGCCAGCGGCGAGGATGGCAGCCTGCAGGCCCACCTGGATGTGGACAACCCCCGGGTGGCGCGGATGCTGGTGGTGGAGGACGTGCATGTCGGCCAGACCAGGAACGGACTGTTGCGGGTCCGCGTGCGCTTGGCCTCGCGCCTGAGCCGCACCTATACCGCCCAGTCCCGGTTCACGTGGTTCGACGAAGAGGGCCTCGAGGTGGAGCCGGACGGAGACGCCTGGCGGTCGCTGGTCATGCAGGGCAAGGAGACCCGGACCATCGAGGGGGTCGCCCCCAATGCCCGCGCGGCCTCGTTCCGCCTGCAAATTCGCGAGGGCGAGCGCACCCGGTGGATTGTCCGCTGAAGGCTCTGAAAGGATAACCCGGGCGGGTCCGGCCCGCCCTTGAGGAGAAGAAGAATGAAGAGAATGTTCACGCTCACGATCGTGGCCGGCGTCCTCGCGATGCTGGCGGCGGGATGCGCCACCACCATTGAATATGGCGACGCCCAGTCATCGCGCCCCATCAGCACCGATTTCGGCTCCGCCGATTTGCAGCGGATCGCCGGCCGCATGGTGGATTCCATGCTGGCGGACCCGGTGTTGCAGGACATGTCCGCCGAGGATCCCCCGCTGCTGATTATCGATTCGGTCAAGAACAAGACCATGCAGCACATCGATACCGAATCGGTCACCGACAGCATCCGGACCAAGCTGATCCGCTCCCGGCAGTTCAGCTTCCAGGATCGGACGACCGAGGCCGCCTTGCAGGAGGAGTTGGCCTATCAGCAGGTCGCCGCCGGGGACCCGATCGCCTTCGGCCAGCAGGATGCCCCGCGCTACATGCTGACGGCCAACCTTTCGGAGATCCGGCAGAGCGCCGGCCGGGTCCGGGATGTGTATTACAAGTTCACCATGAATCTGCGCGACCTCCGGTCCGGCCGGCTCATTTGGGCGGACGAAGAAGAAATCCGCAAGGTGCAGACCCGTCCCGTGATGGGCATGTAGGCCGGCCGGTTGGCGGATCCATCGAACCAGTGGCGAGAGCCGAGGAGAATGATCATGACACGCATTCAAGCAATCCGGATGGCGGCGGCCGTTGCCGTGGGCCTGGCCGCGACGATGGGGCCGGCCGCGCCGGCGGGAGCCGCCGAACGGTCGTTGCGGCACGCGGTGACCTGCCCGCCGTTCAAGGGCGATTCGGAGCTGGCCGCCCGCTACCACGAAGCCATGCTGGACATGCTGCGCGAATCGCCCGGAGTCGAATACATCGATCCCGCCGGGTTCCTGTCGCGGCGCCCGCCGGAATTCTCCTACCGCGTGAATGGATCCGTGCAGGTCGACGAGGATGGGCAGGCCTTTGTGATGGTGTCTCTGGTGGACAGCGCCCGCAAAGAGCCCATGGCGTCGCACGTCTCGCCGGCCTCGACGGACCCGGAGGTCATCGGGGCTTGGAAGCGCATGATCCAGGCCAACATCAAGCAACGGGTGTCGCGTTTGCCCTTCGAATATCGCATGCGTCGCCAGCGCGGGCAGAATTCCTATACGCTGGACCGCGGGCTGAATGCCGGGCTGGTGCCGGGCATGATCCTGCACGTGTCGCGGGATGATGTCGTCCTGCTCTCGCCGATGACCGGCGAAATGGTCGGGCGCGAAACGCTGCGACCGGTCGGACAGGTCGAAATCTTTCGCGTGCTGGACGACACGGCCTATGCGCGGCCGGTCGCCGGTTCCCGCCCGCTGCCTTCGGGACGGCTGTACGCCTGGACGTTCTGAAGCGCCCCGCTGGAGCCGGTCAGGCCTCCGCGGCCACGCGCAGGTGTTCCATGATGAACTGCCGGCGTTCCGGGGTGTTGCGGCCCATGTAGAACCGCAACAGGCCGGGGATCTTGTGCTCGTGGGCGACGACCACCGGCGTCAGGCGCATCTGCGGGCCGATAAAGTGCTTGAATTCGCCCGGGGAAATCTCGCCGAGCCCCTTGAAGCGGGTCACTTCCGGCCCGCGCAGGGCGGACATTGCCGCATCCCGCTCCTCCTCCGAATAGCAATAGCGCGTTTCCTTCTTGTTGCGCACCCGAAACAGCGGGGTCTCCAGGATATGCAGGTGCCCGGATAGCGCCAGCGGCTCGAAGAACCGCAGGAAAAACGTCAGCAGCAGGTTCCGGATGTGCAGACCGTCCACATCGGCATCCGTCGCCATGATGATTTTCTGAAAGCGCAGGCCGTCGAGCGATTCCTCGATGTTGAGCGCGCGCATCAGGTTGTAAAGTTCCTCGTTGGTATAGATGGCGTCGCGGTTGAGTTCGGCCACGTTTAACGGCTTGCCGCGCAGGGTGAAGACCGCCTGGGTGGTGACGCTCCGGCAGGAGGTGATCGAGCCGGCGGCGGACTGCCCCTCGGTGATGAACAGCATGCTGTCGAGCCCGCGCTTGCGCCGCGGATCGAGATGGCTCTTGCAGTCCTTGAGCTGGGGGATCCGGATGCTCACCGCCTTGGAGCGCTCGCGGGCCAGCTTCTTGACCGTCTGCAGTTCCCGGCGCAGGTTGCGGGTCTCTTCAATCTTGCGGGTGAGGACTTCCGCCGCCTCGGGATTCCGGTGCAGCAGGTCGGCGACCATGTCGCGGATGCGGACCACCAGGTCGGATCGGATTTCCGTGTTGCCGAGCTTGTTCTTGGTCTGCGACTCGAACACCGGATCCTTCAGGCGGATGGCGATCGCGCCAACCATCGACTCGCGCACGTCGTCGCCGTCGTACTTGGCCTTGGCGAATTCGTTGATGCCCTTGAGGAACCCCTCCCGGAAGGCCGACAAGTGCGTTCCGCCGTCGGCGGTGAACTGCCCGTTCACGAACGAAAAAAACGTCTCGTTAAAGCGCTGGGTGTGGGTGAACGCGATCTCCAGTCCCGATTGGCGGGAGTGCAGGGGGCCGTACACCGCCTCGTCGCCGACTTCCTCCACGATCAGGTCCGTCAGCCCGTCCTTGGACACGATCTCCGTGCCGTTGCAAATCAGGGTCAAGCCGGCGTGCAGGCAGGCATACAGGCGGAGGCGGCGCTGGACCAGCTCGTCCAGAAAGGCCACCCGCCCGAAGATGTCCGGATCCGGCTGGAATTCAATCAGGGTGCCGTTGGGCTCGTCCGGACACTTGCCCGACAGTTCCTTCACTTTTTCGCCCTGGGCGAAGAGCGCTCCGGCAAACCGGCCCTCCCGGTGCGATTTCACCAGAAACGACGCCGAAAGCGCATTGACCGCCTTGGTGCCGACGCCATTGAGCCCGACGGAGAACTGGAAGACATCGTCGTTGTATTTCGCGCCGGTGTTGATGTGCGAAACGCATTCGACCACCTTGCCCAGGGGAATGCCCCGGCCATAGTCGCGCACCCGGACCTTGTCGCCCTCGATGCCGATCTCGATGCGCGTGCCGTAGCCCATGATGAACTCGTCCACGGCATTGTCGATGACCTCTTTCAGCAGGACGTAGATGCCGTCGTCGTACTGGGTGCCGTCGCCCACGCGGCCGATGTACATCCCCGTGCGCTTGCGAATGTGTTCCAGCGCGGATAGCGTCTGGATCTTGCTTTCGTCGTAGTTGTGCTGGGGCTTGGCCATGGCGGGAACTCAATCGGCCATGAAACCAGACCCACCCCCGGAAAGCAATCGCAACCGGTTCGCCAGCCGCGGCAAAACCGGCGGCGAAGCGTCGGGGGCTCCAACGCGAGGCCTTATGGCGGCTTGGAGCCGGGACGCC
>Ga0334882_1001525_pt1 | contig 27238 bp, 26 predicted proteins | sample GraSluR1_MG_5_FD_207226 | JGI IMG/M metagenome (GOLD analysis project Ga0334882, IMG submission 207226) | Sludge microbial communities from methane-producing bioreactor in Wageningen University, Netherlands - Granular Sludge_15_04-R1 | ecosystem: Engineered > Bioreactor > Anaerobic >...
CGCAGCGGCGTGGGGTGGGGGAGAAGAATCGCGGGGTTTTTGGGCGGCGGCTTCGCCGCCGCCCAAAAACCCCGCAAAATGATCCCCCCTTTCCCCCGCTTGCGGGGGAAAGGGGGGATCATTTTATTTTTAGAACGACCAACTTGACACAAAACCTTATTTACGGATTAATTTCTTAAAATTCATAAGTCGCCACTGCAAACTATCTCTGTTGTGCCGCTAAAGCGGCGTTTTTGGAGGGTATTTTTTGGGCAGGGTGACACCTCGCCCTAAAAATACCCCTTTATTCCTGGCCTTTAGGCCGCATTTTTGTAACAAGTAGTCAAATGCAATAGCTCTAAGCCTGGCGGGGATTGACTTTCTGTGAATTGTGGTTATATTTGGGGTGAGGGACGATATACTTGGAGGTAGGAGAAATGGCACGGTGTCCCGAATGTAACACCAAGCTGGAGCGCCCCCCGGATCTGGAACTGTGGGATCATTTGTTCTGTGAATCCTGCGGTATGGAGCTTGAGGCTGTGGGATTGAACCCCCTCGAGCTTGAGGTCGTTTATGATTTTGATGAAGACGAAGCGGACGACCTTGATGAGTTGGAAGAAGAGGATGATCTGGATTGGGAAGACGATGACGACGATGATGACGATGAGTGGTAATTGTTAGTTCGCTTCTAGGTGTATTTTGAGATACGAACAAGGCCAGGGGTTATCCCCTGGCCTTGTTCGTTGGTAATGGTGTGCTGTGAGGTACACAGTTGATGTAAACTGTATGAAGATTTTTAGTTACACCCGGCGTCGGGAAACGATAATCAACCCCACAACTGCTAGCGCCAACAATAGTACGATGCCGCCAGTGATTCTGATAATCGTAGTAAGGATTTTGTTAGCCCCACCGCTCGGTGTGTCATTTCCATCCGGGTTTTGCGTTTCAGGTTCCCCTTCAGGTGTGGCGACCGGTGTTGTGCTGCCATCTTCGCGTGTGTAACCCAGCTGCAATGACGAAACTGAGCCTGCGGCAACCATCACGCCCCATTCATTCGGGCCGGATGGCGCGTAACCAGGCGGCGGTGTCTGGCGCAGTACATAATTTCCGGGGGGCAAGTTCTCAAAGCAGTACGGCTCGTTCAGCCCATCTGTCGTGTAGGGCGTGCCCACTACGCCATCTACACCGATGAGTGACAAGCTGCTGCTGGGCAATAGTGATTCCCCTTCCTGCCGGATCATGTCGTTGTTTTGATCATTGAAGGCAAGCACGCATAAGGAGCCGGTATCACCAGTGGTAACTGGAATAATTACCGTAGGTATTTCCGTAGGTTGCTCCGTAGGTTGTTCAGGGGATATGTCTTGTGTGGGTTCGGGAGATGGCGTAGCTGTAGGAATCACAACCGTTGCTCCGCTAATGACGATTTCTTGCCCGATGCTGAGCATATTGTCGTTAGGCCCAAGTCCGTTGAGTGCGCGCAGGCGTTCAAGATCGCAGCTCATGTATTGACAGGCAATCCCGAAAAGCGAATCTCCCTCCTGTACGATATGCACAGTCGCTCCATCGGGGCGCGGCAGGGCGGTGGGGGCTGGCGCACTTGTGGGTTGCGGCGCACTGGACGTTGGCGGCGGCGGGGCAGCGGTGGGGGCTGGCGGCTCGCCCTGCGTTACTTGTACCAGACTGGCGCTGTCGAAGTAGGCATCATTGTGCTGATACGGCCACTTGGCATACCCCTGTAAGAAGAGCGTCGCAGCGCCGTTTGCGCCTACGGTTGCCTGTACCGGCCCTACTTTGCCGAATTGATCGTAGTGATAGTAGGGCGCACTCCACACGATGTTGCCGGAGAAGGGATCGGTGCCGCCGGTAGGGTCAATACCTACTCGAAAGTAGAAGGCATGGGCATCACCGCAGGAAAGTGCCGCTTCGCTGCTCTCGTTGCAGGCCCAGGCATGCGCATTGAACGAACCTTCAACCACGGCACCAGGTGCGAGGTTGCGCACTACCTGAAACACACCAGCATTCATCTTCCCGTAAAAGGAGAAGCACTTGACGCTGTAGTAGCCCTCGCGGATGCGCATGGGAGATAAGAAGGGATATTCTTTGGGAATCACATGGCATTCCGGGCGTTTGAAATCCCCTTCTTGCCACCAGGTGACCCACCCTTGCGGCGTGAAGATTTCAGCGTACTGTGCGCCCGTGAAGGTGTCGCGTGTATGGTTGCCCCAGTTAGGGGTGGAGTTATTCTCCGGCCTATCCAAACCCTCGAAGCCGGGGTTGACGAGTAGGTTTTGTCCGGTTTGTGATAGGGGGGCTGCTTGATTCAACGCCCGCGCGAACGGAATAGGGATGACGGTCAGGGCCAATAACAACAAGGCTCCTGCCATCGCCAATCTTCTGTGTTTCATGGTCTATTTGCCTCCTCAAACTCAGGTGCAAGCTATTACAAAGTTATTGATACAAAGCAACGCCGCCAGCGGCGGGTATGTTTCCGGGCAGGCGGCGCTCTGGAACGTAGTCTGACGACAAAATTATAGCATAGTGAAGGTGCTTGTCAACCGCAAGCCGCCTTATCGTTGTGTTGTTCACGGTACAAGGCCATACAGGACGGTTGCGAAGTGTTCCGGTGTCCAGGTTCCTTGTACCCGGATGCGCGGCCAGGTATAGCGATTGTCGAGCCGTTGGGTCGCGCCCCACTCAGTGGTGACAGCGCCCCAGTACCCGGCGGATTCTACCACGGCGAGTGTGTCCGTATCGTATCTGCCCGCTGGATAGCAGAAGAATGTCACCGGGCGCTCTGTATGTGCTTCTACGGCTTCTTTGATGCCCAAAATTTGGTACACGAGAAATTCATAGGAGCGATTGCGTAAATCGTAATGGTCGCGCCCGTGGCCTTGCAGCGACATCCCTGCATCGGATAGCAGCTGTACTTGCGCCCAGCTCATATAGGCCGGCGCTTCGTAATGGGCGGGGGTTGCTAACACGAAAAATTCACCTACGAACCCGTATTGTTGCAGCAGTGGCAGGGCGTCTGTGTACGCATCCACATAACCATCGTCGAAGGTCAATACGATGGGTTTTTCTGGTAAAGGCTGTCCGACAGTCAGTGCGTGATAAATATCGGCCAGCATGATGGTCGTATAGCCATTATCACGCAGGTATTGTAGCTGCGCCTCAAAGATGTGCGGCTCGACGGTAAGCCCGCGCCGGATGCTATCGGCATCAAGTGGCAGTGGAGAAATGTAGTGGTACATGAGAATGGGGACATGCACTTCGGTGGGCGTTTCGACAGGTTCAGTAACTGGCGCTTCAACAGGCTTTGCGATCGGTTCGGTGATGATGTCAATCGCTATAGCCGTCTCGTCCACGTGGGGTTCGGTCTCCACGGTTGTGACCAAATCCACGGTTGGGTCGGCTTGTGGTTCTGTGAGTGGCTCATCCGTGGATGCGGCCAGCGGCTTGGCAGATGGCGTATCCGCTATTACCGTGACTGGTGCGGCAAATGTCGGGGAGATGGTGACAGGCTCATCAGATGTAGCTGTCGAAGTAGTGGGAAGCGCTTGTTCCCAGATCGTGCCCGGTGCGAAGGCGCTTACGGCCAACGCCAGCAGGATCAACGGAAACAGTAAAGCGAGATTGCGACGTTTCATAAGGCAGACTCCGTATGGCTGGCACGCCAGTATTCCAACGCCCGATGCGTGGCGCGGAAAGCTAGGGGGGGCAATGTACCAGGGGCAAAAAAGCCCACTTCGGCGGCGTCATCGTGAGGGGCTAGTGTTCCCCCGTTGATATGGCCTCGGTAGAGGATAAGTAAGTCCGCGCCGCGTGGATGCTCGCGCCCGGCGATGACATCGAGCAAGCCGGTAATCGTTGCCTCTAGCCCTGTCTCCTCGCGGCACTCGCGGATAGCAGCATCGGCGGGGGCTTCGTCATAATCCACAAAGCCAGCAGGAAGACTCCAGTAACCCTGCATGGGGGCCCAGGCGCGGCGTACCAGCAACACGCGCCCGGTATCATCTTCGATGAGGAGTGCGGCAGCGATTTTATGATCACGAAATGCTATTAATCCGCAGGTCGGGCATACTCGGCGCACACGCCCAAAGGCCAGCCGATCTTCGAGCGCGGCTCCGCAGCGGGAGCAAAAGTTCAATGCTGGCATTTGCGAATAGATATGAGGCTCTAATGGCTCTACTTCTGACATACCTTCATTATACCAGCTCATTGCCGGTGTGAAAGCCACCAGCTCACCCCGGCCAACAACACGGTGAGTAAGGCTAAAGCCAATGCTAACGAGAGTTGTGGCGGCGCGGCAGCTGGAGACCCTGTCGGTACTTCACCCTCGATTTCAGGAAGCGGTGGGGGAAATGTTCCCTCGCTCTCGCCTGAATCTAGGATGGGAGTGCTGGTGATGCCTACGGGCGCGGGCTCTTCGCAGATTTCGTCTGCTGAGCAGAATTTGTCTTCAGTTGTAGCTGGTGGAGCCGCCTCCAGGACAGTCAGTGGGGCAACTACCGCTTCCGCAGTTCCGTCTTCGGGAGGGAGCTCATCGGGTGCGAACGTAAAGTTGCGCTCGAGATGTGCTGTATCCTCCATCATCGGTGCCATAGGGGGTGTAGTGCCCAAAGGTATGAGTGTTCCCAATCTTAGTTGGAATGTCAGAGCGACAACGAACGCTATGGCGCTGAGCGCGGTGGCCCAGCGGGTGAATAGTAGTGAGGTGCGTCGTACCTGCGGTGCTTTGGCAGACTTCTGCGGCGCGTCCACCATTGTGGGTGTGAGCAGGAAGTTGCGGGGCGGCTCGCGCAAGGGTGCTTCGCGCAACGCAGTCACCACTAGCTGTATCTCTTGCACCTGCCGCCGCAAAGTAGCATCGCGGGCCATATCGGCTTCCAACGCGTGCTGGTCTTCACTATTCAATTGCCCATCCACATACGCAGACAGGGTCAGATCATCCCATAGTTGCCGGTTCATCGGCGGGCCTCCACACTAGAATTACCTTCCAGACGATAGCGAAGGGGCAAAAGTTCCGGCTCAGCCAGGAGCAAGGTACGCATCTGAGCGCGCGCGCGCGCCAGCCGCGATTTTATCGTGCCTATTGGCACATCTAATGTATGCGCAGCCTCGTCATACGCCAGGCCGAGACGATCCACCAGTACCAGGGCCACCCGTTGATCTTCTGGCAAGCGGGCGATGGTGCATTCCAGCAAGCGGCGCAGCTCGGCGCGCTGGGCGGCCTCTTCGGGACGCTCGCCCTCATCCACCAGGTGCGGGTTGGCTTCCTCATCCATATCGCCGAAATCGTCCCAGGAGATAGCGGGCCGACGCTTACGGCGGCGGAGCTCATCGTAGCAGGCGTTAGCGACGATGCGGAGCAGCCAGGCGCGAAAGGAGCCGCCCCGATACTGCCCCAATCCTTTGTAAGCCGAAATGAACGCTTCTTGGGTGGCGTCATCTGCGGCTGCCGGGTCTTGTAACAGGTGATAGGCCAGGTTGAAGGCCCTGGATTGGTAGTGAAGCAGTAGCGCATTGAAAGCATCCAGACTGCCTTTGCTGGCGGCCTGGATTAGCTGTGCTTCATTTTCTTCAAAAGAGTCCGTTTGGTTCATTGCGCTCCTCGCGTCTGCTTGACGGATTTTCATTTCCGGCTATACTTAGAAGTGCGCCGGAGTGGCGGAATCGGCAGACGCAAACGACTCAAACTCGTTCGGGTAACTCCCGTGTGGGTTCGACTCCCACCTCCGGCATTATACACGAAACGGGCCTCAACTCAAGGTTGAGGCCCGTTTCGTGTTATGTGCTTGATGGTGCAAGTAAACGTATAGTGTACTCTAGTGTCAACGTGCTGGCCTGCGAAGCTAGTGACAAGGTTCAAGGGTTTGATCGCGTAATCTACAATACGGATGAGAACTTACGGTTGGCGCTCACCCATCTGGTGCAAGTCATCGGCGGGGCAGCGGCGCATCTTGATATCCCTGGGCAGCAGATTATTGGAATGCGCCACAAAATTGTTTACGATTATCTGTGTGTTCATGAGGATGGTGTTTGGTAAGTCATCGTTCGTGACTTGTTAGCGCTGATTGTGCAACTTGAGCGCATCCTTGTTGAAGCCTCGCGCAATCAGAAAAAAATCCGTGTCCTATAAAAATTCTGCGCGGCGTTGACGTAACACGGTTGTCAGCGTCGCATCGGCAAGATCATCCACCGCCAGCAGTTCCCACACGCCGGGATAGGCTAACGCCGGGCCGGTCACGTCACCCGGCAGCCCGGCGAGAATCTCCGCCAGCGGGCGATGGGTGGCCTGTGAGGTCTGGGTCAACAGCACCCGCGAAGCCGCCTGCGCCTCTGCCCGGCTCGGCGGGTAGCCGCCACCCCACTCCGGCTCGAACAGCCGGTCGAAGATGAAGCGCAGCTCCGCCGCGTGCCCGAAGCCCACGCCCTGCTTGCCCGGCAGGGAGATACAGTTCCCCGCGTTGATTTGGGCGAACAGCCACGCATCCAGCGGGGAGCGGATGAGGCCACAGAAAACGCCAGGGTATTGCATAGCCGCGCTGAGAAAGCCTTGTCCCGTCCCGCACCCGCCGATGACGAAATCAGCGCGCCCCAACCCCAGCAGTAACCCCGCCAGGAACCCTGTGTGTAAGTACGAGAGCGCTGGTTGCGCATCGCCCCGCGTCATTCCCACGTTGAGGATGGTATGTCCCCGCCCTGCGAGCGCCTCCACGATAGCGGTATTGATGTCCGCTGAGGTCAGGTCGTTGATGATGGCGATTTTCATGCGTGATCACTCTCCTGTAACAGCGAAATCGGAAACAGCAACACAGCTAATACAAACGTAACGATCAAGCCAAAAATCATCACGCCGTAAAACCCATCATAGACAGGCGCAATCCAGGCGATGAACAAGTCGCCATAGTTGCCGAACCAAAACGTTGCCAGGTTGAAGATAAAAACGGCGATGATTAAGGCAAAGAAGCCCACTCTCAGCCCAGAAATATCCGCAGGGCTAAGCGTCATGGCGCTACTGATGCTCAGGGTAACGTAAAGAAATAGGAGTACAGCTTGCAGTGAATTGTTAGTGTCGGCGAACACGCTCGTTAGTACGACACTCATGCTATTCACTGTGCGGTAAATCATCAACCCTACGGTGCGTAGCGTGAAAGCGTCGCCGGTCAGCCGGGTTTGATCCATCCCGGTAAATGTATCCACGCCTAATAGCCCCCACGCGACAAGGTAGATGACCAGTGCCCCTAGCACCAACGGGCCGAGTCCGATGAAGAAGTTACCGAGGTGTTGGAAGATGTTTTTGCCCTGGTCTATCCTGACGTAGCCAGGTTTGGGATCCCACGGATCGGTGGTGAAGAGTTTGATTGCCCGGATTTTGCGAAAAAAGATCAACCCGAAGAAGACGTGGCCTAGTTCGTGGATCATGGTGCCCAACCAGCCGAACAAGACGAGGAAGAGGGTGGGGCGCAACAGGCGGATACAGGTGATGCCGATGAACTTACCCAGGGCGTTGAGCAGGAAGGCCAGGATGATGAGTGGGCCGAAGAGGATCAGCACTTGCGCCAGGGTGGCCGCGCCGGCGGCGTAGACATAGCCAAAAATGAATTGCAAAACAGATCCCATTTCGCACTCCTCTAAAAATCGCAAATGGCAAATGGCAAATCAAAACTTTTCTACCGTACATTTTCCAAGCGCATTCAGTTTTAGCCACGAATTAGCACGAATTTTACGAATTTCTTATTGTTTTCGTGTTAATTCGAGTGAATTCGTGGCAAAAATCTACAAGTGTACGGTAGCAAAATCAAAACTAGCGTAGCGCGAAGCGTCTGCTTCGCGTGGTTGCGAACTGACAGTGCGCGCTACATTTTCATGCAACCGCTGGTGAAACGCCGGTTAATGATCAATTCCCTTGAAAATGCCGACTACTTCTCAGTTCTGACAGCTCTCGTTCTGTCCCCCATTTGCCGGTAGCGATGACAATGTGGTTAATCTAATCATACCCTGACTTTACCGAGAGGCAACTGCCCGTGTTTTTCGCATTTTGTGTTATCATTTGTCTGGAAACTTAGCGACGAAAAGGATGTACTATGTTGATGGGCGAAGCGATGGCGCTGGTGACTGCGATTCTCTGGGCCGGGACATCGGTGGCGTTCACGCTCTCCAGCGAGCTGGTCGGCTCGCAGGTGGTCAACCGCACACGCTTGTTGCTGGCGGCATTCGCGCTGGCGCTGGTGCATTGGGTGTGGCTGGGGCAGCCGTTGCCCTTGGATGCCGAACCCGCGCGCTGGGGTTGGCTGGCGCTCTCCGCGCTCATCGGGCTGGTGCTGGGCGATGGGCTGCTCTTCTTTGCGTTCACCCAGATCGGCCCGCGCCTCACCATGCTGTTGATGGCGCTGGCCCCGGTTATGGGCGCGATGGTAGCCTGGCTCTTTCTGGGCGAGACGCTGCGCGCGCTGGAGATGCTCGCCATTGCCGTCACCCTCAGCGGCATCGCCTGGGTCATCCTGGAGCGGCATGTGCCGCAGGAGCAAACGCCCCGCCCGCGCAACTATCCGCTCGGCGTGCTGTGCGGCGTCGGCGCGGCAGCCGGGCAAGCGGTAGGACTGGTACTGTCCAAGCAGGGCATGGTGGGCGATTTCTCACCCGTCTCGGCCAGCCTCATCCGGCTGAGCAGCGCCGCGCTGATGATTTGGCTGCTCGCGCTAGTACAGGGCGAGGCCGGCAAGACGCTCGTGGCGTTGCGCACGCCCGGCGCGCTGCGCTGGATTCTGGGGGGTGTGCTGGTCGGCCCGGTGCTGGGGATGACGCTCTCGCTGGCCGCTGTGCAGCTGACCCATGTGGGCATCGCCTCCACGCTGATGGCGCTCAGCCCCATCATGCTGCTGCCGCTGGCCCGGTGGATTTTCCACGAGCGCATCACGCTCCGCGCGGTGCTGGGCACGGCTGTTGCGATGATTGGCGTGGCGATGATTTTTTTGGTGTAACACGTACTGCGTACTGCGTAAATAAGAGGTTATAGACTATGAACATCACTGAAGAACAAAACATCTCTCTGGCGGATGTGACGCTGGAGCAATTATCTGATCCACTGCGCGCAGCGGCAGCCCGCGCCGGCTGGACAACGTTGATGCCGGTGCAGGCGCGCGGCATTCCCTACCTGCTCGCCGGGCGCGATCTGCTGGTGCAGGCGCGCACGGGTAGCGGGAAGACCGGCGCGTACATCCTGCCCATGCTGGAACGGCTTGATCCGGCGCGGGCCGAGTGCCAGGCATTGGTGCTCGTCCCCACCCGCGAGCTGGCCCGCCAGGTGCAACAAGAGGCCGAGCTGCTCTGCGGCGGGACGGGCCTCCGCACCGTCGCCGTCTATGGCGGTGTAGGCTACAGCGCGCAGAACGACGCGCTGCGCCAGGGCGCGCATATCGTTATCGGCACGCCGGGGCGCGTGCTCGATCACCTGCTCCGGCGCACCTTCTCGCTGGAACATCTCAAAATGTTCATTTTCGATGAGGCCGACCGGATGCTCTCGATGGGCTTCTACCCCGACATGAAAGCCGTGCAGCGCTACCTGCCCAACCGCCCGCTGCATACCTGCATGTTCTCGGCCACCTTCCCCACGCATGTACAGAACACCGCGCGCCAGTTCATCCCCCAGCCGGAGTTCATCAGCCTGAGCAGCGACCATGTCCATGTGACCGATACGGAGCATCAGTTCTACATCACGCCCGGCATGGATAAAGACCGTGCCCTGGTGCGGATCATCGAGGTCGAAAATCCCGCCTCGGCCATCATCTTCTGCAATACCAAGATGCGCGTGCATTACATCGCCGTGGTGCTGCAACGCTTCGGCTATGATGCGGATGAGCTGAGCTCCGATCTGGATCAAAAGGAGCGCGAGCGGGTGCTGGGCCGGGTGCGCGCCGGGACGCTGCGCTTCCTCGTCGCTACCGATGTGGCTGCGCGCGGGCTGGACATCCCCGACCTGTCGCACGTCATCCAGTACGAGCCGCCCGAAGATCTGGAGAGCTACATCCACCGGGCCGGGCGCACGGGCCGCGCTGGCGCGGCGGGCACGGCGATTTCGTTGGTGAATGAGGCGGAAAAAATCATCCTGAACCGCATCGCCAAACGCTATGAGATTGAGATGGAAGAGTGCGCGCTGCCCAGCGATGAGGATGTGGCCGCCGTGGTGGCTGAGCGGGTCACGGCGCTGCTCGAAGCGCGCCTGCGCGAACGCGACAAGTTGCAGACCGAGCGCAGCCGCCGCCTGACCACGCTTGCGCGCCAGCTCGCGGAGCAGGAAGAGGAGCTCCCCATCATCACCATGCTGCTGGATGATTATTATCAGCAGATGCTCCACGCGCCGGTGGGACAGCCGGAAACTCCAGCTCCGGCGGCCCGCAAACCACAGCCAGAACGGGGAAGTCGGCGGCGCGGTACCCGCCGCCGGTAAGCGAAGGGTGCTGTGGCTATCTATCATCTGAATTGCGGCACGCTTTCACCACGCTATGCGCGTATGCACACCTTGCTTTACTGCCTGCTGGTGGAGACTAGCGCCGGGCCGGTGCTGGTGGATACGGGACTCGGCGCGCAGGATTATGAGCGGCCGGCGTTGATGGTGCGCGCCTTCGAGACGCTGATGCGCGCACCGGGTGATGTGCAAGAGACCGCCGTGCAGCAGGTGCAGCGGCTCGGCTACGCGCCGGAGCAGGTCGAGCACATCGTGCTCACCCATCTGCATCTGGATCACGCGGGCGGGCTGGCGGATTTTCCCCACGCACAAGTCCACGTCTGGCAGCGGGAATACGAGGCCGCGATGCACCATCGCGGTTGGCTGGGCCGGTTGAGCTACCAGGCGGCGCAGTGGGCGCACGGCCCGCGCTGGGTGCTCCACGATAGCCCAGTGGAGCGCTGGTACGACTTCGACGCGCTCGCGGTGTTGCCGGGCATCACACCGCGCATCCTCTTGGTGCCGCTGCCGGGGCACACGCCGGGCCATTGCGGCGTGGCGATCCAGACCGAGCGCGGCTGGCTCTTCCACTGCGGCGACGCCGCCTCGCCCACGCATCCCGCCACCGACGCCTACGCGCGCCCCGATAAGCGCTATCCCCTGCACTGGCTGCCCGCCACGCCCGCGCGCTGGTTCTTCGGGCGCCAAGCGCCACGCCTCCAGGCCCTCGCCCGCGAGCACGGGGATGAGGTCACGGTGATTACCGGACATGATTACGAGCACTGGCGGGAGTTGCGGGGTGGGGCGGGGTGAGCAGCACGAGATTTGTTTTGACTTCTACGATTAAATGAATATAGTAACAGCATGTTGTGGAGATGTGTTTTGTTAGAATCACGTTCCCAAAGAAATATCATTTGAATCAAAGCCCATAAGTAAAAAATGAACTCAAAACATTATCAAAGAACTGTTCACGAGTTGAAAGAATTAGCCTCCATGTTTTGGCCTGCCGAATTATCAGTAGAAGCGGCTAAACTCAGTATTATTCCCCTACTTTTGAAAACTCAAGATGAATTTATAGCCATTTTAGGCGTCCCTGTGCCAGATTTGCACAACCTTTTTCAAATTGTTGATGCTTCCTCTTTTTCCGGAAACCTGTTCCTTAAACATTTGGGCATTTTGGCGGATTTTGGTGGTGAGCAGCTACAGCGTGTGAACAGTAACTTCCATACGTTGTTCCCCACTGGAAAACTTGAGTATATGTGGAATGGAGCAGTTCATGTGTACGAATTTCAAGTTTTACCTGTCCGAAACCTAAACAACCATAATTTGGGTATTTCCGGTAAAAAACTGGTTGAAAAGCGTGATCTGAATGCACTTTTACAAGACACCGCCGCTTTGCTAATTTTCGGTAGTGCGTGCGTGGACGAAGCAACAGCGGATATTTTGAGTAAGTGCGAGATTGGCGATTATTTGGGTTGCCCAGAGAAGCTGGAACGGTTTGTCAGGCAACGGTATATCTGGGTAAGCCGTATTACGATGGGTGCGCGCTCTAACAGTTTGGGTCAGTTGGCCCAACAATTTGTCCTTGAATATGTGAAAAAGCACCTTGATCTTGAGGCTACAGAGTTCCACGCTAACGGCAGAATTCCTGGTATTACCCATACCAACGAGCAGGCAAATCGCCCTACAACTTTTGATATTGTTGTATCCAGAGCAGGTAAATATGTTGCCATAGAAGTTACTTTTCAGGTTACTACAAATAGTGTGATTGAGCGCAAAGCTGGACAGGCTCAAGCGCGCCATGCTCAAATTGAACATGCTGGTCATAAAGTCGCTTATGTTATAGATGGCGCAGGGAATTTTCAACGCGAAACGGCGTTAAGTACCTTATGTGATTATAGTCATTGCACGGTAGCTTTTTCGCGTGTGGAACTGGATGTGCTCTGTGAATTCATTCGGGGGCATCTCCAATGACGCACATCTCAGAGCAGTCCGAACGCTTGACGATTAAGAAAATTCAGCCCTCTTCGCTACACGCATCCAATTTCGAGGATGTGTGTTTGGTGATATTACCTTCAGTTCCCCCCGGCCAAACAAAACATTCTGCTGAACTTATTGCCGGTTGGTTGGATGGCATCGTTGCTGGTTTAGGTGCGCAGGCCACATTGATCGTTCTGGGGGAAACACTCGATTTGGTACACGTTCATGCGCGGTTGGAAGCACTGCTGCATTATCACTTGTGGATTGCTATCAAGCGGATTTCTCCTATACCTGTTGAAAATAAGACGGCCTTGCCCACATATCATTTTGGAGCTTTGGTATACACTAAATATGCGGGTTCCTTAAACCATACCAAAACCAGAATTGAGTATACCTATTGCCCTGCTTGTGATAAAACGACCAAAGATTACGGGGGCAAGAAACATACCTATAATTCTTACGGGACACTGATCTCAGACGTGTGGCGCGATATTTCAGCCGACCTTGAAGGAAATCTGGAGCCGATTATCGAACGTTTTGCTGATTTGTTCGGACTCCCCGATTATCAGGAGCTTGTAATATGTGATTACCGTGGGTTCAGGTCGGAATCTTTGGCGGCAGAAACCTCCGCACCGTATAGTGTACAGACTTCTTTTGTTGTTCCCACATCAGTCCAGCCAGATCAAAGCCGACTTATCTTGGGAGATGCTTTGCAAGAATTGCGCGCGCTTCCCGATGATAGTATTGATTTCGCTTTTGTTGATCCCCCTTACAATTTGAAGAAAAAATACAATCGTTACGCGGACGATTTATCGATTACGGAATACTTCCAATGGTGTGATACATGGATTGACGAATTAGCTCGCGTGTTGAAGCCGGGCCGCACCTGCGCGATCTTGAACATCCCGCTGTGGGACATTCGCCACTTCTTGTTTATGGAAAACCTGCTCCGATTTCAAAACTGGATTGTTTGGGATGCGTTATCTTTTCCAGTCCGCTTGATTATGCCCGCCCATTATGGCATTCTTTGTTTTAGCAAGGGCGTTCCGCGTTCGTTGCCAGGGTTGACCGACGACCAGGAATCTTTTGTGCTCCCTGATGCTTCATCGCCCTTCGCTTCCCTGGAACCTTTGGCCGAAGGCTACTGTTTGCGCTCTGCGTGTGTGCAAACGCGCCAACGGATGAATCTCAATGATCGTGGGCCGTTGACCGATTTGTGGTGGGATATTCATCGGTTGAAACATAACAGTCGCCGTGTAGATCATCCGTGCCAGCTTCCGCCGCAATTGTTGTATCGCTTGATTTCAATTTTCACCGCACCCGGCGAAATTGTCTTGGATTGTTTCAACGGTGCTGGCACAACGACTTTAGCCGCGCATCAATTGAACCGACAATACATAGGCATAGAGTTCTCAGAGAAATATCATAAAATCGCACAATCACGTCACCAAGAAATTACCCTGGGACTTAACCCGTTTAGGAAAAAGAAGCGCGAACTGACAGAAAAGAATAGCCCGGTGGAGCGGCTCCCAGAACGTGTCTATGAAGTGCCTAAGAAAACCTTACAATTGGAAGTCAGGCGCGTATCCAGATTGTTGGGGCGACTTCCCAACCGGGAGGATATGATTCAACACGGCAAGTATCCTATCAAATACTATGATGAATACTTTGTGAGTTGGGGAGAAGTGTGTGCTGCCGCGCGCCATGAGGGCATGTCTGAAGAGCGGGGCGGTAAACAGCTGGCGGAACTTAGCTCTACACAATTGGGGTTATTTGAGTAATAGCGCACAAAGAGAGGGCTTTCCATGCGAATCGTAGGCCGATATTCTTTTAACGGCGGGGAAGAAGCACTCAAGACGTATTATGCCATGGAATTGGCTGAAGTAGAGCGAGCTCTTGCGGCTGTGGATAGCGCAGCTTGTAAAACCAAGCGCCGCGAAGCAAATCTGTTGCCGGGCCAAGCTTCATATAGCCGCCGCGCGTTACATCAAGCTCTCAGAAAGCAGTTTAGAATGCTGGAATGGAAAAATCACCGTGTTGCTTGTAACTATTCGAAAGAGTATTATGAGCCAGGGTATCAAACGGGTGAGACTTTCAAGGCTGCTTTCCGGGAAATGGATTTTGTAAAAAATCGTGTGGGTATTGAAATCCAATTTGGTAAATATGTTCTTATGGTTTATGATGTCTGCGCCAAGATGACGATCTTTCACAATCTGGGCCTGATTGATGTGGGTATTGAAATCGTGCCAGTCAAAGAATTTGTCAAGGATATGTCTTCCGGTGTTTCCTACTTCGAGCAATTCGTGTGGGATTTGCAACAGCGCGGCGTGGCGGATATTGATATTCCCGTGCTCATTTTAGGGATTGCGCAGGATTGAAACCCTTCTGCGTCTGATAATCGCCGCGCGCACCGTCCGAATCGTTCTTCCACAATCCCCCTTGCAAATCCGCGAGAAAACGAGGGTGGCGTGCATCCACATGAATGTGCTACAATCCGAAGTGCGCATCTATTGGACACCAGTAGCATAACCTTCTGAAAAACCACACGCGCCGGACGAGGTATCTCGCCCGGCGCGTGCCTTTTTACCGGCTATTGTCAGCCGTGCGGGGCAAACCTGCTACGCCTTCACCATCTCCCCCACCAGCCCCACGACTGCTGCGAGGGCGTCATCCAGCTTGCCCGCATCGCGCCCGCCGGCCTGGGCCATGTCGGGCCGCCCGCCGCCGCCGCCCCCCACCATCTGCGCCAGCTGTTTGACCAGATTCCCGGCGTGGATGCCGCGTTGCGTCATGGCCTTCGTCGTCGCGGCGATGAGCAACGGCTTGTCATCAATCACCGTCCCCAGTACGATCACGCCGTCCTGCACTTTATCGCGGAACCAATCGGCCATTTCGCGCAGGGTGTCGGCGTCGGGCGCGACGACGCGGGCTGCGAGCACCGGCACGCCCTGCACTTCGACGACGTTCTCCAGCAACGTTTTGAAGCTGTCTTGTGCAAGTTTGCGGTTGAGCGCTTCGATCTCTTTGTGCGCGGCGCGGAGCTCTTCGAGCAGTCGTAACACACGCTGCGGCGCTTGTTCAAGGATGGTTTCTAGCGCGGCGGCGATTTGTTCTTGCCGCGCGCGGATGGCCTGTAGTGTTTGCAAGGCCCCGCGCCCCGTCACCGCCTCGATGCGGCGGATGCCCGCGCCGATGCCGCTCTCGGAGGCGATGAGGAACGGCCCAATATCGCCCGTGCGGGTGACGTGCGTGCCGCCGCACAGCTCCTGGCTATAGGGCGCTTCGGGTTCGCCCACGCACAGCACGCGCACCACATCGCCGTATTTCTCGCCGAAGAGCGCGATCACGCCCTGGCTCAGCGCGTCGCGGTATGCCTCCTGGCGCGGCTCGACGCGATAGTTTGCCACTACCGCCTCCGTTACTAGCCGCTCGATCTCGGCGCGCTGGGCGGGTGTCATGGGTTTGTCGAAGTTGTAATCGAAGCGCAGCCGCTCCGGCGTGACGAGCGACCCGGCCTGAGCGACGTGGCTGCCGAGCACTTGCCGCAGGGCGCGATGCAGCAGGTGCGTGGCGGTGTGGTTCCGGCGGATGTCCCACCGCCGCGCCGCATCCACCTGCGCCGTGACTTTATCACCCACTTGGGGCTGGCCGCGTACCACCCGCCCGCTGTGGACGATCAGCCCTGGCTGCGGACGCTGCATCTCCGTCACCTCGACCTCCCAATCCGGGCCGAGGATACGCCCCGTATCGCTCACCTGCCCGCCGGATTCTACATAGAAGCCGGTCGCGCTCAGCACGAGTTCCACCGCGCTGCCTTCGAGCGCGGTATCCATGACCGCGTCGCAGGCGAGTAGGCCGACCACTTCGGCCTCCACGTCCAACGCGCTGTAGGGATCATAGCCGAGCGGCGCGGGGTGGCGTGCTTCCACTGCCGCCGCGAGATCCGCGTAGCGGCGCGCCTGGCTATCATCTTCTACCTTGAACTCCCCGGCGGCGCGGGCGCGGGCGCGCTGTGCTTCGCGGGCCGCGTGATAGCCCGGCTCGTCTACCGTGAAGCCATGCTCCCCGGCGATGTCCTTGGTCACCTCCAGGGGCAGCCCCAGCGTATCGTGGAGGAAGAAGGCGTCGCCGCCGGGGATGTCCGTAAGCCTGGCGGAGCTCCGGGTCGCCATGATCTCATCCAACCGCGCGAGGCCCTGATCCAGCGTGCGGAGGAAGCGCTCTTCCTCGCCGGTGATGGTGGCGGTGATGAAGTCGGCGCGCTGGGGCAGTTCGGGGAACTGATGCCCTATCATGCCGATCAGCAGCGCGGCCAGCTCCGCCATGAAGGGGCGGGTGAAGCCCAGCCGCCGCCCAAAACGGACGGCGCGACGCAGCACCATGCGCAGCACATAGCCGCGCCCGTCGTTGGCGGGCAGCACGCCATCGCCGATGAGGAACGTGCAGGCGCGGACATGGTCGGCGATGACGCGGTAGGCGGTGAACTCCGCCTCGCGCTCGGCATCGTTCTGCCCGGCCAGTTCTTGCGTCCTGGCGATGATGGGCCAGAACAGGTCGGTGCGGTAGTTGGAATCCACGCCTTGCAGGATGGCGGTGAGCCGCTCGAAGCCCATGCCGGTATCCACATGCTGCGCGGGGAGCGGTTCGAGGTCGTAATTGCCTTTGTTGTTGTATTGGATGAAAACCAGGTTCCAGATTTCGGTATAGCGGGCGCAATCGCCATTGACGGCGCAGACGTGGCCGGGGACGTGCTGCTTGTCACAGGCGTCCGGCCCCCGGTCGTAGTTGATTTCGGAGCATGGCCCGCATGGGCCGGACTCGCCCATCTCCCAGAAGTTATCCTTCCGTCCGAAATAAAGGATGTGATCGTGGATGATTTCAGTCTCGGAGCGCCAATAACCGGCGGCTTCCTCATCCGTGCCCAGGTCGCCTTTGTCGTCTTTGAAGACGGTGGCCCACAGGCGGGTCTGATCCAGCCCGTAGACGCGGGTGAGCAGATCCCAGGCCCAGCCGATGGCCTCTTTCTTGTAGTAATCGCCGAAGGACCAGTTGCCCAGCATCTCGAAGAGCGTGTGGTGGGTGTTGTCGCGCCCCACATCGTCGAGGTCGTTGTGCTTGCCGGCGACGCGCATACACTTCTGCGTATCGGCGACGCGGGTGTAGGGGCGGCTGCCCAGGCCGAGGAACACATCCTTAAACTGGTTCATCCCGGCGTTGGTGAACAGCAGGGTGGGGTCATCCTGCGGCACGAGACTGGCGCTCGGCACAATCGTGTGGCCGCGTTCGGCGAAATAGTCCAGAAAGGTCTGGCGAATGGCTGCGCTGGTCGGTTTTTGGGTCATGGCTTTCTCCTCTGAAAATCTCAAATCAGCAAATCACAATTAACCGTTCTGCTCCACACGTTCGGGCGAGGCAATCCTCGGCAGGCCCGACATGGGCAGACTCGCTGGATAGGCAAAGGGCTAAGTCAAGTTGGGTGAAACGCGGATTGCCTCGCCCTAACCACGCCTTTGAAAATAGCAGTCGTAAGACGGGTTGGCAACCCGTCTTACATTTTCATCCAATCGCTGGTGAACGCCAGTTAATGAGGAATTCCCTTGAAAATGGCAAATGACGAATCTGTTTAGCAAGTGTAACGCGAACTTATGAATTTTAAGAAATTAATCCGTAAATAAGGTTTTATGTGAAATCGGTCGCTATAAAAATAAAATGATACCCCCTATCCCCCTGCCCCCTTTCCCCCGCTTGTGGGGGAAAGGGGGATTTTTTTGTGGGTTTTTTGGGCGGCGGCTTTGCCGCCGCCCAAAAAACCCGTTGTTTTCTCCCCCTCCCCGCGCCGCACAGCGGCGTGGGGAGGGGGCAAGGGGGTGGGGTAAAATTATCAATTTGTAAATTTTTAAATAGTGATTCTTGCAAATAGTTTTATTTCCGGTTTATTTTCTTAATTTTCATTAGTTCGCTCTCAGGTGCTTGATACTTGGAATTTTAACGGAAAGAGGCAAGGTGTCAACTGGCGGGAAGCGGGATGCGTGAATAGAGTTACTCCCTTGTGCTAACACGTGTATTGCGTTATTTTACCAACAAAGCATACCGCTTGACAGTATTACCGTTTCGCGGTAATATGGAAGTATGATCAAGTCTTTCAGATGCAAAGAAACTGAAAAGATATTTCAGCGGAGTTTTTCGCGTAAACTTCCGCAAACGATCCAAAAGACCGCTTATCGTAAACTGGCCTTGTTACACTCTGCCAAAGAACTCCGCGACTTGTTACTGCCGCCAGCAAATTGCCTGGAAATGCTCCACGGAGACCGCGAAGGTCAATCCAGTATTCGGATCAATGCCCAATGGCGACTCTGTTTTGCCCGGCTAGGCAATGATGCTTATGATGTCGAAATAGTTGATTATCACCAGGAAGGTGTACTATGAAAGAGATGAAAATACCACCGGTTCACCCAGGGGAAGTGTTGCTGGAAGATTTCCTCAAGCCTATGGGGATCAGCCAGTATCAACTAGCCAAAGGCATGAAAGTCTATCCGCGCAAAATCAATGAAATTGTGCATGGGAAAAGGAGCATCACGGCAGACACTGCTTTACGGCTGAGTCGCTATTTAGGAACGACGGCTGAGTTGTGGCTGAATTTACAAACCTTATATGACCTGGAAACGACCCGGGATGTCATTGAAGAACAAGTGATACGGGAAATCACGCCTTTGGCGCGCGAGACGCTTAACGTAGGTGTAGCGTAGCTTCATCAATTATCAGAAAGACAGTTGGCGAAGATGTACGCTATTGAGTTTCAAACCCGCGTGAAGGATGGGGTGATTCAGATTCCCCAGCTGTATCAGGAACGCTGCAAAGAAATGGTGCGCGTCATTGTGCTAATTGACGCGCCATCAGCCACGGAGACGTTCATTGATGCGTTGTTAGCGCAGCCGCTCCAAATCCCTGATTTTGAGCCGTTGCGCCGAGATGAGATCTATGTTCGTCTCTAAGGCGATTCCAAGAAAATAATCCTTCCACTTGCTCCCGCTGGATTGCCAAATCCAGCGGTCTACTAAACACTTGGTAGGCCAAAGGCGTGGATTTGGCAATCCACGCCGAGCGGGGGGTGAATGGTTTTGATTCTTGGAAAGCCCTAATTCACTCCGCGCAAAATACTTGACTTTGCAACGGGGCAGTCTATACTGATATTGCAATCGCGATGAGCAAAGGCACAACCCGGTTCGGTAGCGAGCAGGAATGAGGTGCTTGGGAGGTAAGAGATATGACAGACCAACACCTGCTTGAACGCATCACCCTCAACCCCAAAGTGATGACAGGTAAGCCGATCATCAGAGGGACACGGCTAACGGTTGAATACATCCTCAACTTATTAGCTCACGGCGCGAGCACCACGGAGATTGTACAAGAGTACAAAGGGCTGGTTGAGGAAGATATCCAGGCGTGCTTGTTATTCGCGGTGTAAGGTTTGCAAGCCGTCCTCGAATGCTTCCACGAATGCACGAATGGTTGCCAGACAAGAGGAATTCGTGTATTCGTGACTGAATTCGTGGACGGCAAGCACATTTCTTTGCCCACAACGCCCTGTGACCCTCTCCCGAACCGGCTGCGAGCCGGTTTTGCATAGCAGCGGGACGTTGCAACGCGCTGCCGGTGGCCCCGCGCAAAATGCTTGACTTTGCAATGGGGGCAGTCTATACTGAGATTGCAATTGCGATGAGTAAAGGCGCAACCCGGTGCTTGATGACGATGATGGCTTCCCCGCCGCCCCGATGGGCCGAGGGATTTGGCCTAATACATAATGGACGGCGTGAATGTGTAGAGGTGAAAAATGTTACTAAAAGTTGACCCAAAAACGCAAGTGGCTGAGCGTATTCACGGAGAAAAACTACAGAGTTTCAACATTACTGAGAGAGATTTGCAAAATATTCTCTTTCGTACTCTTGACCGTCTTTTGTACGATGAAGAATTGCTCTTAATCATGCAATCTCGTAATTGGCAAGAAGAACCCGACTTAATGGCTGTTGATAAAGATGGACGGCTATACATTTTTGAATTGAAGGCATGGGAATCACGCTCAGTAAACATATTGCAGGTACTTCGCTATGGGCAAATGTATGGTAATTCAAAGTACGAAGAATTGAACGGTTTTTTTACCAAGTTTGATGATACAGGGCGAGATCTAAAAGAAGCTCATAGAGATACTTTTGGAGTCAGTATTGATGAGGATAGATTCAATACTGGCCAGGTTTTCATCGTAATGACAAATGGTCTGGATTACAAAACCCGCCAAGCTATACAATATTGGCGGAGCCTTAATCTTGATGTAAGGCCCTGGGTCTATCGTGTCTATCAAACAAATGGTGATGAAATACTGTTGGAAATATCGCCTTTTGCAGTTAGAGATAACCCTTTCGAGGATATAACAGGGCAAGGTTATTACATCGTAAATACTGACTATCGAAGTAACCCCAAACACCATGAGGACATGCTTACAAATAGAAAAGCTGCTGCGTATGGTAATCCGTGGAAGTATAAAATCGAGCGATTGGCGAAAGGGGATACTGTTTTCTTGTACCAATCTGGTGTTGGTATAGTAGCTGTTGGTAAAGCAAGTGGTGTTCTTGAAAAACGCGCTCATGACGATCCACTATTCTCTGAAGATGAGTATTGGATGTCTTTGAGACCTTTTACGATGCTGGATAGCCCTCTGCAGGCGGCAGAAATCAAAGAAGTAACAGGTGTAGATTACCGCTTTATGAGTACAATGTTTGCACTTGACGCCGAAAGCGGAAAGAAACTTCACACTCACATTTTCCATAGTAAAGTTAAAAAATAACACATCCGTCCAACATGGGTTGAAGGCGATACGGCTGCGCTGCACACAGCGGAAGGGAAACGCGCACAAACAGGGCTGCACTTGAAGATGGCGCATCGCATCCTCCATACTGCTTAACCAAGCATTGACTGATTTCTTAAAATAAAAGCAAAAACTATGGACGAATCATTACTGAGAAGCTTCCTCAAGAAAAAAGAGGAAGTAGACTGGCTTGACTTCAAAAGCAAGTGGAAATTATATAGTTCGGAAAATGAGCTTAATATCGCAGAGCGGGATGAGTTGATTAAAGATGTACTAGGATTAGCCAATGGGAATAGTGGAACCGTCAGAAAAACCAAATACATTGTTATAGGCGCTGATGATAAAAAATTTGACGAAAGCGGAATGCGGGTAATATATGACGTTGATTATCGAGTTCCATCTCAAAGTAACATAACAAAATGGGTAAATGCTGCTTGTAGCCCATCTGTTGTTGGAATTGAATGTGATTTTGTAACTTTAGAAGATAAAAGGTTGTATGTCATTACAATTCCTCCAACCTTTGAGTTGCACGAAACAATTCGCGAACTAAATGCAAAAGGAAAATTTAGTAAATTCACTGTATTTATGAGACAAGATGAACACACAGTTCCTGCTTCAGTTCGTGATGGAGTAACATTACAGCAATTAAAAAATTTATTTCGAGAAGAAACAGCAAACCCGCCAGCAATTCTTTTCGGGGCAATGATTGGAGCAATTATTGCAACGATTTTTTACAATGCTGGACATAGGGCAACAATAGAGCTAAATGCTATAACCGGAGTCTTTGTTAATATTTTAATCGCTATCTTTGGTGGATTGCTGGGAGCCGAAGCAGGGTGGATATTTCGTGAAGGGAACTCAATCCGATATGATTGGCGATATTTGCCACGCCCTAAGAAGGTAAAAGTTGGTATGGTAATAATGATTACATTCGCTATCGCTGCTATTTTATTTTTTGTTTCCAGATAAGAAATACCTGATATAACACACTTTTGACGCTGAGAATTTTGTGATTATCCTCAGCATTCTCCTAACTCAGCTGAATTTTGCGCTTAAACAGAGCCACGTTTGTCCACCTGTCTCCTCATCCTCAACACACACCGCCCCCGCTTCACTAGGAAAATGGGATTGTCGCCAAACGCATCTTGGTCAAGCCAGTCATCGCTAACGCTCCGGGATACGCAAGTATTACAGCAGCAGATACCAGTAAAGCGCGATCTCATCGGTGGCGGGATCGAGGCCGCGATAGAGATAAATATCGAAGCCGCCGAGGATAAAGCCGTAACGCGCGTAGAAGCGGCAGGCGGGCACGTTGATGTCTTGCGTTTCCAGCATCAGACCGGGGAGCGCGCGCTCTTTGGCCCATGCTACCGCACGATCCATTAACGCTTGCCCAACACCGCGCCCCCGAAAGGCCGCATCTACGGCAATATCTTGGATGTAGGCATAGCCGTTCCAGTATTTGCATAAGATGATTTGCCCGGCCAGCTCGCCTGCGCAATAGGCGAAAAAGATAGTTTTATCAGGGCTGGTAAGGTAGGCGGCGTAATCATCGCTTTCCGGCGGATAGCGTTTTTGCCGGGGCGGGGCGACCGGCTCAATTGTGTAGCGGATGACGCCATCTTCGGCGTGGAGCACCAGCCGGCTGTCAATGGTGAACGCGCCATTGCAACGGTGAACAGCGCTCAACGTCTCGGCGCTGAGCTCGTGGATGGTGATGATGGATTTTGTATTGGACACAAGCTGCTCCTTGTAAATCCTGCCAGGTCTGAGAGACCTGGCAGGATTTACAGTTTGCTATGCCGCCACACCGACCTTCGCGTGCAGCCCGTACTCCAGCTCGCGCTCGCGGCGGAACTGGCGGGTATACAGATCGTAGTAGTGCCCGCGCGCGCGGATGAGCTCCGCGTGGCTGCCCATCTCCGCGATCTGCCCGCCCTCGATCACGATGATCCGGTCGGCGCGCTTGATGGTGGAGAGGCGGTGGGCGATGATGAAGCTGGTGCGCCCCTGCATCATCACTTCCATCCCCTGCTGGATGCGCGCCTCGGTCAGCGTATCCACCGAGCTCGTCGCCTCGTCCATGATGAACAGGTCGGGATCGGCCAGCACGGCGCGCGCTAGGCTCACCAGCTGCTTCTGCCCTACCGAGAGCAGGTTGCCGCCCTCGCCCACTTCCTCATCGTAGCCGTGCTCCAGCTCGGTGATGAAGCCATGTGCGCGGGCCATCTCCGCCGCCTGCTCCACCTCCGCATCCGTCGCGGCGAGCCGCCCGTAGCGGATGTTATCGCGCACGGTGCCGGAGAAGAGGTGCGGCGTTTGCAGCACCATGCCGATGCGCGATTGGATGGCGTGCTGCGTCATCTCGGTGTAGTCCTGCCCACCGATGAGGATGCGCCCGCTTGTCGGCTCGTAGAAGCGGCAGATCAGGTTGACGATGGTGGACTTGCCGCCGCCCGTCGGCCCAACCAGCGCGATGCGCTCGCCGGGACGGACGCGCAGGTTGAAGTCGCGCAGCACGTCCTTGCCTTCCTCGTAGTGAAAGCCCACGTTCTCGAAGACGATGTCGCGGCGCAAGGTGCCCGGATCGCCTGCTCCCGCGTGATCTACCACGTCGGGGGTGGCATCTATCAGCGAGAACACGCGCTCCGCCGAGGCCACCGAGCGTTGCATCTCCGCGTAGACGCGGGCCAGGTCTTGCACCGGCCACATCATAAAGGTGAGGTAGCTCAGGAATGCCTGGATGCCGCCGATGGTCAGCCCGCCGATTTGCGTCTGCCAGCCGCCGTACCACACAACCGCGCCTACGCCCAGCGAGCCGAGCAGCTGCACCGCCGGCAGGAAGAGCGCGGAGAGCCACGCCGCCCGGTAGGAGGCTTTGTAGAGGTCGTGCGATTTGTGGCCGAACTCTTCCAGGTTTTGGCGCTCGCGCACCAGGGCCTTCACCACGCGCACGCCGGTGATGTTCTCGTTGTACGCGCCGGTCAGCTCCGAGTTGAGCTTGCGCACCTGCCGGAACTCCGCCAGGATGCGCACTTTGAACCACAGCGCCACGGCGAACATGATCGGAATCAACACGAGCACCAGCAGCGCCAGCCGCCAGTTGATAATCGCCATGAAGATGAACGAGGTGGTGATGTTGAGCACACACCAGGTCATATCCACCAGGCCCCACGTTACCAGCTGCGCGATGCGCTCCGAATCGGAGGTGACGCGCGACATGATCCAGCCCACCGGCGTTTTGTCGAAGTAGGAGAAGGAGAGCGCCTGCAGGTGATTGAAGAGCAGGCGGCGGATGTCGTATTGCACCCGCTCGCCCAGTACGCCCGCCAGGTAGATGAAGCCGAAAACGGTGATGGCCTGCACGATGGCGATGCCGCCGTATTGCGTCAGCAGCGCGTAGAGGTGCGGGATGTCGCCGATAGCGAGCGCCTCGTCAATGATCCGCTTGCCCAGGTAGGTGAAATACGCATCCAGCACGGAGGTCAGGGCGATCATCACGACGAAGCCCAGCACCCAATGCCAGTAGGGTTTCACAAACCCGGCAATCCGTTTCACAACTTGCCCGTTGAACTGTGTTGTAAATTCTTCTTCTTCAAAAGTTTCGTAGTCAGACATGGTAGAACTCCATAGTTATCGTCAAAATCGAAAAATACTGCGTAATGCGTACTGCGTAATGTTTTCTAGTGTCATTGCGAGCCGTCTGCGGCGAAGCAATCTCAACCATCAACGAGATTGCTTCGGCGCGGAGACGCGCCTCGCAATGACACTGTAAAGGGTTTTTCTGGATTACGCAGTACGTATTACGAATTACGCAGTACGCAGTACGCAGTACGAATTACGCTGCTTACGCTGCCCCTGCCACCTCTTGCGCCACATCTTCCTCGACGCGCGCTTGTAGGTCGTAGATTTCGCGGTACAGCCCGTCTTGCTCCACCAGCTCCGCGTGCGTGCCTTGTTGGATGATGCGGCCCTTGTCGAGCACCAGAATCACGTTGGCGCGCATCACGCTCTGGATGCGGTGCGCGATGATGAACGTGGTGCGTCCCAGCATCAGGTTATCGAGCGCGGCCTGAATCAGCATCTCCGTTTCCGTGTCCACCGATGAGGTGGCGTCGTCGAGAATCAGGATGCGCGGGTCGCGCAGCAGCGTGCGCGCGACGGCGATGCGCTGGCGTTGCCCGCCCGAAAGCGTCACACCCTTCTCGCCCACCAGCGTATCGTAGCCTTCCGGGAACGTGAGGATGAAGTCGTGCGCCTGGGCCGCCTGGGCCGCCGCTTCGATCTCGTCCTGCGTCACCGGGCGTCCCGCGCCGTAAGCGATATTCTCGCGGATGGTGCGGGAGAACAGGAATGGCTCCTGCTCCACGATGCCGATCTGCTGCCGTAGCGGGCCGCGCGCGTACTCGCGCAACTCCAGCCCGTCCAGTTTGATGTTGCCGCCGCTGTAATCGTAGAAGCGGCACAGCAGGTTGATGATACTCGTCTTGCCCGATCCGGTCGAACCCAACAGGGCCACAATCTGCCCCGGCTCGGCGCGGAAGGTGATGTTGTGCAGCACCGCCTGCGGCTTGGATTCGGGCAACGGTTCTTTCTTTTCTTTGAGCTTCTTGATTTCCTCCGAGTCCCACAGCGGGGCCGGCTCGTAGGCGAAGTCCACGTTCTGGAAGCTCACCTCCCCGCGCAAAGGCTGGTCGAGCACCGCCGTCCCGCTGGTGATGTCCTCGCGGTCTTGGGTGATCACATCCGCCACGCGGCGGTAAGACACCAGCCCGGTGGAGACATCCACGATCAAGCGGCCCAGGTTGCGCAGCGGCCAAACGATCCAGACGATCATCCCGCTCACGGCCAGGTACGTCCCCACCGTGATCTCGCCCCGAATCGCCATCAGCCCGCCCGTCACCAGCACGATGAGCGTCTGCGCGGAGCAGAGGATGTCGGAAATCGGCCAGTAGAGCGAGTGCATGATGAGCAGTTTCTTACCGCGCCGGTACTTCTCCCAGTTCTCGCGCTCGAACTTGTCCATCTCGTACTGCTGCCGGGCAAATGCCTTCACCACCCGCACGCCGCTCAGGTTCTCCTGCAACGTCGTGGAGAGCGTGGCCTCCTGCTCCTGATACGCCTCGTAGGCTTTGGAGACGCGCCCGAAGAAGAAGTAAGACATGACGATGACGATAGGCATCACGACGATCGCCAGCCAGCCCAGGCGCGCGTTCATGTTCAGCAGCGTGATAAAGTTGACGCTGAACAGCGCCACGATGCGCCCGATGCCGAGCGCCTGATCCGCATAGAAGCGGCGCAGCGCATCCACATCCGAGGTAGCCCGCTGGATGAGCTCGCCGGTCTTCACATGGTCGTGATAGTTGAAGGAGAGCCGCTGGATGTGATCGTAGAGATAGTTGCGCAGGCGCAGCGTGATCCCCTCCGCCGTGCGCGCGGCCCAGTCGCCGCGCAGGTAGGCGAACAGCCCTTCGACCGCCGCCATCCCCACGAAAGCCGCCGCGAAGAGCGGCAACCGCCCCAGCTGCAAGCCCGTCGTGAAGACTTCATCCACGATGTAGCGGATGAGCATATAGGTGGCGGTGCGCGCCAGCGCGCCAATGGTGATGCTGACGAGTGCGCCCAGGTACAGCAGGCGATACCCGGCCATCATGCGCCAGATCCCCACCAGGCGGTTCTTCGCCAGCGCCTTCTTCAGATCGAAGGTCAACCGTTGCGCGTGTTGTTCTCGCTTATGTGTCATACTTTCCAATCTCAGAGTGTTTTGTGCCATGATTGTATTCCTTGATGTTTCAAAAGCAAATTGTTTTTGATCCTTGCGAAGGCCTTATGAATTTTACGACTTCCATTCGGTAAGGATACTTGTGTGCAATGAGTGTTTTGCCCCCTTTCCCCCTGCCCCCTTTCCCCCGCAAGTGGGGGAAAGGGGGACTTATTTTGTGGGGTTTTGGGGCGGCGGCTTTGCCGCCGCC
>Ga0334882_1001529_pt1 | contig 27164 bp, 16 predicted proteins | sample GraSluR1_MG_5_FD_207226 | JGI IMG/M metagenome (GOLD analysis project Ga0334882, IMG submission 207226) | Sludge microbial communities from methane-producing bioreactor in Wageningen University, Netherlands - Granular Sludge_15_04-R1 | ecosystem: Engineered > Bioreactor > Anaerobic >...
AGTTCAGAAACAGTTTGATATCATCTTCAACCGTACCTATTCCGGCGATCCCGAATTTTTCGACAAGGACTTTTGCCACATTCGGTGACAGGAATCCCGGCAGTGTCGGCCCAAGGTGAATATTTCTGACACCCAATGACAGAAGTGCAAGCAGGACGATTACTGCTTTCTGTTCGTACCATGCTATATTATAAGCAATCGGAAGGTCGTTGATGTCATTCAGGTTGAATACCTCCTTCAGCTTAATTGCTATAACAGCCAGTGAATACGAGTCGTTGCACTGACCGGCGTCAAGGACCCGGGGAATACCATTGATATCACCAAGCTGAAGCTTGTTATAACGGTATTTTGCACATCCTGCGGTGAGGATCACGGTATCTTCCGGAAGGGCCTCTGCAAATTCGGTGTAGTAATTGCGGTCTTTAAAGCGCCCGTCACAGCCTGCCATAATAAAGAACTTCCTGATGGCACCTGATTTAACTGCATCAACTACCTTGTCTGCCAGTGAAATAACCTGGTTATGGGCGAATCCTCCTACAATTTCTCCTTTCTCTATCTCAACAGGCGGTTCGCATTTCTTTGCATGGGCAATGATCTCTGAGAAATCCTTTTGACCGCCTTCCGGTCTGTCGGGTATATGTTTGAATCCGGTAAAGCCTGCCGCACCGGTTGTGTAGACTTTATCGTAATAAGATGCACCGGTTTTCGGGGGCACAATGCAGTTGGTGGTAAAAAGGACCGGACCATTGAAAGTCTCAAATTCTTCTTTCTGCTTCCACCATGAGCTGCCGTAATTACCCACAAAATGGCTGTATTTCTTAAATTCAGGATAATAATTGGCCGGCAGCATTTCGCTGTGGGTGTAAACATCCACACCGGTGCCTTCAGTCTGTTTCAGAAGATCCTCCATGTCCCTGAGATCGTGGCCGCTGATCAGGATGCCGGGATTGTTCCTTACACCGATATTAACCTTTGTGATCTCCGGATTCCCATAGGTTGATGTATTTGCCTTGTCGAGAAGGGCCATTGCTGAAACGCCATGTCTTCCGGTTTCCAATACCAGTGACACAAGCTGATCGGCTGTGAGGGAATCGTCGGTTGTGGCAACCAGTGCATCCTGCATGAATTTATAAAGAGAAGGGTCCTCAAAACCAAGGTTATATGCATGCTCAGTGTATGCTGACATTCCTTTAATGCCGTAAATTACGAGCTCACGCAGTGACCTGATATCTTCATCTTCCGTGGAGAGAACACCGACTGATTTGTTCTTTTCCTCGAATTCTTCAACAGTATTACCGGTCCACGTCGCTGAATCATGCAATCCGGATGGTATCGTACCACCAGCCCGGACAAACTGACCTTTGATATCATCTCTCAGATTAAGTCCCTCCCTGATCTTTTCAACAAACCTCTCATAATCGAAATTTGCATTGGTGATGGTCATGAAGAGTCCGTCGAAAACGAATTTATTCACCTTTTCATTCTCTATCCCCACCTCCCTGGCGCGGGTACTGTAGACGCATATTCCCTTAATTACATAGACCAGAAGATCCTGCATATTCGCCACTTCCGGTTTCTTGCCGCATACACCCGCCAGGGTGCATCCGGTTCCCTTTGCTGTCTCCTGACATTGAAAACAAAACATGTTCATAGTTTGATTTATTTAGATTGATATTACTAACTTTTTCAATTACCGGCATTTATGTTCTTTAACAGTCTGAATTTACACAAAATTACGGATTATTAAAAATTGGTATTGTAACAAATGTTACAAACTGTCAATTTCAGCTTCATTTCTGTTAATGATGATCGACAGAACCTGATCTGAAATTACTTTAATATTGTCTGAAAAAGATGGAAATATTTAGATCACCCTGGTTGTGATGAGGGGTATTAATAAGAAATGTATATAAATAACCAGGAAAGAGGTAATAAATCAGGGGGTGTATTCAAAAAATATTTGAATTTATTAATATTTGAGTAATTTTGGCTTTATTTATTAATTTAAACCTGGTATATATGAAGCCCGAAAAATTTAAGATCAGTTTTCTTTCAATTTCATTAATTACACTCCTGTCTGTCACCGGATATTCACAGGAGGGATCGGGAAGCAGATGGGATCCCGGCTTCGACCTTGTAAGCAGTTATTCATGGAGGGGTTCAGTTTACGGTAGCGGCCCTGCAATACAACCTCATCTGGAGCTGTCCGGAGGAAGTTTAACAGCCGGTGCCTGGGGTTCATTTGATTTCAACGGTTTCATCGAAACGGATATCTATCTTTTATGGAGAATTACCTCCCTGCTGGAAATTGGAATAACTGATTACTATTATCCTGATTTAAGCTATTTTGATTATTCATCAGAATCGGGTTCACATGCATTTGAATTAAATTTCTATTGTTACCCCGGCAACTTCAGTTTTCAGGCCCACTATGTTCTTAACAGGGCCGGTGGAGCAGGATCGCTCGGCGGTGATAAATACTTTGAGGCAGGCTATGGTTTCAAATCGGTCAGTTTTTTTGCAGGAGCCGGAGACGGGTGGCATACTTACGATCCTGAAACAGGGAATGGCAGTTTTAAAATATGCAATATTGGTATTCAGGCAATTAAAACAATAAAACTTACCGAAAATTTTAATCTTCCATTAATGGTTCAGCTGATTTTTAATCCCGATCAGGAAAGGCTCTTTATCGTTGCGGGAATTTCGTTTTGATTCCCGGGTAAGCAAAAGCGGCAAACAATAATCATCATAAATTTAAAACACCCCCTGTTATAAGGGGGTGATGTGTTTAAAAAAGTAATAATAATTAAGTATTACCTCCCAATAAGAGGGGGTAATAATAAAAATAATATAAAATAATTTGCAAATACCCCAAAAAAATATAAGTTTGTGTCGAAAATAATTATAACAATATTAATTGAGTGGTTTTATGGGTACTGGTTATAAGAAACTGTTACTTATTCTGATTTTGCCGGCAGTTTGTGTTAATATATTACATGGTTCTGACGGTAACGGAATTGACTCGGGCGCAACTGCCTGGATGCTGACATCAACAGCACTTGTATTGCTGATGATACCGGGCCTGGCGATGTTCTACGGCGGGCTTGTGAGGAGCAAGAATGTGCTTGGCACCATTATGCACAGTTTTGTGGCAATGGGTATAATAAGTGTATTATGGGTGGTGATTGGTTACAGCATGTGTTTTGGCCCTAATGTTTTGGGTGGATTCATTGGATGGAATAATGGCTATTTCTTTTTGAAAGGGATAGATTCCAGTATAATGGAAGAGGGAATACCCGAGTATGTTTTTTCCATGTTCCAGGGTAAGTTTGCCATAATTACTCCTGCACTTATTGCTGGCGCTTTTGCAGAACGAGTATCATTCAAAGCCTATTGCATTTTTATTGCAGTCTGGAGCATATTGGTTTACAATCCGTTATGTCACTGGGTATGGGCATCCGACGGATTTCTCTATAATCTCGGGGCAATGGGTGCGATTGACTTCGCCGGCGGAACGGTTGTGCATATCTCAGCCGGAGTAAGCGGACTGGTTGCAGCTCTTTTCATGGGTGCCCGCCGGGGTTATCCGTACAGAGTAATAAGACCCAATAATCTGGTAATAACAATGCTGGGGGCCGGACTCCTCTGGGTTGGCTGGTTCGGATTTAACGCCGGAAGCAGTATCTCAAGCGGACTGAGCACTGCGCAGGCGCTTACAGCCACTCAGGTCGCAGCTGCATCCGGGGCACTTGCATGGGTAATAATTGAGAGCCTGCATCAGGGAAAATCAACAACCCTGGGTTTTGCCAGCGGAATACTGGCAGGGCTGGTTGCCGTGACACCGGCAGCAGGGGTGGTTCAACCATATGGGGCTCTTATTATCGGAATTATAGCATCGATGATATGTTATATGGCTATCCAGTTTAAAAACCGGCTGGGATATGATGACAGCCTCGATGCTTTCGGGATACATGGCGTAGGAGGAATTACCGGAGCACTGCTTCTGACATTCTTCATACGCAGATCGTGGATGGAAGAGGCTGGCATTGCCACAAACGGCTCATGGTCGTTATGGAATCAGCTGGGAGTACAGGCAACGGCTGTTATTATTGCAGCAGTATACGCAGGTCTTGTCACGTACCTGATTATCCTCATCATAAATAAAATAGTACCGTTCAGGTCTTCAAGCACCGAGGAGATGGCCGGTCTCGACAGATCTTACCATGGAGAGAGAGGATATGGAATGCTGAATCCAAGTTAATAAACCGAAAAACACTGATCCAATGAAACTTATAACTGCAATTATCCGGGAAGTACAACTTGACAAAGTCCGGGAAGCATTAATTGATGCGGAAATAACAAGAATAACCGTGAGCCGTGTTTCAGGAAACGGAAGGCAAAGGATAGAGGAATTGTACCGTGGGCAGAAAATAGTACCCGACCTGATTCCAAAAATAAGAATAGAAATAGCCGTAAATGACAGTTTTGTGGATATAACGGTGGATACGATACTGAGATCAGCGCGCACTAACGGCGTTGAGGGTAATGTTGGGGATGGAAAGATATTTATTACACCCCTTGAGGAGTGTATCAGGATCCGAACGGGAGAGAAGGGAGGCAAAGCTATTTAATGATTTTTTCATTCAGTTAATTGTTAGTTAGGAAAGATGCCCGGCAATATTTGCCGGGTTTCTTTTTATTCCCATTTCCTTTGCCGGTCACCTTCCCTGTCTGCTGCCTTTCACTATTATCTTATTTCTTCCATACTTTTACCTTTTGTCTTTAATCTTATCTTTTCTTGCTATATTTACATAGTGTTTCCTGAGGTGCTAAATAATATTAATTATGCTTATACGAACATATGCCAGTGCCGTTACCGGTATTGATGCCGTGACGGTGACCATTGAAGTGAATGTATCGGTTGGTATACGCTTCTTTCTCGTAGGATTGCCGGATGTTGCTGTAAAGGAGAGCCAGCAGAGGATCGAGTCGTCTCTGAGGGTGCTGGGTTATCACTGGCCCGGCAGGCAGGTTGTGATCAATATGGCACCGGCCGATATACGCAAAGAAGGCTCTTCATATGATCTGCCCCTTGCTATCGGGATACTTGCAGCTGACGGTAAAATAGCAGGAGGGGCGCTTGAGTCTTTCATCATCATGGGAGAACTCTCACTTGACGGCACCCTTCAACCGGTGAGGGGTATCCTTCCTATAGCCCTGCGGGCCAGGGCTGAAGGCTTCAGGGGCGTAATAGTTCCTGTGAAGAATGCCCGGGAGGCCGCTGTTGTTGACGGACTCGAGGTCTACGGGATGGAAAAGATCGGCGATGTTCTCGATTTCTTCAATGGCAACAGACAGTTCACTCCTGTTAAGGTTGATCTTATGGAGATATTCAACAACGGGGCAAATAAGTATGATGTGAATTTTTCAGATGTCAGGGGACAGGAGAATGTTAAGCGGGCACTCGAAGTAGCTGCTGCCGGTGGTCATAATATAATTATGATCGGGCCGCCCGGTGCCGGCAAGACAATGCTGGCCAAGCGTCTGCCCACAATAATTCCGCCCCTTACGCTGGAGGAGGCACTCGAGACAACCAAAATACACTCGGTGGCCGGAAAGATTGATCCGCATACTGCTCTGATGGTTAAGAGGCCCTTCAGGTCGCCACATCATACAATTTCTGATGTGGCGCTTGTAGGGGGAGGCGCCTTCCCGCAGCCGGGAGAGATCTCCCTCGGGCATAACGGTGTACTGTTCCTCGATGAACTTCCTGAATTCAAGCGCACAGTGCTCGAGGTTATGAGACAACCGCTTGAGGACAGGGTGATTACCATCTCGCGGGCAAAGACTACAGTCGATTACCCTGCAAGCTTCATGCTCGTTGCTTCAATGAACCCCTGCCCATGCGGGTACCATAATCATCCCGATAAAGAGTGCATGTGTACACCCGGAATGGTGCAGAAGTATCTTAACCGTATTTCGGGTCCCCTGCTCGACCGGATCGATATACATATAGAAGTGGTGCCGGTCAATTATGACAAGCTCTCCGGAAGGGGACCGGCAGAACCCTCCGCCGCTGTTCGAGAGAGAGTGGTGAGGGCACGTGCAATACAGGCAAAAAGATTCGAACATGTTAAGGGGATCTATGCGAATGCACAGATGACATCGTCGATGCAGAGAAGATACTGCCAGCTCGACGAGACAGGAGGCAGGTTACTTAAAACGGCAATGGAGATGAGGGGACTCTCGGCGCGGGCATACGACAGGATACTTAAGGTGGCGCGTACCATCGCCGACATGGCGGAATCAGAACACATCTCTTCCGAACATATATCAGAAGCAATCAACTACAGGAACCTCGACAGGGAAGGATGGGCCGGCTAAGCCCGGTTTCAACCGACCTGCCGGGGATACGGACCGGCCCCGTGGCTACCCGAGAAGCAGTGCCGCGGCTCCAATCATCCCCGCATCAGACTCAGCCTCCGATCTTACAATCGATATCGGATCATATATCATATCCCTCGCCAGCTCGTGGAATTTGCTCTTTATCCGGCCGAAATAGAAATCTCCCAGATTCATCAGGCCACCCCCCAGTATTATTAACGGAGGATTGAAAACCTGGAAGATATTATAGATGCCAATCCCGATATAATCGGCACAATCAGTCACTATTGACCTGAAGAGAGGATCACCGGCATCCAGGCCCTCCTTAAGCATCCTGCCATCAACCTGCGAATAATCAAATCCTTCCGGCGGGACCAGTATGCTCTTCATTCCCTCTTCGGACTTCTTCCTGAACATCTGAGCCAGTGTGAGCCCGCAGGCACATGCCATAAGGCATCCCCTGTTCCCGCATGTGCATACATAATCGCTTCGGGGATCAACAATTGTATGCCCGAACTCACCTGCTGTTCCGGTCATTCCCCTGTAGATCTTCCGGTCAATTATAATGCCTGCCCCAATGCCTGAGCTGATGGTCAGAAAGATAAGATCGTCATAGCCTCTTCCGGCTCCGAATCTGAATTCGCAGTATGCCTGGGCATTTGCATCGTTGTCTAGCCTTACGGGTATGCCGAAGTGTTTTCTGAGAGAATCGCGTAAAGGAAAATTCTTGAATCCTTTGAGGTTAGAGGTCGTTATGGTATAGCCGTCCCTGTAACGGATGTGGCCGGGGAAACCCACCCCGATGCCTTCAAGATCCTCTTCGCGAAGATTATTGGCCGATATAAGCTGTTGTATCAACACGGCAATATAATCAACGATCTCCTGCTCATTTTTAACGGTATGATCATAAACCGTTGTTTTATCGAGTATTTTTCCATCGGGATACACCAGTCCCAGCGAGAGCTTGGTCCCGCCAAGGTCGACGCCGCAAAGGATTTTTTCCATATAATTTCTATAATGATTGTTCGGTTCTGGCAATTATGTCGTTCTGTGTGTCGGGCGACAATGTTGTGAAGAAAGCTGAATAACCGGCAACCCTTACCACAAGGTCGCGATGTTTTTCGGGATTCTTTTGTGCAGCAATGAGTGTCTCCCGCGATACTATGTTATACTGGACATGCCATCCTTTAAGTGTGGCAAAAAAGGTCCTGAGGATTGATATCAGTTTCTTTTTATCGGATTCTTCCGATATCACTGATGGAGAGAGTTTTTGGTTGAGCAAAACGCCCCCGAGTATCCTGTTTGCCGGTAGTTTTGCCACTGATTTAAAAACGGCTGTTGGGCCAAGCACGTCTGTTCCTGACGATGGTGAACTCCCCTCAGCCAGCGGAGTGAATGCCTTGCGTCCGTCGGGCGTGGCAGGGACCACCGAGCCTGACGGCACATTGGCCGATATGCTTGACGTTCCCGCATAATACCTGCATCCGATCGGGCCTCTGCCTGCCCGCGTTGTCCTGTATTTTTCCAGCTCGCTGATATAAACCATGTATGCTTCATGCAGAAGCTTATCGACATAATCCTCGTCGTTTCCGTATTTTGGGGCATAATTAAGAAGCAACTGCCGGATCCTTTCCCCCTCTCTCCCTTCAAAATTATTTTCGAGCGATCTCATCAGGTCCTCCCTGCTGATCTTCTTCTCTTCATACACAAGTTTCCTTATTGCCGCCAGTGAATTCCCCAGGTTAGCAATTCCGACCTGGAGGCCTGAAATGAAGTCGTAGACGGAGCCTCCCTCCTTGATGGTTTTGCCCCGCTCAATGCAATCGTCAACAAATGCTGAACAGAGGATATCGGGAACCATTTCCTCGAGTGCAATATCTGCGGCCCTGTCTATTTCGACAGTGGCACGTGTGTAAAATTCAATCTGATCTCTCCATGCCCTCATAAGGTCTTCGAAATGAGGGAATTCCACAAGGCTTCCTATCCCTTTATGAAAAAGTTTGCCCGACATGGTATCGAGTCCGTCGTTCATGGCTGCCAGGAGTACGCGCATCATGTTAAGGAAGCTCATTCCCGTGCAGCGATAGCCCCATTTACCGGGTACGGCGACCTCAATACATCCTATGGCCGAATAATTGTACGCATCTTCTCTGCTGACGCCCAGATCAATAAAAGAGGGTATAACGATTTCGTCGTTGTTGAAGGCCGGCATGCCGAATCCTTTTTCAACCACTTTAATGCACTCCATCATAAAATCATCACTGATATTCCTGTGAAACCTTACTGAGAGGTTGGGCTGTGTAAGCCCCATCATCCCGACAGACCGGAGTATCAGATAACTCAGTTCGTTAACTGCATCTTTCCCTTCAGTTGTCTGGCCGCCAATTGTTACATTCTGATAGAGGGGGCTGCCTGCAGAGTAGCGGGTATGCGACCACGAACGTATCTTGTTGACGGAAAGTAGTTTAAGCCACATATTGCCAAGAAGCTCCATCACCAGATCGTCAGTGATCCTTCCATTGCCGGTATCGTTCTTATAGAATTTGTAAAGGTACTGGTCCATCCTGCCGAGCGACACGGAGTGTCCGTTGCTCTCGATCTGAAGGACAAGCTGTACGAACCAGGTGAGCTGAAGAGCCTGGTAGAAATCTTCAGGAGCTTTTTCCGATATCTGCCTGCAGTTATCTCTGATCCGCAGCAATTCCATTTTACGGACAGGATCCGTTTCCTTTTCTGACAACTCACCGGCAAGTGATTCGTATCTTGCTATGAATCTGCTAAATGCCTTAATTCCTATGCCCAGGGCAAGGTAAAAATCTCTCTTTCCTGAATAATCCGGGTCATTCCTGTCGAGTGACCGGGCTTTGGTGCCGATCTCTTCAATATAATATCTGAGACCTTTTTCCAGGATCTTATCAAAATTAACCGCAATATGTGCATCACCTGAAGTCAGGTTGCCTTCTGCCCTGATAATCCCGGCTTCATGGATATCCCTGTTAAGCGGTGTCATTAATGAATATCCACGTTCCAACAGGGTCTTTCCCTCCCACCATCTGCAGATCTCCCTCAATTCTTTCTTCTGTTCTTCAGTAACAAAGAAGGCATCGCCCGGCCTTTTGTCAATCTCGTCGAGCTCCTTCTGTATCCAGGCTACCACATATTCGGGAAAAATCGGTGCGGCCCTTGGACCTGATGACTGGTTACCTGCCAGAAGACTACCTTCTTCAATATAGATGCTCATTCCGGCAAGGGTCTTCTCAAGAGCCAGGGCCCTTTTAGTGATTACGGGCAGGGATTCATTCTCCCTGTATATTTCAGTGTAAATCCTGGCTCTCTCCGTGCATACAGTTGGCCGGATGGAGAGCAGTTCCTCCCTCAGGCGGGTTATCCTTTCTGTTATATTAACCTCTTTTGTTCCGGTAATCATTCAGAGTACAATTTTTGCAGTTAAGCCTTTCGCCAATGCCATTTCAACATACTGTACCAGATCAGATTCATTCAGTCTTTTCTGGTTTTTATACCTGTAATCGATGCCAAGCATTCTGTATTTCTCTGCACCAAAGTTATTAAAAGGAATTAAATGTATCTCAAGCATGTTTTTCAGACTTGCTGTAAATTCGATAATTGATCCGATCTCAGCCGGAGTGTGATTGAATAACGGAATCACCGGTACACGTACAATAAATGGTGCTCCCGATTCATTCAGAGCCTGCAGGTTATCCATAACGAGTTTTGCTTCTCCGCCGGTAAACTTGCTGAATTTGACAGGATCGGTATGCTTGAAGTCTGTAAGAAACATATCTGTTATGTGGAGATACTCGCTGATTGTTTCCCATCCGGTATGAAGAGATGTTTCTATTGTGATGGAGATTCTTTTGCCTCTAAGCCGTGTTATGAGTTCTTTCAACCCGGGCCCCTGTATCAGAGGCTCTCCCCCAGTGAGGGTAACTCCGCCGCCACACATCTCAAAGAATGGAGCATCTTTTTCCACTTCGCTGATGATTTTGTCTGAATCTATAGTTTCACCGGTAACCACCAGGGCTTTGGATGGGCATGCGTTACTGAAGATCAGGGGATCTGCAATCAGCTTTCTGTTTATCGCAGGCAGGCCATCTCTCATCATTATTTCGCCGTTGCCTGAAGCGGCACAATCACCAAATCCGCGGCATAACCTTTTGTCGTACATGAGAGACGGGGCGGAGTAGTGACTTTCTGGATTGTTGCACCAGAGGCAGCGGAGAGGGCACCCTTTGAAGAAAATGTTCGTTCTTATACCCTCGCCGTCATGAATCGAATATCTCTGTATATTAAAAACGTTGAGCATACGCTTATTCAGATGGCACCGATATTCCTGCGATCAACGACATTATTTCCCCGCGTTGTTTAACCAGTCTGGTTATCAGTGGCTTGTTTATGAGGGATTTCCTCCGGTATCGGAGAGTATTGCATCTCTCTCTTAATATTTCCTGATAGAAAAGGGCCATGTATCCGGTAACAGGCACAAGAAGCGCAAGCAGCACCCCTGTCAGGCCTGCAAAGATACCAGCCAGGATGAGGATAAGCGGAAAATAGAGCAGATAGAGAAGGGTCCCGGCAGTGATGTAGACCGAGCTGTAGAATCTCGGATCTTTGATCAGCCTGTTACAGATTGTCTGAGGAACGATAAAAGGAAGAAGATTGGCTAAATATCCGGCGAGAAACACCGGGAAGCCTGCTATCATCGTCAGGTATCTCAGCCATCCCCGGTCAAGTTTTCTGGCCACATTCTCATCCTTTAGTCTGTGTTCGTCGAGAAGTCCCTTGTAAGCTTTTACTTTTTCCCGCAAGTCTTCAGTCAGTTCAACCGATGTTTTACTTATATAATTTATTTTTTCGCTCAGGCTCTTTTCTGCCTGTCTCCTGTCGTCTGTATCAAACTTCCATCTGAAGAAAGGATGGATTATATCGTTCCTTGTCATTACAAAGAGCTGTTCGGCCATTACGTCATTCGCGGGATCTTCAATGATAACGACCTCCCTTTGCAGGCCGGCATCGCATTTCGCATTGAACAACAGCAGCGCTTTCGCCGGATGTTCCTTATAAAGATTCTTTAATTCCTTAATACTAAAAGAGTCATGGAAATTGATCATCACTTCTTTCCTGAACCTGGCCGGATATGTATAATTAATTCCAACCGGCACCACATGGACATCGAGACCATATTTCTCCTCTGCTCCGAATGCGAGTCTGGCAGTTCCCTTCCTCAGTTTCTGAAGACGTTTTTCCTGCACACATATCCCTTCAGAGAACATTATGAAGTTCCCGTTCTTCTTAAGGATTTCGTATATTGCTGAAAAGGTCTCAAGGTTCCTGTGAACATTCTCCAGACCCTCCTCAAGCCTGTAGATCGGGGTCACATTAAGCTCGCGGAGAAAAAACCTGGCAAATGACTTCCTGAACATATCTGCCCTCATTGTGAAATGGATTGGCTGAGGGAGATAGGCTCCTGTCAGTATACCATCCATAAAGGAATTCTGATGGTTACCTACGAAAATAAGAGGCTTTTCCAAAGGTACTTTTTTAAGGTTGGAATAGAAGATACGCCTGAAAAATACCCTGAAGGTGAAAGGAGGAACAATAAACTTTAAAAACCTGCTGAACATGTTTGCTGTATTATTAATACCGGCATGACCATAAACCTGCCATTATAACAGTCAACAGCAGTTACGTCTGTCGCCGGATAATATTATTTCCAATTAAATAGTTATCTATATCTGATGCAGTTTACCCGGTGGTTAATATACACACAAATATGTTTCAGACACTTTTTTTATCCGGTTAATTTGCGGAACATCTTCATTTATAGATTTTTATTGATATTATTACTTATTGGTAATGGGTATAAATACGTATTGTCGTAACGATAACAATAAGTCTAAAAAGGCAAATGGCAAAAGGTTTGGATAATAATTGTTAATTACTATTTTTGCGCCATTAAAACCATCCTGACCGGAATACTTTATGGATCTTACCCGCACAATCCGTGACAAAATAATGGAAGAACGCCTCATGCTTGTTTACAGAGGTGTTGTTACACGCGATAACTCAATCCCTCTTCTGATGGTGCTTGAAAAGGAGATGGAGGATTCGGATTTCAGCTTTGTCGGGAGGAAAAGAGTATTCATGTTTGTGCTCGAAAGCCTTCAGAATGTCTCGAGGCACAGCTATTCCAACAAATTCTCAGAGATGTCGCTGGTAGTCTATTCAAAGCGTGAAGGAGGTTATTCAGTTGCCACGGGAAATGTTGTGAGCAACCGTGAGGTAAGTGATCTGAAAGCAAAACTGGATGAGATCAACAAGCTGGACAACAAAGAAATAAGGGAAGTTTACCGGCAGATGCTGAGTGCTGCGGAATTCAGTTCTAAAGGAGGAGCGGGTCTTGGCCTCATTGAAATGGCAAGGACAACAGGCAGCAAGCTTGATTATGATTTTGTGAAGATTGATAATGAAAATACCTATTTCATACTCAACAAAACCGTCGATTCGTCGGGGAAGGGAGTGCATGACGGAGTAACGGCAAAACAATTGAGCGGGAGAGTCTTCTCCGACCTTGAAAAACTGATGTCGGAGAATAATGTCTATCTGATCTGGTCAGGCCATATGAGCCCGGAAGTCAGCAAGGAGGTCCTTACATTTACCGAAACGAAACTTACCGAGGAGGATGTTGAGGGTTTAGTGAGGCGCAGGGTATTCAGTATTATGGTTGAGATCCTTGAGAATGTCGGAAAATACAGCCCTGGCCGGGAGCAGGAAGAAAAGTCGGGGAAACCTGTTGCTGTTGTCAGGTTTGAGAATAACCATTTTCTGCTTTCCACCGGTAATCTGGTTCTCAACTCAGCCATTGAGGAGCTCAGGAATAAGATCGAGACGGTAAACCATTATAATGGCAGCGGACTGAAGGATCTTTTCATAAAGTCACTTGCTGTTCAGAGCATAGAAACCGACAGCACTGGTAATATGGGATTGATAAATATGGCCCGGAAATCAGGACGCAGGCTTGATTACCGGTTTGAACCCGTTGACGATAATTATTCGTATTTCACCCTTACGGTCAGAGTTGAGAACTATCCCGACTGATCCCTGGTTTTGAGCAATATTTTCTCACCGTCCCATTCTGCGTAACTGCTGTGCTGAACCCAGTCTCCAAGAAATATTATAAGTTCTCCTGATGAAAGCTGATGCGACAATGCCAGATGCCGGTGCCCATAGATGAAATAATCTATATTCTCCTTTTCAAGAAACTTTTTTGAGTATTTTATCAGATCCTCCTTTTCCTCTCCGAGGAATTCGAGCATAATTCCTTTCCCGAGGCGTGAATGGAGTGACCATTGATGACCTATGCCGACTCCTATTGATGGGTGAAGAGATGCATAGAGTCTCCTTAAGAATTTATTTCTGAAGATTGAAAGAAGTATTTTATAGCCGGTGTTTTCGGAGCCCAGACCCTCCCCGTGTGCAATATGGAATTTTTTACCATAATATGAAACTGTCAGAGGAGCAGTATGTATGATCATTCCGCATTCGCCTGACAGATAGTCGGTAACCCACATATCATGATTGCCGGTAAAAAAATAGACCGGTATTCCTGAATCGGTTATTGAGGCTACAGTTCCCAGAAAACGGGTAAATCCTCTGGGTACAACAAGTTTATATTCCCACCAGAAATCAAAGATATCTCCAAGCAGATATATCGCGGAAGCGTCAGACCTGATCTCCTGGAGCCATTTCACAACCCTTTTTTCTCTTTCGGCCGGCTTGCTTCCGGCAGTAAGTCCAAGATGGAAGTCGGACGCAAAGTATATTTTCCCGTTCTCTTTCACAAGGCATTTTACATGTTAAAAAGCTGTTCCAGCTTTATCTGGAGCGCTCTTCCCCGAAGATTTGATCCGATTATTTCCCCGTTTTTGTCGAACAGGTAGTTTGCGGGGAGACTCTTCACATTGAACAGCCTGGCATTAACAGGATTACCCGGGTCGTCTTCACGTGTATTTATCCATGGCAGTTCATCGAACCTGACAGCACTTTTCCAGTCGTCCTCATTTTCATCAAGGTTAATCTGGTATATTTCAAAGCCGCTGTTTCTATACTTCCTGTAGAATTCCTTAAGCTGAAGATTGTCAGCAATGCACTCTCTGGAACGGGCTGACCAGAAAGAGAGCAAAACATATTTGCCGCGGAGCGACGAAAGTGCTATTCTTCTGCCGTTTATATCCACCAGGTTGGGATCGAGCTTTGTCTCGGGAATTTCGCTGGCAATCTGCATAAACTGGTTACGGTACATCTGATCCATCTCATTCCTGAGGTCGCGTATCAGAGCCTGAACATGCTTTGACCGCGGATAATACTTCCCGAGGGTGTCGGCAACAATCTTCATGTATTGAAGATCGCGGGTTTCGTTAAGGACATAAGTGTCATCGTCAACTCTCTGGTAGAGGGCTTTTATGGAAGCCATCGAGTGCAGATTTGTAATAATGAATTCGATGTTTTTTTGTCTCAGATCCTTCAGGACATCTGTATACTCTTTTTCGAGTTCCGGCCCTTTTATATCGAAACCGGGTTCAGCAGAAGCCTTTTCATAAAGGATAATCAGGGAATCGAGTTTCCTTTTACCCTCTGCAAGCCTGAGATCGAGCATCCTTACCTTCTCCGATCCTTCCGATCCTGCTATATTATAATGATCAAACAAATTTTTTCCCTCAAAAGAGATTGTAATCTTTTCCCCGGGTTCTGCAAGGAGTGTTATGAATTCAGCGTCGGAGTATCCCACCTGATAGAAATCGGGTTCGTCAGATTTTACCCTGAAACCGAACCTTCCGCTTTTGCTGATGCGCGATGAATCGATCAGCACGGGGGTGTCAATGATGATCCTTTTCAGATATATCATTTTCTGTTTCTCTTCCTTTACGATCCCGTTTACGGTGAAGGTGTTCTTTTTCTGGCAGGCAGAAAGCATAAGTACGGATAAAAGCAGTATAAAAAATCTTTTCATGGTTGAAATCATAGTTGGCTGAATACTTCGGCAAGTTTGACATGAAGAGCATTGCCTCTCAGATTAGTTGCTATTATTTTTCCTTCTCTGTCAAGAAGAAGATTATAGGGTATGGAATTGATCTTAAACAAAGGGACCACTACTGAATTCCAGTATTTGATATCGCTCACATGGATCCATCTTCCAAGGTTATCCTCACTGATGCCCTTTACCCAGGCATCCTTTGATTTGTCAAGTGATACCTGATAGATCTGGAAACCATTCTTTTGATAACGGTTATATGCTTCCAGCAGGTTTGGATTCTCATCTCTGCAGGGCTTGCACCACGATGCCCAGAAGTCGAGAAGAACAACCGATCCTCTCGTGGATGACAGTCTTATGGTATCACCTGCAGGATTGGGGAGAGCGATCTCCGGTATTTCCGTGTTAATAGCAGGCTCCCCGGAGAAGGATTCTCCATACCCGTATCGCCCGGCGAGTTCCAGCACCTGTTGCCGGAGAGCCTGCACCGGCTCATAATCGGGATAACGGCTGTACAATGCAGAATCAACCTTAATGAAGTATCGCAGATCATCCTCGGGGTTGAGTACGTAAACCCCCGGCGCTATCTGTTGGTAGAGAGCTACGAGACTTACAAGCGATGTGAGATTCTCGTCAATATAATTCTTTGTATAGATGTTTAAGTCATTCAGGTAATTCCGGGCCTGGCTGTCGAGAGAATCCATAAGAGATACCAGATCGGGACTGCCGAGGTTCTCCCTGTAAATATCACCAAGTGATCTGATCCTCTCTATGGTCTCCTGCAGCCTTACATTGTATTCTGTCATCAGCTGAGTCCCCTGTGACCCGCTCACTGAATAAGGAAAATTCAGGGAATCGAAGCTTGCACTAATTTTAATTTTATCTCCCGGCTCAAAAAGCATTGTGAGAAAGTTATTTTGATTAATTTTGAGCAGGTAAAAAGAAGGATGTTTCACACCCCTTTGAAAGTAGAAATTTCCATCATCTGATATCATGAAAGAATCTACACTTACGAGTTCGTTTGATTTTAGTTCATCAAGGTACATATATGTGCCGGCGACCGGATTATCAAGCTTGCCTGAAACTTCAACCCTGTTATTTCTGCAACCGGCGGCAGTCAGCAGCATTAACAGAAAATATATCAGTTCTCTATTCATCGGTAAAATTGATTATTAACAAAAATTTCCAACAATTGAGATGCAAAGTTATTCTTTTTTTTATCCCGTAAAACCGGCCTACCCGAATATAACAAACATTGACGGATCATCGGCGGCAGTGGTTCCCGGAAGCAGGATTAATACTAAAGTTTGGTTTGCTTTATTAAATTAAATTGTTAACTTAAAGAACTTTTTATTCCGGATTAAACTCTCAGATTATGAGTTACATTAAGTTCGAAAAGAGTCAGATTGTAAATCTTGAATATTCGCTTTCCAGGGAAATAATAAGGACCAACAGGGCAGGATCATACTCCTGCTATACAATATTAGGTTCCAATACCCGCAAATACCATGGATTGCTTGTTTGTCCGGTTGATGAATTCGGTGGGGAGAGATATGTTCTGCTTTCAGCAATAGATTTGACCATTGTCAATAACGACAGTTCATTTAATACAGGTATAAGAAAGTTTAAAGGAGATTATTATAATCCAAAAGGGCATAAATATCTTGAAGATGTTGATATTGAGACGATTCCGATAAGGACATACAGGGTGGGCGGTGTTTTTATTAAACAGGAGAGGCTGCTTGTTCACTATGAGGAGCAGTTTCTGACAAGGTTTACCATACTTGAAGCGTCTGAACCAATGAAAATTCAGGTAAGACCATTTCTGGCATTCAGGGGGATTCATGAGCTGACACATGCCAATATGGCTGCCAACACCAAAGTCGATTATGTTCAGAACGGGATACGGATGAAGCTATACGAGGGGTTTCCTGATCTCCATATGCAGTTTTCGAACAAAGCTGAATTCATTCATGTGCCCGACTGGTACCTGGGGGTTGAATATATAGAGGAGAAGAAAAGAGGCTATGATTATTCAGAAGATCTTTTCACACCTGGTTTTTTTGAGATGGACGCAGTTGAGGGAGATATATTTGTTTTTTCGGCTTCAACGAAAGAGGAGAAACCGTCGGGATTTAAGACCAAATTCACAAAAACTGGTAATGGCAAGATCCCACGGAACAGCTTCATTAATTGTCTGAGGAATGCGGCCATGCAGTTTATTGAAAGAAGGCATGGAATGACCTTCATCATTGCGGGATATCCCTGGTTTGGTTCGTGGGGACGCGACACATTCATTGCTCTTCCGGGGCTCGCTCTTGCAAGGCACAGGCTCACTCTTTTCCGGGAGGTTCTCGACACACAGATTTTGAGGATGAAGGATGGTTTATTCCCCAATATGGGAGATCTGGATAATCCCGCATTTAACTCTGTCGATGCACCATTATGGTTTTTCTGGGCTGTTCAGCAGTACCACAAATATGGAGGAACAGATGCCTGGGAACGTTACGGGGAGGCTGCTAAGTCTGTACTCTACGCTTACCGCGACGGTGCGGCTTTCAATATACGGATGAGAGAGAACGGACTTATCTATGCCGATGCTCCCGGCAAGGCACTGACATGGATGGATGCCGTGGTGAATGGTGTGCCTGTAACACCCCGCAGGGGCTATGCAGTGGAGATTAATGCACTATGGTACAATGCCGTATGCTTTGCCCTCGATATGGCCACTCAGGCGAATGACAGGAAGCTGGTAAAGGAATTCGGCAAGTTGCCTGAGCTGATCAATCAGTCGTTCCATGATATGTTCTGTGACTATGAGAGAGGTTATATGGCCGACTATGTGAATGATGAAGAGGGTAAGAATTTTTTTGTAAGACCCAATATGGTAATTGCTGCTTCACTACCCTATTCGATGCTCAGCAAGGAGGAAATGCAGCGTGTTCTGGAGATCGCCGACAAGGAACTTGTAACACCAAGAGGGCTGAGGACACTCTCTCCCGGCAACAGGTTCTATCAGGGAATTTATTCCGGTAACCAGGAAGAGCGCGACCAGGCCTATCATCAGGGAACTGCATGGCCATGGCTTCTCGGTCCCTTCTGTGAAGGATGGCTCAGGGTCTACGGAAATCAGGGGGTGCAGAAGGTGAAAAAGCTTATTTATGAGTTCGAGGAGGTGATGGCCGAGCATGGGGTTACAACCATTTCGGAGATCTATGACGGCAATCCGCCTCACCATGCAAAGGGTGCCATTTCACAGGCATGGAGCGTAGGAGAGATACTCCGGATAATTGATCTTCTTGATACGGAATATGGAAATATTTAAAGAAGTTGAAATATGCGTGTGCTGATGTTTGGATGGGAATTCCCGCCGCATATTACTGGCGGGCTTGGTACAGCCAGCTATGGTCTTACCAAGGGTATGTCGACCCTGGAAGACCTCGAGGTAATTTTCGTTGTTCCGAAAGCATGGGGAGATGAGGAACAAACGGGGATAAGACTGATTGGAGCAAACCGGGTACCCGTGGCTTATAAGAAAGTCTGCTACAGGGGATTCAGCCGCCCGATAGAGAAGATCGAGATCTCTTCCAAAATAGTGCCGTATACCGATCCGGAAGATTTCTGGAAAAGGGTTAATTGTACAGTATCAGATTACAGTCTCTTCGTGCAGACAAACGACCAGGGAACAATAGACTTTACGGGCAGATATGATGTCTCGCTCCTGGATGAAATATACAAATATTCGGTAGTGGCCGCAGTGATAGCCGCAGAGAATGAATTTGACATTATACACGCACACGACTGGCTTGCATATCCTGCCGGAATCGCTGCCATGGAAGTGTCGGGTAAACCTCTTGTAATACACGTCCATGCAACCGACTTCGACCGCAGCGGGGGAAGCGTGAACCCCGATGTATATAAAATTGAAAAGGACGGTATGGATGCAGCTTCGAAGATCATTACCGTAAGCAACAGGACCAGGGATATTGTTATACATAAATATAACATCGACCCCGATAAAGTGGAAACGGTATATAATGCTGTCGAACCGGTAAGAATCTCCGAAGGAATAGCTCTGGAAAAGGGATTTGATGAGAAAATAGTCACATTTCTCGGACGTATTACCCTGCAGAAAGGTCCTGAGTATTTCATTGAGGCAGCATACAAGGTGCTGAAGGTAATGCCCAATGTCCGTTTTGTGATGGCCGGATCGGGCGATATGATGGAGAGAATGATGCGAAGGGCAGCATTCCTGAAAATCACCGACAGATTCCATTTTACAGGGTTTCTGAAAGGGAATGATGTATATACAATGCTGACAATGAGCGATGTCTATATAATGCCTTCAGTGTCGGAACCATTCGGTATCTCGCCTCTGGAAGCAATACAGTCGAACGTGCCGGTAATAATCAGCAAACAGTCGGGCGTGGCGGAAATCCTTACTCATGCAGTTAAAACCGATTTCTGGGATATTGATGCAATGGCAGACGCAATTTACGGGATACTGAACTATCCCGCCCTTGCAAAAATGTTCATCAGAAACGGAAAGGAAGAGGTTATACGTCTGAAGTGGGACAATTCAGCAAGACATGTCAGAGACATTTATGAAAGAGTAATTTTGCATAATTAAGTATCACGATATGAGTGCAACACAGAAAAAGGCAATATGCTTTTACTTTCAGGTGCATCAGCCTTTCCGGCTAAAACGGTACAGATTCTTTGACCTTGGTCATGATCATTATTATTATGATGATTATTCCAATGAATCAATTATGAGAAAGGTGGCCAGTAAATGCTACCTTCCTGCTAATGAGATTATTGCAGATCTCATTGCCAGATATAAAGGAAAGTTTAAGGTTACTTTCTCACTTACGGGACTGGTAATTAACCAGTTCCGTCTCTATGCCCCGGAAGTTCTTGAGTCATTCAGGAATCTGGCAGAGACGGGTATGGTGGAATTTCTGGCTGAGACAAATTCACACTCACTGGCATCGCTCAGAAGCAAAACCGAATTTGAAAGACAGGTGACTGTTCACGGGGAAATGATGAAAGAGTTTCTTGGGGTTGAACCTGCTTCATTCCGCAACACCGAAATGATCTATTCCGATATGATCGGATCGTGGGTTGCCGATATGGGATTCAGGGCCATGCTGACGGAGGGTGCCAAGCATATTATGGGATGGAAGAGTCCTAACTTCTTGTATTGCAATTCACTGAATCCCAGGTTGAAAATTCTGCTGAGGAACTTTGTTCTGAGCGACGATATTGCTTTCAGGTTCTCCAACAGAGACTGGAACGAATGGCCCCTCACTGCCGATAAATATGCATTATGGCTCAACAAGCTTGCTCCCAAAAGTGAGCTTATAAATGTTTTTATTGATTATGAAACTTTCGGAGAGCATAATTCAAAAGATACAGGGATATTCGATTTTCTCAAACATCTTCCGGGTACTATTCTCAGAAAGACACCCTTCAGGTTTATGACACCTTCGGAGGTTGCTGAGGAGCTTCAGCCTGTGGCGGCAATAAGTGTGCCCACCCCGATCTCATGGGCAGATGAGGAGAGAGATATAACAGCCTGGAATGGCAATGAGATGCAGGTAGCCGCACTCGACAAACTATACCTGCTTGCCGGCAGAATAAATGAGTGTCCCGATGCCCAGATAAAAAATGACTGGGACTATCTGCAGTCGAGTGACCACTTTTATTACATGGCAACCAAATTCTTTTCAGACGGATCCGTGCATGCTTACTTCAATCCTTACGAAACTCCTTATGATGCCTTCATGAATTTTATGAATGTACTGAGTGATTTTGAAATAAGGCTTAACAGGTACATCCCCGACAAAGATGAGCATCTTGAGATTACCAAACTAAATGCCCTTGTAAGGGAGAAGGAACTGATCATCGACGGGATGAAACTCGAAATGGAAAAACTCAGGCTGAAACCTGTCAGGAAAAAAAGTGTCTTAAGGGACACTGACAGAACAGAACCTCTTCCTTCACAAATCCAGAAGGAGGCAAAAACGACAACTGCCAGGAAATCAGCAAAAAAAGGGGCCAGTAAAGTCAAACCCGGAACAAATCCCTATTCTGCACCCGGAAAAACCAGAAAAAAATAAAACCTGATTTAATACAAATACGACTTGCTAATGAATGTTGAACTGATCTTTGAAACCAGTTGGGAGGTATGTAACAAAGTAGGAGGAATTCATACAGTTATTTCCACAAAAGCGCTGAATATTGTTAATGAACTGAAAGATAATTATATACTGATTGGTCCCGATGTATGGCGGGAGGAAATTACCAATCCGGAATTCATACCGGACGATACACTCTTCAGGGAGTGGATCACAAGGGCTGTTTCTGATGGGTTAAGTGTAAGGACCGGCCGGTGGAACATAGCCGGGAAACCAATAGTAATTCTGATAGATTTCACACCTTATTTCGGGCAGCAGAATGAAATTTTTGCAAGTTTCTGGGAAACTTACAAGCTGGATAGTATCTCGGGTCAGTGGGACTACGTGGAGCCTGCTCTTTTCGGTTACGCTGCCGGCAAGGTTATTGAGAGCTTTACATCATTCTACCATGAACATCACAATATAGTGGCCCAGTTCCATGAGTGGATGACAGGAACCGGTATACTTTACATCGAGAAGCATGCTCCATGGATCGCCACGATTTTTACAAGCCATGCCACGGTTCTGGGCCGCTGTATAGCGGGGAACAACAGGCCTCTCTACGGTAACCTGAAAGGATTTAACCCTATAGCTGTTGCGAGGGAGTTCAATGTGGTGGCGAAGCAATCGCTTGAGAGAATTTCTGCATCGGTAGCTGATGCCTTCACTACCGTAAGTGAGTTAACATCCCGTGAATGTTCACATTTCCTGGGCAAGGAGGTGGATCTTGTCACACCCAACGGATTTGAAGATTCTTTTGTCCCTCCGGAGGAGCTCTTTAATGAGAAGCGGAGAGCCGCGCGCGATAAACTTAAGAAAGTTGCCGAAAGCGTGCTGGGATATACTCTCTCCGATGATTGTGTTCTGATAGCCAACAGCGGGCGTTATGAGTACCGTAATAAGGGAGTTGACGTTTATATCGATTCCCTGGGCGAACTTAACATGAATGGCAACATCGATAAAGAGTGTGTTGCTTTCCTTCTTATGCCTGCCTATCACAAGGGGCCACGCCAGGATCTGGTTGACTACCTTTACAATAACGGACCAATAAATGGCATCGACAGGTTTCTGACCCACTGTCTTCATTATCCCGATTCAGATCCCGTTCTGAACCTTGCACGCGCGAGAGGCCTCAATAATGGCACTGAATCGAAAGTTAAATTCATCTTTGTCCCTTCTTATCTCAACGGTGACGACGGCATATTCAATATGCCATATTATGACCTTCTGATAGGATTCGACCTGACGGTGTTCCCTTCATATTATGAACCATGGGGCTATACTCCTCTGGAGAGCCTTATGTTTTCAATCCCTACAGTTACAACAACTCTCTCGGGCTTCGGGCTATGGGTACAGACCTATTTTAAGGAGCCGGGCAATGGAATTTTTGTTGTCGAACGAACTGATAATAATGAAGAAGAGGTAGTTAAAGGGATAAAAGAGTTTGTCCGCAGATTCATCGGCCTTAGTTATGAGGAGGTCAGGCAGGCGAGAGGAAAGGCTCATGAAATATCAAGGATAGCGATGTGGGACAGCCTTGTTAAACACTATTTAGAGGCTTACCGGATTGCCCTGGAACACAGCAGCGGAAGGAGAGAAGAGCCGCGGGAATTCATTTCATTTGTCGAAGCCCCGGGTGTGGAGGTGAGAAAGCCACATCAGATGCCGGTATGGAAAGATATCTATGTTCAGAGCGATGTGCCCGAGAAACTGGGGTCACTGAAAGAGCTGGCGGATAATCTCTGGTGGTCGTGGAACTCGGAAGCCGAAATGCTGTTCAGGCGAATGGATCCTTCTCTCTGGGATGAGGTACGTCATAATCCCAAACTGCTGCTGGAAAAGATTGATTACAAGAGACTTCTTGTGCTGGAGGATGATGATGATTTTGTCGGGGAGCTCAGCAAGGTACACAATTCTTTCCTCCAGTATATGAATCGACCGGATAATGAAGAGATCCCATCGGTTGCATATTTCAGCATGGAGTTCGGCATTCACCATAGCCTGAAGCTCTATTCAGGAGGACTCGGCGTTCTTGCGGGTGATTATCTGAAAGAAGCAAGCGACTCAAATTACCCGATCACAGGAGTAGGACTGCTTTACAGATATGGCTATTTTAACCAGAAGATAGGCCCGAGGGGAGAACAGATGGCTGTCTACGAAGCAGAGGAGTTCTCTCATCTCCCGGTCAATCCGGTCAAATCTGCCGACGGCTCCCAGCTGACTGTTGCCCTGACCTGGCCAGGCAGGACCGTGAAGATTAGAGTCTGGGAAACGATGGTTGGAAAGGTAAGACTGTTGCTGCTCGATACAGATTTTGAAGATAATACACATGAAGACCGTACAATAACACATTACCTGTATGGTGGTGATCATGAGAACAGGCTGAAGCAGGAACTGATTCTCGGGATAGGAGGTATGAGAGCCATTACGGAACTGGGAATCCATCCCGACCTCTTCCACAGCAACGAGGGCCATTCAGCATTTATAAGCCTTGAAAGGCTTAGAAATCTTATTAACAACCACCACCTTACATTTGACCAGGCAACAGAGGTGGTAAGATCATCTACTCTTTTCACTACTCATACTCCTGTTCCTGCAGGCCATGATGCTTTTGATGAAGATCTTCTCCGCAAATATATTTCACATTATCACAGCCGTTTAAATATCTCATGGGATGGGCTGATGGCTCTGGGTCGTTGCGAAGGTGATCAGGACAGGAAATTCAATATGAGTTTTCTTGCAACAAGAATGTCTCAGGAAGTCAACGGAGTAAGCAAGCTTCATGGCGAGGTGAGCAGGGGTATGTTCAACAAACTCTGGCCGGGTTATCTGAAGGAGGAACTGTTCCTCAGCCATGTGACAAACGGTGTTCATTTCCCCTCCTGGCTGGCACCTGAATGGAAAGAGGTCTACAGGGAACTGACCGGGAGCGTCAGTTTCGACCAGACAGACAGGAGTATGTGGGAAAAGTTATACAGCCTCGGCGATCAGCGTGTTTATGATATAAAGACCACGCTTAAGAAGAGCCTCTTCGTTAAAATCAGGAAGACTCTGCAGACCGATATGATGGAGAAGCATGTAAGTCCGCGCAAGCTTTTGAATATCAGCTCCCACCTTAATGAAAAGGCCCTTACCATTGCTTTTGCCCGCCGTTTTGCAACTTATAAGCGGGCAGCTCTTCTTTTCAGGGACCTTGACAGGCTGGCAAAGCTGGTAAACGATCCCGACAGACCCGTACAATTTATCTACGCAGGTAAAGCGCATCCTCACGACGGCGGAGGACACGACCTCATCAGAAGGATCTTCGAGGTGTCTCAGATGCCTCAGTTCGCGGGAAAGATTATTTTCCTCGAAAATTATGATATCGATCTGGCCAAATACCTGGTGAGAGGCGTGGATATATGGCTTAACACACCAACAAGGCCCCTTGAGGCTTCGGGTACCAGCGGGGAAAAAGCCGTGATGAACGGAACACTCCATTTCAGCGTGCTCGACGGGTGGTGGGTTGAAGGATACCGGGCCTTTGCAGGCTGGGCAATACCGAAGAAAAGAACCTTCACCAACCAGGACCTCCAGGATGACATCGACGCCGAAACCATTTATAACATGCTGGAATATGAGATTATTCCGGCATACTATTCATACAACGAGAAGGGCATTCCTGTGGAATGGATAAGCCTTATAAAGAATACAATGGTTAAGATAGCTCCCGAGTTTACAATGAAAAGAATGCTTGACGATTACCATGAAAAATTTTATTCAAAGCTCTGGGTACGAAACAGGTACCTTGTGAAAAACGATTTTGAAAAGGCGAAAGACCTGGATTCATGGAAGCATTCGATGCGACAGGCATGGGATAATATTGAAGTGATCAATTACAGCTTCGAAAGTCCAGGCGCGAGTGTTTATCATTCGGGGCATGATTACAGGGCTGAGGTTGCCCTCGATGTAAAACAGATACCCAAGGAGCATGTAGGTGTGGAATTTGTCATTGCCCGCCTCAATAAGTTCGGAGCTTATGATTTTGTCAGCAGCAAGGAATTCAAGCTTGTCAGCTGCAAGAACGGTAAATGCCTTTACAGGGCCGAGCTTATACCTGAAAAAGCAGGTACCTTCTTCTACGGGATACGCATATTCCCAAAACATAAGGATCTTCCACACAAGCAGGACTTCTACCTGCTGAGATGGATTGACTAAATATCTGTTGCCCTTCGTATTGCCTCGCTTTTTAGAACGATAGCTGTCCTGGAAGGCAGATAGAGGTAGAGGTAAAGCGGCAGACTGATATTAAATTTATCTGCTTTTCTCATCGATAGATAGGTTACGCTTCTGTCAATCCGCCCAAATCCTCCTAACGTTGGATCATCTGTGTCGAGAATGATCCTGAATTTGCCTTTAACGGGTATCCCGTAATCGGTGTAGGAAGTTGTCGGGTGAAAATTGAAAACAAAAAGCAGGTTGCCTCTCATAAAGGCGATTACCTTATCACCGCTGTTTTCATAGAGCCTGTTTACGATAGTGTCTTCAAGCAGCCTGTTTTCATTCTGCAGTCTGGTCATCTGCCTGTCGAAGTCGGCAAGATATACATATTTCAGATTGTCATCCTCAATCAGATGCCATTGTCTTCGTGCATACTTGTAACTCCAGTTGTTGCCTTCCCGCGGGAAATCGATCCATTCGGGATGACCGAACTCATTCCCCATGAAATTCAGATAGCCTCCTCCTGAAGTGGCAAAAGTGATCAGCCTTATCATTTTGTGAAGGGCGATGCCCCGGTCCATATTGAAGCTGTGATGCGATTTTGTCATTCCCGTATACATCTCGGCATCCAGCATCCTGAAGATAAGAGTTTTATCACCTACAAGAGCCTGGTCGTGCGATTCACAGTATGAGATTATCCTCTCTTCAGGCCGGTGCTGGGTGAGTTCATGCATCAGGTGACCCATATCCCAGTTTTCATCGGGCACTTCCTTTACCAGCTTTATCCAGAAATCAGGCACTCCCATTGAGAGTCTGTAATCAAATCCGTAACCATGTTTATCCGTTGGGGCGGCAATACCAGGCATGCCACTCATTTCCTCCGCAATGGTGACGGCTCCGGGGCGGAACTGATGGATCACCCTGTTGGCAAGATAGAGATAGATCAGGGCATCCTCGTCCTGGTTACCATCAAAATAGTCGTTGTATGAGACAAAATTCTTATCCAGTCCGTGATCATAATAGATCATACTGGTGATACCGTCGAACCTGAATCCGTCGAACCTGTACTCCTCAAGCCAGTAACGGCAGTTCGACAGGAGAAAATGAATTACATTGTCTTTACCGTAATCAAAACAGAGCGAATCCCATGCGTTATGGTCCCTGCGGTGGTTAGTGTGGAAATATTGTCCCGGCGAACCGTCGAACATCCCAAGTCCTTCATTTACATTCCTGACGGAGTGGGAGTGAACGAGATCCATAATTACCCTGAGGCCGCAGGAATGAGCCGTGTCAATCAGTTCCTTCAGTTCCTCCGGTGTGCCGAACCGGGAGGAGGCTGCGAAGAAACTTGA
>Ga0334882_1001532_pt1 | contig 27130 bp, 28 predicted proteins | sample GraSluR1_MG_5_FD_207226 | JGI IMG/M metagenome (GOLD analysis project Ga0334882, IMG submission 207226) | Sludge microbial communities from methane-producing bioreactor in Wageningen University, Netherlands - Granular Sludge_15_04-R1 | ecosystem: Engineered > Bioreactor > Anaerobic >...
TTGCATTTTTGAAGGTGACAACACCTGTAAATCCTATGTAATATCCGAGTTTAAGACATTCTCTGGCAAATTCAACACTCCCGGAAAAGCAGTGTATCTCCCCTCTTACGTCCTTGAAACTTTTTATTATTTCCAAAGTATCTCCATGAGCTTCCCTGTCATGTATAATTACAGGAAGCTTCAATTCTCTTGCAATTTCCATCTGCCTTATAAAAGCTTTCTTCTGTGCATCTGCAGGAGGATTCTCTTTATAGTAATAATCAAGTCCGATTTCTCCAATTGCTCTAACCCTGGGATTTTTAGCCAGGCTTACAACTTCCTTAGAAACATCCTCTGAAAATTTATCTGAAAATTCAGGATGTATTCCAACTGCAGCATAAAAAATATCATACTTGTCGGCAAGTTCTACTGAATGTCTTGCTCCCTCTATGGATGAGCCGCAATTTAATACCCCTATAACTCCATTTTGTGAAAGTTCTTTTATAAGCTTTTCCCTGTCCATGTCAAATTGCTCATCATCATAATGCGCATGGGCGTCAAATACATTAAACTCCATGTTAAGTTTCTCCTTTTCACAACAATTATTCAATAATATAAGTACCATTATAACTTAATATGGTTTGAATTTCATTGATAAAATAGTATACTTGTTTATATACTTTAAGCAGGTTTCTTGAATTTAATAAAAAATTATTATATGCAGTATCAATTTAAAATATAAAATAAAGGAGTGTTTTTTACAAATGACCAGTCTAGAAGGCCAGGCACTATTGAGAAATCCATTTTTAAACAAGGGAACTGCCTTTACAAAGGAAGAAAGAATTAAATATGAACTTACAGGACTTATACCAAATACGTTCAGAACAATAGATGAGCAGGAAAAAGCGGCCTATGAGAGATCCAAGAATTTCGATGATAATCTCGAAAAACATATTTATCTGATGAACATATATGATACAAACAGAACATTGTTCTACTACCTAGTTGGAAAGCACATCACTGAATTTCTGCCAATAATCTATACTCCCACTATAGGTGATGCAGTGATAAGTTATTCCAGAAATTACAGTACCCCCAAGGATGCAGTATTTCTCTCCGCAGATCATCCTGAAGATATAAAAAAATCTATTTCAGCATCACTAAAAGATCTGGATGAAATAAAATTGATTGTGGTAACAGATGGCGAAGGGGTTCTTGGAATAGGTGACTGGGGCATACAAGGTGTAGACATATCAGTTGGAAAGCTTGCAGTTTATACTGTTGCTGCAGGTATCAATCCTCGAAATGTCCTTCCTGTAGTGATAGATGCAGGAACCAACAACGAAAAACTTTTGAATGATCCAATGTATGTTGGAACACGCCATAAAAGAATTACGGGAGAAAAATATTATAACTTTATAGATGAATTCGTAAAGGCATGTACCGAACTTTTCCCTGAGGTTCTCATACACTGGGAAGATTTTGGCCGTAGAAATGCCAGAAAAATACTTGAAAAATACAGATCAAGGATATGTACCTTCAATGACGATATTCAAGGTACCGGGGTAATGATGGTGTCAGCTATGAATGCAATAGCTAAAGTTACCAACATACCCGTGAAGGACCATAAAATATTGGTATTTGGGGGCGGTACGGCTGGTGTAGGCGTATCCGATCAGATATTTATCGAGAAAGTCCGGGTCGGCTTGTCAGAAGAAGAAGCCAAAAAGCATTTTTACCTTGTAGATCGTCAGGGATTGCTGACTGAAGATATGGATGACCTTACAGAAGGACAGAAAAAATATGCAAGGGCAAAGGGTGAATTCAAAGATGCATTGACTGATCTGGCTGAAATAATTAAAGCAGTCAAACCTACTGTACTTATCGGAACTTCGGGAGTACATGGAGCATTTACAGAACAGGTCGTAAAAGCTATGGCCGAAATAAATGAAAGGCCTGCCATTATGCCTATTTCAAATCCTACAAAACTCTGTGAAGCAACTGCCGAGGATATGATAAAATGGAGTAATGGCAGGGCATTGGTAGTTACAGGCAGTCCATCCGATCCTGTAAAATTTAATGGAGTTACTTATACAATAGGTCAGGCCAACAATGCACTACTTTATCCAGGACTTGGTCTTGGAATAATAGTTGCAAAATCAAAGGTAGTCACAGATGGTATGCTGTCTGCTGCCGCACATGGCATAGCTTCTCTTCAGGACCTTTCCAAACCGGGTTCGCCTATTCTGCCTCCTGTAGAGAAACTCAGGGAAGCTTCCAAGCTTGTTGCAATTGCTGTTGTAGAGGAAGCCGTTAAACAAGGTATAAATTGCAATCCTATAACTGATGCCAGGGAAGCTGTAGAAAAAGAAATCTGGGAAGCTGTGTACAGATAGAATTAATTTTAATACATATAAAAAAGGATTCATCGCTGAATCCTTTTTTTATCTTACAACACTTCCCGTATTCAGTTCTCCCGATATAGTAGCAGTAAACAATTTGCTCTCATCATCAGATGCAGCTGAAAGTATCATTCCCTGTGAAATCTCACCTTTCAGCTTGATAGGTTTCAAATTTGCAACCACTATTACAAATTTGCCTACAAGATCCTGCGGCTTATAATATTTTGCAATTCCAGACACTATCTGCCTTTCTTCACCACCCAAATCAACCTTGAATTTAAGGAGTTTGTTTGAACCCTTTATCGAATCACATTTGATGACTTTGGCTACTCTTAAATCCAACTTGTCAAAATCATCTATACTTATTTCATCTTTTATGGGAGTTATATTGACATTCCTGGATGTTTTTTGCTGTTCCTTCAATCTGTTTAGTTCTTCTATCTTTTCATCTACATCTATCCTAGGAAACAGCGGATTCCCTCTATTTATCCTGTTTCCGGATTTTGTTCCTCCAAAATGGCCTATGCTATCCCACGATACAGCTTCTATATTCAGTTGTTTATTTATCTTTTTACTCGTATCCGGCAGGAATGAAGAAATACAGACAGAAATTATTCTTATGCTTTCTACTAGATTATAGAGCACTGTTCCAAGTCTTTTTTTCTTGCTCTCATCTCTTGCCAGTATCCACGGCATAGTTTCATCAATATATTTATTTGATCGCCCTATAAGTTCCCATATACTGTCCAGGGCTTCTGGTATCCTAAGTAAATTCATGCTGTTTTCCACTCTCTTCGGAACTTTTATTGCCAGATCCTTGAGTTTCTTATCTACAGGATCTTCTTCAAAAGCTTCCGGTATTACACCCTGAAAATACTTATCTATCATGGCACATGTCCTGGAAAGCAGATTTCCAAGATCATTGGCAAGATCAGAATTTATTTTGTTTATGAATATTTCATTGTTGAATAATCCATCGGCTCCAAATGGTATTTCCCTGAGAAGGTAATATCGTACGGGATCAGTTCCAAAATTATTTACCAGAATTACAGGATCTACTACATTTCCTTTGGATTTTGACATTTTACCGCCATCTACCAAAAGCCAGCCATGCCCGAATACCTGTTTTGGAATTGGCAATTCAAGTGCCATAAGCATTATAGGCCAGTATATAGTATGAAATCTAAGTATATCTTTTCCAACCAGATGTAAATCTGCCGGCCAGTATTTTTTAAATTTTTCCGTATTACTGCTTCCATATCCAAGTGCAGTTATATAGTTTGCAAGTGCATCTATCCATACATATACAACATGCTTATCATCAAAAGTTACTGGAATCCCCCAATCAAATGAAGTTCTTGATACGCACAGGTCCTGAAGTCCCGGCTTTAAAAAATTATTTATCATTTCATTCTTTCTTGATTCAGGCTGTATAAATTCAGGATGTTCTTCAATATATTTTATAAGTTTTGGTGCATATTTTGACATCTTAAAAAAATACGCTTCCTCCTTTGCCTTTTCCACAGGTCTCCCGCAGTCCGGACAATTTCCATCAATCAGCTGAGTCTCGGTCCAGAAAGACTCACAGGGAGTACAATACCAGCCTTCATACTCACTTTTATATATATCCCCCTGATCATATAATTTTTTGAATATTTTTTGAACTGCTTCAACATGATAATCATCAGTAGTCCTTATAAACTTATCATAACTTATATTCATCATTTTCCAGAGTTCTTTTATTCCATCTACTATTTCATCTACATATTCTTTTGGAGTGACACCTTTAGCTTCTGCCAGTCTCTGAATTTTCTGTCCATGCTCATCAGTTCCGGTTAAGAGCATAACATCATATCCTGTCAGCCTCTTGAATCTTGCAAGCGCGTCTGCTGCTACTGTTGTATAGGTGTTCCCTATATGAAGCTTTGCTGATGGATAGTAAATTGGTGTTGTAATATAATAAGTTTTTTTCTTCATTTTATTCTTCCTTTCCATTGAATACTGTTAAAATTAAAAAATGCCTCTATATAAAATTTAATTTTATATAGAGGCATATAAACACTTTACCACTCTATTTCATCTTTACCTCACGGTAAAAACCTCACCAAGTAACTAACATTACCTTACAGTATAACGTCTGTAATACCGAACTGCCTTAACAAATTTTCGGGCAATCTGTTCTGGAGCCATGTTCATAAAACAAATCAGCCGCCAGCTTTCACCTGTATGCTAACTCTCTTTTGACCTTTTGCTTTACTACTCTTTCCTTCATAACATTTAATAATATAATAAATTATATATTTTTTCTTGTCAACATAATCTATGCAGAAATTTCCCTGTATTTTTTATCTATATTCTTTAAGTCTTCCAAGAACAAATCATTTTTATTCGCATCCCTCAATATAGCTGAAGGATGAAAGGTAGCCGTCATATAAAATCCTTTTTTTTCAACCCATTTGCCCCTGTCTCTTGTAATTCTCCAATCCGCACCAAGTACATACCTCATGGCAGTAGCACCCAGGCACACTATAATTTTCGGTTTTACAAGTGCCACTTGATTCCTCACATAAGGAAGACACATCTTTGCCTCATCCTCATATGGTGTCCTATTTTTCTCAGGTCTGCACTTGCATACATTACATATATAGTAATCCTTCTTTCTATAGAGATTGAGTTCTTCAAGATATTTTGTCAAAAGCTGACCTGCCCTTCCTATAAATGGCACTCCAGTCCTATCCTCGTCTGCACCGGGTGCTTCACCTATAAATATGATATCTGCCCTTGGGTTGCCATCTCCAAAAACCATATTTGTCCTGTTGTTACCTAATATGCATTTATGACAGCCTGCACATTCTTCATAAAGCTCTTTCCATTTAAGCAATTTTATTCACTCCATCAAATATAATATATGAATTTATATATATTATACATCCATGTATTAAAATATACAATTTATGCTGAAATTGCATAAAATTTTTACTATTTGTATTTAGGTATTTCAAAATCCAGAACTTCATTGGAAGAAGACATCATTTCCACTCCATTCATTATATTGCTGATTTGCTTATAAGCCCATGCAATATCAGTTGCATACTGATGACTTGGATTTTCAACATTCCACCTCATCTTATAGACGGTATTCTGCTTATATTGCGGATTATTTATATATCCTTGAGCTATCCATTTGGCACCACCCTTTATGCCATCCTCAACAGTGAACCATTTTTCATCATATGCCTTTTTAGTACCATTGCCAATTGGATCATTATCTGTTGCACCAATTCCAAAAAAATTATACACAGGAGTTCCATATATGTAATTTCCTTTATCATCCTTTTTCCCACCATTTGCGAGGACAGATGAGCCATTTCCTGTCTCAAGCATGGCATGTGATACAAGATAGCTTACACTTATATCATTTTCCCTGGCTGCATCTATAAAAGCCTGTCCATATCCCTTGAAAACATTTTTGTCTTCGAGAAACTTGTTTAAATCACTGGCCGTTATGCCTTCCGAATAACTCAATTTCAAAAATTGGTATTTACCATATTCATCTATAAAATTGTCTGGATTCATATAGTATTTTATCTGATTAAAAGATGCTGTATTAGTAAAAATATTGGTTTCAACAAAGACAGGGGCTGATTTGGACTCCATATTTACGGCATCAATCAATGAAATATCATAGTTTTTATAATACCCGCTGTTCTGAAGCTGAGAATCTTTGGCATCTACACATCTAAAATAGTCTACTATATAATTATCATAATCAGTGTTCAAATCCACATGTGCACCTGAAGCCACTCCTGCCCTTCTGACATAGATGATAGCCTTGTATTTCTGTCCATTTGTTCCTGAACTTAATTTTTTAACTGCAGTTATTTTTCCATCTACAGGAGCTGTATAACCATTTGTTATTTCCTCAAATGGTCCTTGATTATAAACATTATCTTCAGCCACAAATATTCTATACTGAACATTTTGTCCACTGCTGGAATTTAGAATAAACACTTGATTTTGTGATGAAAGAAGCGGTGAATATTGAAAAACATTTGAAATAATGCCAGGCAGTCCCGAATAGCCTGTACCATCTGAATACGATTTTGCTATTTCAAACTTCATTGTAACTGAATCGGCCATTGGTATCTGTGATGATGACTTTATATCTTTACCTACAACAAGTTTATATTCTTCTCCAGGATCATATCCTGAAGTTTTAGGACTTACAAGTACCGTTTGTTTATCCTGTCCTAAAGTTACACTTACAGGTATTTTATTGTCATGTGAATCAAAAACAGTAATACTGCTGTCATTTACTGTTTCAGGATCCAGGGTTCTATTGAATTTAACTTTCCATTCCTTGTTGGAGTCTATATTCACCCTTGAAGTATCCAATGAATCCGCTGCGCTGGCCTTACATTGAATAAGAGTAAAACAAAATACCGACATCAAAATTAATGCTTTCATTCTTTTATTCAAGATATTTCCCCCCATAATATAAAATTAAATATTTTAAAAATATGTCTACTAACTAATTAGACGCATCATAGTCAGGATTAGTTAATCTTCTCTGAAATTCATTCATGTCATGATTATTACTCATATAAACTCTATGTAATTCATATATGCCTTGATTTCTATTTGCCCATCCACCTTCAGTGGTAAATGCCATTTTATATCCTGCTGTCTCTGCGGCCTTTACAGTACTGCCATTGCACCGCCCAAAAGGATATGCCACATAATTTACTTCCTTATTTAAGATGTCCTCCAAAAAACTCTTTGAGTCCTTCAATGTCTTAAGCTGGGCGTTGTAGTCCAATTTGCTCAAATCATCATGATTAACAGTATGCCCCTCAATATCTATACCATTTTTGCTCATTTCCTTCAACTGTGAGGAGTTTAAATAGCTGCCGTCATTATCCACAGTTGATGTAATAACAAATATAGTAGCCTTAAATCCGAATTTTTTTAATATGGGATATGCATTTTTATAATTGTCCTCATATCCGTCATCAAAGGTTATAAGAACAGACTTCCTTGGAACTGGCTTATTTTTAATCATAAAATCATAGAATTCATCCATTGTAAGAGTTGTATATCCATTATCTTTTAGGTATTTCATATGATTCTGAAATTTATCTGCAGGTATTCTTAACTCGTTATTTTCCTCATAATCTATAGAGTGGTACATAAGAACAGGTACAAAATTGTCATTATATATAACATCACCGTCAAACTCCCTGGTTTTAACAACTTCATCAATATCCCGCTGAGTATCTTTTATTGAAATTTTATTATCTTTTTTTACTTCAGAACTTACTTCGTCATTATTGCCTATATTTTTAAAAAGGTTGTATTTAATAAGATTATATGCACCAAATAATCCTACAAATATTACAACAGATACAATCAGTATTCTTTTATTCATGACTCCACCCTTTTCATATAAAGCTAAGTATTATTATAATATATATTAACCTGTAATAACAGCTATATTTTAACTATTCAACGGAGTACTGTTGAAATGTTATTCACATTATCCACAAATACCTTGTTGATAACTTGTGAAATACAGTAAAATTAATATACATATTATCAACAGTTATGTGTATAACTTGTGGATAATATAAATTAATCGTAACAAATTTAATTAATCCTTCATAAACTATTATTACCTTAATGTAATGCAGAGTCTACTTAATACAACTATCATTTTTTTATATTCTTATACAGAATATACCTTTTTTATCCTTACAGCACAATATTTAAAAATTAAATTTTGTGCTGTTATACCATTTAACTTACTACCTTAAACTTCCGGTGTGTTTTTATCAGACAAAACCATATTAATTTATAACATTAACATATTTTCATCCTAATATTTCATACTATTTTGTTAACAATTAAGCTCAAATATGGTATCATTTAATTAGATAATATTTTATGAAAGGTGGGGCTAACTATGAAAGATAACGTTATCAAGGTTAATTTTGTAAAATACAAAAATAGACGAGTAAAAAAATTTAATATTTTTACTTTAATAAAAGATTTATTTGCCGGTGGATTTAGCTCTACAAATAAAAATGTATCAACTAAGATTGATAATGACAAAAAAATAATACATTATTCAGAATATATTTCTTAAGGTGCTTGAAAAATGCACCTTTTTATTATATAAAATAACTGGAGGATAAAAATGCGTATAGGAATAGGTTATGATGTACATAGATTAATTGAAAACAGAGATCTCATAATAGGTGGTATAAAAATACCTCATGAAAAAGGACTTTTGGGTCATTCTGATGCAGATGTACTTGTTCATGCGATAATGGACAGTATGCTTGGTGCTCTGGCATTAGGCGATATAGGAAAATTTTTTCCTGATAATGATTTAAAATATAAAAATATATCAAGTCTAAAATTATTATCCTATGTAAATGATCTGATATTGGAAAATGGATACATTATAGGAAATATAGATTCCATAATAATTGCCGAAAATCCTAAACTTTCTCCATATATAAAGCAGATGAGAAAAATCATATCTAAAACATTGAAGGTCAATATGAACTTAATAGGAATCAAGGCAACTACTGAAGAAGGCCTTGGATTTACAGGTAAAAAAGAAGGCATAGCAGCTCAAAGCATATGCCTGTTGAATAAAGTATCAAATTAAACTACTTTTACATGTCTCTATTATAATTATTGACTATGCTCTGAACCAATTTTTTAACACAGCTAGCTTGACATATCAGAGATATTACTACAAGGAATACCATTATTCTTTCTTCTTCCTGGCTGGATTTTAGCTTCATGTCTTTAATTGTATCCTTTAACTTCTTTTCGTCAAAAAGGTTCTGTGCCATCAAATTCTGGAAACTATTTTCCTGTATATCTGAAAATAGTTTATAAGTTTTCTCCCAGGATATTATATCATCTTTATCGTCATTTATCTCATTAAAAGCTAATCTGAATACCTTCTTTATTTCCTCTGTAGACAATATTGGTCTCATGTAACTCAACAGTACCAACTGGGCCAGATGAACTTTTGTATATCCTCTCTTCCTGCTATGTTCAGGTTTGGATATAACCTCATTTTTGACATAATTCTGAACTATATTATTTGTATATTTTTCTTCCGAGAACTTATCATTTAAATAATCTATTACCTGAGATAAAAACAAATCATATCTTGGCAGATCTTCATAAGGTACAATTGTGTTTTTCGATATTTCTTGGGCTGTCTTTTTTACATATTCTATACCAAATTTATTTTCCTTCAAGATTATTTCCTCCAAAATAAAATTATTTATTTTACTTTTCCTTATAATATTATAAGTTACTTATAACTACTTTACAAGGTATAAAAGTATAAAAACCATATCTTAAATTTTGTACAAAAATAAGTAAAACATGTATCCTTAACGACCTAAACAAAGTTCTTTATCTAAATTAGTGTTAAACAGTTCATATTATTCTAAAATAAGATAATATAATACTTGTAATATAGTATATTTTACTGTATAATGTTGCTATAAATTAATTGAGTTCTCACGGGGGTGACTAGAATAAATAGAAAATATAGCTCTTTAATTTTATTTTTCATTTTTATTTTTTTATCATTGAATATTCCTGCAGTAAATTTATCAGGCAATAATATTGTATATGCTAGAACTTCAGTAGTTGTCAGTCATTCCCTTATTGCAAAGTCCGAAGGAGGCAGTTTTAAATCCGGGAATTTTTCAACTCCAAAGTCTAACTATAAAAGCAATTATAATAGAACTAACAAAAGTTCTGGAGGAGACTTTAAATCCGGAAGTTTTTCAAATTCACCGAAATCCAGTTCAAGCTCTTCTCAAAAACAAAGTTATGATAATAGGAACTACGACAATGGTAATAGCAAGCGTTCATTTTTCCCGATACCTATTCCAATCCCCTGGGGACAAGGATATGGGTTTGGCTATAATAATTATGGACAAGGTAGTCTTCTATCAAGATTTTTCTGGGGATTTGTTAAATTTGTAATTATTGTGTTACTAATAATATTTATTATCAATAAAATAAATAAATTTAGAAAAAGATATTAAAGGAGGCCCTAAAATGGGAGTAATAAAACGAATATCCAACATTTTCAGAGCAAAAGTCAACAACAGTTTGGATGAAATTGAAAATCCAATAGAACTCTTGGATCAGAAACTAAGAGATATGGAAACCAGTTTAAATAAGGCTAAACTATCATCTGCACAAATACTAGGTAATGTACATGAAATTGATAAAAAGATGGAAACTGCAAAGAGGACTTCTTCTGAATTCGACAGCAAGGTAAAATTAGCCTTAAGTAAGAATAATGAAGAACTAGCAAAAAAAGCACTCGAAAGAAAATTGGAAGCAGACAAAACCTATGCCAATTTGGAAACAAGTTATAAAGACGCGTGTACTAAGGCTGAAACCATAAAGAAAAAACTTAAGGAATTAGAAAGTCAAATTGAAAAAACTAGAACTTATAGAGACGAAGCTGCTGCAAGATACAATAATGCAGAAGCAAGTAAAAAGGTAAATGAAATACTTGCAAACATAGATTCAAGAAACAACGCTATAAATTTAGATGACATTGAGAGAAAGATACAGAAAAAAGAATCTATCTCCCAAGGACTTGAGGATTTAAAGGAATCCGATTCACTGGATAAGGAATTTGAAAAATTAAGTGAAATTGACTTAGATGAAGAATTAAAAAAATATAAATAAAATATGGTGTTGTCATGAGTAGAGTTAATGAATTTATAAACAGTGAAAAAGATCATTACGGGAAAATATTTGTAGACATAAATTATGCTATAGATAACGTTTCGCCATTTTTAGATAAAGAAATACTCAACAGGCGAAAATATTCAACAAAAATTACCATTCTAAAAAAATATATAGAATTAATTGAGTCCACCGAATCTGAAATCAGCCATGGAAGCTTTTTCAATAAATTCAGAGGTGATAAGTATATATCCTTATTAGAAAGTTATAAACATGCTAATTTAGAATTTCTAAATCAGCTGGAAAAGTGCAGCAAATGTCAATGCCTGAATTGCACAGCTTCTTGTAAATTTGACAGCTGTCTTGCATGTAAAGAAGGCTCTAATATTGTTTCTTGTGACAGAGAAAAAATCAATATTACAGTACATGATAATTTTACTCTGGATCTTATCAATAATAAAACTGGTAGAAATGACAAATATAAAGCAATTGCAGTTCTCCAGGATATAAAGCTGGATAAAAAATATATAATAATACAAAATATTTTAACAAAAGAAAAGTTTATATTATATTATTATCCTGGAATTTCAGAAGATACTTACGGAGAAATAACAGATGCTGATGAATTTGATTTCATAGTATCTACCTTTCAAAGTGTGGATAACTAGATATCTGTTCACACTTATACACAAAACGCACTAAGTTATCAACAATTTCTGTGTATAACTTAGTGCGTTGATACTATCGGCATTACATTGATAACACCTATACTTATACACAATGTGTATAAGTATAGGTGTTATCAATTTTTATTGTGTATTCTAAAATATTTTATTTTTCCAATATAGCTGATAACTTCCTCCCTGGTATTAATCCTTTTTAAGTATCTAAGTCTATCTATATCATTAATTATACTACCTACTGCTGGACCTTTTATACCTAAGACATTTTTAATATAATTACCATCTATAAATCTTTCTCTTTTTATATTTGAATAGACTGTATACTCATAAAACATATTTTCTATAAAAATCTTATAGGATTCTTTCTCATTTTCTCTGTCCAAAAGTATTCTCGTAGCATAATTGTCACAGAAAGATACTATAAGTATATACTGTGACAACTTGCCGTATTTATTGAAAAATTTATAAAGTTCTTCCCTATTGCTGCCAAATTTATTTTTAAAAAGTACAAGCGGCTGCATATGCTCCTTTACAACAACTTCTATAAATTCTGATGCCTTCTTGGAAAACCTAAGATCAATACATAGCTTTCTACATATATCAGCTCCTCTTTCCTCGTGCCCTATAAAGCTTATTCTATTGTCCTGTTTTTTATAAGCTTCGTATTTACCTATATCATGCAGGAAACAGGAAAGTGCCGTATATTCTTTCAAACTAAAGTCACCGATTTTGTTATTAAATATATCGAAATTTAAACTTCTTAATTTTATTCTATTATTTATAATATCCTTGAAGATTCTATAAGTTAAATTTATATGGGTAAATACATCTTCTACATGATATTTGCATTTCCCTATAGTTTTCAGTTCCTCTACATATGGCACCAGAAACTTCAATATGGAAAATGCATCTAATATTTCAAAGGCGACCCCTTCCTTATCCCTTTCTATTATAGACATGAGCTCGGAAGACACTCTTTCTCCCGGTGAATCTTTCAACTTATATGAATATCTTCTAATAATATCCTCTGTATTCACATTAAAATGCATACCGAAATTTATATACAGTCTTATACCTCTCAAAATTCTAACAGGATCATTTTTAATGCTGTCCTCATTTACAGCTCTTATTATTCTATTTTGCAGTGCCTTTCTACCTTTAAACGGGTCTATTATCTTATTTTCCCCCAGTTTAATGCATATGGTATTCACAGTAAAATCCCTCATATTTAGATCTTCAATTATATTTTCTCCTTTCATTTTCGAAATGTCTATAATAGCATCTCCAAATATACATCTATATGTATACATTTTCTTTTTTACCTGAAAAAATTTATATCCTGATTCACTCAACCTTTTTAAAAGATTGCTGATATTTCCATCATATATAAAATCCACATCTCTAGGTTCAATTTTAGAATTCATCAATTTATCTCTTACATACCCGCCAACCAGATATATATTTTCTTTTTCTCCATTTGCCTCTACGCTCAGATACTTAATAAACTGCTTTGCACAATTCAAATTCATCACCTACTTTATATCATTTTACCATAACATAGCGATATTTTAAATTATCTAAAATCCATATCCACGACATTCTTTTAACACTATATGTCATTTAATATTAAATATGTAACTTATTTTTCAGAACTTGTATTGACTTTTAATGTAATTTTTGCTATTATTTAATTGTGGTTATGTCGAATTATGGAATTAAGGGAGGAAAACAAATGAAATCAACAGGTGTTGTAAGAAGAGTGGACGAGCTAGGAAGGATTGTAATTCCTATAGAATTGAGAAGAACTTTGGACATCGCTGAAAAAGATGCTCTGGAAATATACGTAGATGGTGAACAAATCATATTGAAAAAATATGAACCTGCTTGTATTTTCTGTGGTGATGCAAGAGATGTAGTAAATTACAAAGGCAAGAATATCTGTAAAAAGTGTTTAAACGAGTTAAAAGAAGGAAAATAAGAGTAAAAAATGAACTCAATTATTTATATTGAGTTCATTTTTTATTTGTAATAATTTAACTTCAACCTACATAATATGTAATATACATAAATTTATATCAATCATCCATATTACTAAATTTTATATCAGTTGAGGATTCTTCTTCCACCGCTAAAATCAGATCTGCTTATTGAAGCTATTTTAACTACATCACCTGTCTTAGGTGCATTAATATATGATCCGTTCCCCACATATATCCCTACATGATATGCAGGTGAACCAAAGAACACGAGATCACCAGGCTGAAGATTATCTCTGGATACAGGTGTTCCTACTCCCTGCTGAGTCTGTGAGGTTCTTGGAAGAGAAATTCCGAAATGGGCATAAACATACTGAACCAGTCCTGAACAGTCAAAACCTGACGGAGATGTTCCACCCCAGACATAAGGAACTCCTAGAAAATTAGATGCATATGCTACTATTGCATTGGAAGATGCTGATGCTGCTGATCCACCTCTGGATATTCTCGGAGCTGATTCTCTTACCTTCTGAACATTATTTGCTGCCAAAGCCACCATGGTATTACTCTCGGAATTTACAGAAGCCGCTTCAAGAGCTTGTTCTTTTTTATCTAGATCTGCTATTAATTTACTTTGAGTTGATTTGTCACTATTGAGCTTGTCCAATTTACTTTCGTTATCAGATTTAAGAGCGAGAAGGTTACTATTTTCATTATTTAATTTTTCCTTTTCTGCAGCCAATTGTTCCTTTTTCTCATTTAAATCATTTATAATTTTTTTATCTGAAGTCATCACTCTTTTAACTGTATCTATTCTGGATACAAAATCGTTTAAACTTGTGGAATTCAATATTACACCCAAGTAACTATCCACTCCGTTTATGTACATTGCCCTTGCCCTTTGATTAAATAACTGCTGCTGAGTACCTATATTTTCTTGTGCTTTTTCTAAATTTTGTTTGTTTTTTTCTATACTACTACTTATTTTTTGAATGTCTTTTTTATTAGTTTTAATTTGGTCCATCACTTGAGATATTTGATTGTCCAATTTTTCAACCTTAATTTGTAATTCCTGCTTCTGTTGTTTCACTCCGTCCAAAGAGGTCGTACTGCTTGGTGAAGCTAAAACACTTCCACAAGTAGACAGCGCCAATGTCAAAGCAATTATAACAGACACGGTTTTTCTGTTCAATATTTCCATACCTCCCTTTTGTTTACATAAGATAATTTGTCATTGCAAAATAAAATAATTATTAGCCTCAAGTTATATGAACACGAATACCTGTATTTTTCTCCTATTTTCTATAGAGCTTATCCTTATTCGTGACATCATATACAAACCTTGAAATTATAATCATTATTTTACAATTATCTAATAAAATATAAAGTCATATTAGACCTACATTCATAAATTATGAATGTACAGCTATATGTATAAATCATATTTAACATATTTTTAGCTCTGCTTTTTCTATTATAACATTAAAATTGATAATTCAACAACTTTTATGGCATATTTTTTTCAAAATATTATAATTTCTAATTATATATATGTTTTTATTAATAGATTTTAATTTTTATTATGTCTATTTTTTTAATAAGTTAATTTATAACAATTATTACTAAATAACAGCTACAAGTTTATAGAGCATTTGTACACTTCTGATTTGGACAAATTCCTGTCTCTGGAAACTTTTTTAATTGATTCTTTTTTGCTAAAGCCTTCTTTTATATACATTTTTATATGCTCTTGAATAGTCACATTTTTCCATCTTTGTTCATTATCACTTAAAATTTCTTCTTCAGACTTGCCACTTACAACAAGTACAAATTCCCCTTTTGGATTCTTTGTATTATAATAATTTATAGCTTCGTCCACAGTAAATCTCAATATTTCCTCATGAATTTTTGTAAGTTCCCTGCATATTGCTATCTCTCTGTTCCCTAATGTTTTTTTTAAGAACAAAAGAGTGTTTTGGAGTCTGTGTGGGGCTTCATAGAATATCAATGTATCTTTTCTGTCTTTTAGAGTCTCAATAATGTTATTTTTACTTTTATTATCTCGAGGTAAAAAACCTACAAATGTAAACATATTTGTACTAAATCCAGAATAAACAAGTGCTGTAGTCACAGCAGTAGATCCCGTAAGCACTTCAAAATTTATTTCTTCCTGTATACACATTCCAACCATGACACTACCTGGGTCTGAAATTCCAGGAGTTCCTGCATCACTAACAATTGCTATATTCTTACCCTCTTTAAGTTTTTCTGTTAATTCCTTGCTTTTATTTTTTTCATTGAATTTATGATAGCTTACGAGGGTTTTCTTTATATCAAAATGATTTAGGAGTTTTAAAGTTTGCCTAGTATCTTCTGCTGCTATTAAATCAACATTTTTCAGTACTTCAAGCGCCCTTATAGTTATATCCTTTAAATTTCCTATTGGTGTTGGCACAAGAAAAAGTTTACCTGCTTTCATACACAGTCCCTCTATCTCTTCCATATATTTTATTTATCTCTTCCGTATATCCTCCATCCTCAGTATGAATATACAATGGTTTATCCCACTTAAGGAACCTTCCTCCATTGTTTCTCCCTTCTACAAGGACCATATTTGGGGCCTTTCCAGTACATGGATGAATCATCCTCATTAGCTTTGGCTCAATCTCATACTTTCTCATACAGCACATTATATCAACAAGTCTATCCGGTCTGTGAATCATATAAAACCTGCCATTATCCTTCAATAAAATTTTGGATGCCCTTACAACATCCTCAAGTGTACAAAATATTTCATGTCGTGCTATTGCATTTTTATCATTTTTATTTATAATACCTGAATTTTTTAATTTATAAGGCGGATTTACCGTTATAACATCAACCTTTGACATAACCTTTAAAAATCCAACATCTGTTATATCCTTGTCTACAAAACTAATTCTATCCTCCATTTTATTGAAAGCTATCGAGCGCTTTGCCATATCTACCATGTCTCTTTGTATTTCTATTCCAGTTATATGCTCGGCAGATGTTTTCCCTGCTATTATGAAAGGAATTATTCCTGTACCACTGCATAAATCAATCACCTTTATTTTGGGCCTTATCCTCGCAAAATTTGCAAGCAGAACTGAATCCACTCCAAACCTGAATGCATTTTTTTTTTGTATAATATGTATCCCTTTAATTTGAAGGTCATCTAATGTCTCATCTTCCTTCAAAAAGCCTAATTCCATTTGAATATCCTCTTTTCAACTATATAAATCAATACAAATATAATTTTAAGTTAAGTACTAAAAGTTGTCAAATAAATAAAGACCCCTTATTGATCAGAGATCTTTCAAATATATTTGACTCAAAACACATACTTTAATTGGATTTCTGGGTATCGGGTACCTTTGATTTTTGTACAGAACTATTGTCCGAGTCATGTTCAATTTCATCAAATTTGCTATTTACTATTATTATATCAACTCTTCTATTTTTTGCCCTACCCACCTCTGTAGAATTATCAATTACCGGCTTGTATTCTCCATATCCAACAGCAGAGAGTTTTGACGGACTAATTCCAACCTTCGACTGAAGGAACTGTGTAACATTTGCAGCCCTTATACATGACAATTGCCAATTTGAAGAGTACTGACTATTACTAATAGGTACATTATCAGTGTGGCCTTCTATTCTTATTGAATTTCCAAGTTTGTTTACTATCTTGCCTATACCTACCAGTTTAGTTTGAATTTGTGGTTTTATTTCAGCTTTTCCCGTGTCGAAAAACAAAGTATCATTTATGCTTACTACGAGTCCGCGCTCATCTACCTGCGTACTCACACTATTGCTCAAGCCGTTTTGTTTTAAGTATTTATCCACTTCTTTTTTCAGTTGTTCTAATTTTTTTTGTTCAGACACACTCGTATCCGCAGTGTCTATCTGTTTTACAGTATCTTTAACACTTGCTGTATTCTCTGAACCTACTATAGTTTTTCCTCCACCCATAGCTATACTAAGAGATTCTGTAATTTGCTTGTACTTATTTTGATCTACTTGACTCATGGAATACATGACAATAAAAAATATCATAAGCAAAGTTATTAAATCAGAATATGTGAGCATCCACCTTAAACCATCTGCTTTCTTCTCAGGTTTTTTTCTCTTCATAGTTCAGCCTTCCCATCCATTTGTTCAAATTTGGATAATTCTTCCTTGTTCAAGAAGCTTTTTAGCTTCTCTGCTATAGTATTCGGGTTTATACCTTCCTGAATATAAAGTATTGCCTCAACAATAAGTGTCTTTTCCTTTACCTCTTTTTCATCAGCCTGTCTCAATCTGTTGGCTATTGGAAGCCATAAAAGATTGGCTGATGCTATGCCATATAGTGTTGCCAGAAATGCAGTCGCTATTTTGGGTCCCAGTGTCGATGTATCTTCAAGATTTCCCAGAACATGTACCAATCCCATAACTGTACCGACTATACCCATGGTAGGTGCATATCCACCTGCATTTTCAAATACAGCTGAGCCTTCCAGATGTCTTTCAGATGTAGATTCAAGTTCCAATTCCAATATACTTCTTACAGCTTGAGGATCAACTCCGTCTACTACAAGCTGAAGACCCTTTTTTATAAATGGATCCAAATTGGGGTCACTGGATATCTCTCCTTCCAAACTCAGCAATCCATTTTTTCTGGTTTTATAGGATACATCTTTAAAATACGAAATTAAAGCTGGTAAATCCGCTTTCCTAGGACTAAAAAGTACTTTAAACATTTTGGGAAGTCTTTTTAGTACATCCATAGGAAATGAAAGCCCTGTAGCACCAATTGTCCCTCCAAAAACTATTATAGCCGCAGTAGCTCCCAAAAGTGCACCTGCAGATCCACCTTCCAAAACATAACCAAATACTACAGATAAGATTCCAAAAACCATAAATATAACAACAGATATATCCATTTTTCTCCTCCATCTAGTTAATTTAATTCCCGATTTTAGTCTAATCCACCATCTCTATATAATAAATATTCGTATAAAGTCTAATACTCTTTAACATAATATCTAATTCTTGCTAACAATCATTAATTTTTTGCAATTAAAAAGACTACCTTCTGGCAGTCTTTTCAATTCGATCAATTAGTCTTCCTGAACTGGTGCACCTACAGGACAGACATTAGCACAGTTCCCACAATCAATGCAAGTATTTTCATCTATTACGAACTGAGTATCCCCCTGGCTTATTGCCTCAACTGGACACTCCGAAGCACAGGCTCCACAACTTACACATGCATCATTAATTTTATATGCCATATCGAAAACCCCTCCTTGAAAATTATAATCATAAAATATCTTTCGCTGATATTTTATCATACTTATACAATTTTTAAAAGCTAATTTTAAAATACAGCATATCCTAAATCTTCAATAGATTGAATAAGTTGACTATCACTTACAAAATAATCATCATATACTATACTGACTTCACCTTTTTCAACATTTATTTTGCATGCTACAACTCCTTGATTATTTGCTACAGCACTTCTTATATTATTTATATCATCAGCAGTTCGCATATTTGGAATCTTAAATATTGATTTCATGTGAGATTACCCCCTACTCTTCTTTAAATAATTGTTTTATTATCTCCGAATCTTTTATGTCATCACCTTCTATATCAACTTTAATCTCATCTTCATTTATACTTCCCTCATAATTTCCTGAAACCAATTCTATGTCATTTATGGAAACTTGCTTTATCACATCTTCTTCATTATGGTTTTTTATCTTTACCTTAACGCTTTCTCCAATTACAGAATTACTTATTACCTCACCATTTCCATAAGGGGTGCTTACAATGGATCTCACTTTAGGCATCCTCTTTCTTATATCTTCATATATACTCTGTTCATAATTCAAACAGCACATTAGCCTCCCACATATTCCTGAAATTTTCGTAGGATTTAGAGATAAATTTTGTTCCTTTGCCATTTTTATAGAAACCGGTACAAAATCACCTAAAAATGTAGAACAACACATAGCTCTGCCGCATGGCCCCAGTCCTCCTACCATTTTAGCTTCATCTCTAACACCTATCTGTCTGAGTTCTATTCTCGTTCTAAATATAGATGCCAGATCTTTTACAAGTTCCCTAAAATCTATTCTTCCATCCGCCGTAAAATAAAAAATTACTTTGTTATTATCAAAAGTATACTCTACATCTATAAGCTTCATTTTCAAATTATGCTGTTTTATTTTATCCACACATATTGAAAAGGCTTCTTCTTCTTTTTTCTTGTTTTCATCGTGTCTTTTTATATCATCTTCTGTAGCAATTCTAAGTACATTTTTCAGCGGAGATACAATATCATCTTCTGCTATCTGCTTTGGTTGCACAACACATTGTCCAAACTCTATTCCTCTAGCTGTTTCTACTATGACATTATTATATTTTTTTACATCCAGATTCCCTGGTGAAAAGTAATATATTTTCCCGGCCTTTTTGAAACGTACTCCTATAACAGTTACCATATTTATCTATACCTCCTGCATCTTCAGCAACATAGAATCAAAAACTAAATTTGAGTTTACATTACCGGAAAGCATTTTCCTTGCATTTTTTATAACGTCTATAATACCATTTAATTTATTAAATGAGAACATCTCTCCTATAAATTTTATATCCTCAAATTTGTCATTATTTATAAGCATTTTTCTATCTCCTGTCTCTTTATAAATAAAAACATCCCTTATATAGGACAATATGCAGGTAAATATTTCTTCATAATCTTCCCTGTATTTGAATAGAAAAGAAGCATCCTTATGCATGATTTCTATTTTATCTTTGGATAATTCCTTTAACAGCTCCAGTGTATCATTTCTTATTTGATGGAAATTTTTATCTTCTAGAAATTTTTCTGCTCTACCGGGTATGCCATCACTAAATGCTATAATGGACTTGTGTTCATCATATTGCAGATCCGGATAATTTCTATTTAAGAATTCAACCATCTCATCGTCTTTTAGCCTGTTCAGCTTATACACTTCGCATCTTGACCGTATCGTATCCAGAATATTATCAAGTTTCTCACACAATAAAATTATATATATACTGGAAGGTGGTTCTTCTATTGTCTTTAAAAAAGCATTTTGGGCTGCTTCTGTCATTAAATCTGCATTATATACTATAATTACTTTATTATTGCATTCATAAGGTCTCTTATTAGTTTCCCCTATTATATTTTTTACATCGTCTATACCTACAGATTTCTTATTGCTTTTAAGTTTATATTCTACAATATCAATATACTGACTTGCTTGCTTTGTACCCAATACTTTTTTTGCAGTTTCCCGGGCAATAATACTTTTTCCTATTCCGTCTTCACCCGCAATAATATGTGCATGAGAAAACCTATTTGATTCTACAGCCATATTTATCTGTGCTATTATTTTATCATGACCTATTATATCATCAAAATACAACAAAAATTCCTCCTGCTAGATTCTAATAAATTTATCCACATCCAGTACAAATATAGTTGCACCGCCTACTTCCACTTCCACCGGGTATGGCATATATACTCCGGTAGTTCCTGCAACGGTTGAAGGAGTTGTTATGATTTGATCTCTAGTCTTGCACACTTCCTCTATATTTCCTATCACTTTATCCAAGTCTTTTTCTTCCACACCTATCATCAAAGTAGTATTGCCGGCCTTTAGAAATCCTCCAGTAGTAGCCAATTTTGTAACTCTAAATTTATCTTCAGTTAATTTTTCTATCAAATCACCGGCATCATCGTCCTGAACGACAGCTATAATTAATTTCATAAAAATCTCCCTCCCTGCATCATATAATTATTTTATTGTACAAAATTCAATTTCTCTATAACTAAATTATATATATAACTATGTATTTTTTCTACACTTAAAATTTTATTGTCCTTTATACAATTTATTTTATTCCAATTGTATTTATCTGCCACATATAATGAATTATTATAACACTTTTTCATGTATTCATAATTACTTTCATGAATATCTTTCTTTTCACTTCCTGTAAATTTGTTCTGCCTGTCTTTTATAAGTTTATTGCTATACATCGGTGGCATATCTAAAAAAATCACACAATCAGGTTCTGGAAGACCATATAGTCCATATTCTAGATTCCATATCCAATCCAGAAATTTATCTCTCTCTTCATTATTATCTATTTTGGAAGCCTGATGTACCATATTTGAAGTAGTATACCTGTCTGCTATAACAATACCTCCACTTTTGTAAAATTGCTCCCATTCCATTTTATATGAAGCAAATCTATCTACTGCATAGAATGTAGATGCCGCATAGGCATTTACTTCCTCCGCATTGCTGCTAAAATCTCCATTTAAATACATTTTAACAAGAGCAGAGGAATCACTTTTATAATTGGGAAATTCTACTTTTTTAACCTTGTATCCTTCCCTGTCCAGACTGTCAAATAACATCTGAGACTGAGTGGCCTTACCGCTTCCATCAGATCCACTTTCTATTACAATTAACCTTCCCTTCATAAGGTTCCTCCTATATTCAGATTATAACTTCCATTTTACTTTCATGTAGTCCAATCAATTCTATATTATTGCATCTATAATAGTTTATGGTTTCTATAACTTCTGAATCTATAAGTTCTCCTGGACATATTATAGGTATACCGGGCGGATATGGTATTATACTCTTACCACAAATCCTGCCAGATGCTCTGTCTATATCTATAACTTCCCTTTTCTTTAAGATTGCCTCCCATGGTGTAAGCCTCATTTCAGGTATTTTATACTGCATAATAGTAAAATCTCTATTTGCCATTTGTTCCATGGGACAATTTTTTAATAATTCATACAAGCTTTCAAATTCACACTCATCGTTGAATGGTGACAAAATCAGCACAACATTGGAAGCATCACTCATCTCTGCCTGTATCTTGTTTTTTCTCAAATAGTATTCCAAATAATTTCCACTGTACACTTTATCTAAATTTATAACATATCTTGTCAAATCCATATTCCATACAGAATTGGACTCATTATTTATGTATTCTCTATCTATTATATTCATTCCATCTATATAATTTATTTTTTTTCTATATAAATTGGCCATAGAAAGAAGTCTTCTATAATCACTTTTACCATAAGTTTCAAGATAAAACCTTGCATAATCCATGGAGCACAGCGCCATATATGAGGGGCTTGTACTTATAAACATGTCAAAATAGAGATCTGCCCTAGGGATATCACTCTTCCTGTTTACATGCAAATATGCAGTCTGAGTAAAACTGGGAAGTGTCTTATGACAACTCATAACTACCATATCCGCTCCCAATTTTATTGCACTCTCCGGGAGATCACTGCAGACTCCAAAATGTGCACCATGGGCTGAATCCACAAGTACCTTCATGTTGTATTTCTTTGACATATCTATTATAAACTTTAAATTGCTGCACAAGCCATAATAATTTGGATATGTAACTATTACAGCTTTGGCATCCTTATTGCATATTACAGTTTGTAAAAAATGCTCCAGATTTATAACACCGGGAGCATTTAATCTATTGCTTACATTGTTTTTTACATATACAGGAACAAGCTTTCTCATGATTATTGCATTCAATATAGATCTATGACAGTTCCTTTCTACAATTACCTTATCGCCTTCATTCAGACTCGCAAATATCATTATCATATTGCCCGATGTACTTCCATTAACTAAAAAATAGGACTTCTGGGCTCTGTAAAAGTTTGAAAGACGTTTGCTTGCTTCTAGAATTATACCTTTTTGATTATGAAGATTGTCCACTCCGCCCACTTCTGTAATATCGCATTTCAATATATTTTTTAAAAATTCTCTTCCAATAGAAGTATTGCAAAATCCCTTTCCTTTTTTATGTCCGGGCATACAAAACGATATATTATTTTCTTTAATATATTTTAAAACTCCTTCTAAAAGTGGTAATTCTGACAATTCAATTCCTCTCCTCTTATGATTAAAGGTACTATTGATCTTTTTATACACCTTCTATAGTGACTATAAAAATCCGTATCAAATTTTAAATTCATAATTCTTTCTTCACAGCATTTGCATATCCCCTTGTTATATATTATTATACCATCATTTATAACTTTTCCACATATAATACAACGTATTTTATTCATAATATCCCCCCAATAATTGGTTTTAATATAAAACAACTTATCTTTATTGAGATTATTTCCACTAATTATAAATAATATTCAAGTTCACTATATTTTTTTAATTTAGTACAATAACATTTAATCTCTGGGGTGGTTTTCAATTTTCCATATATTTGTGTATATGATATTATATTCATCTTACAAAATTAGAACAAAACTTTTTTTAATTTAGTATATCATTTATTTATATTCACAAATATACTATATAAGTTATAATATAACTATAATTAACAATATCAATTGAATTATGGGTGAAATTAGTTACACAGGAGGAATTATATGATTTCAATTTATAAAACTATAGATGAATCAGGTACCCTTGTACCTTTAGATACAATAGAACACGGATGCTGGATAAATATCGTAGCCCCTTCTGATGAGGATTTGTTGTTGATATCCCAGAAATCAGGCGTATCTATAGAGTTTCTAAAAGCTGCACTGGATGAAGAGGAAACATCCCGTATAGATATGGAAGACAACAATTTATTGGTAATAGTAGATATCCCATTTACAGAAATGGAAGATAACTCTTTAACCTACGATTCTTATCCTTTGGCCATAATTCACACTGAATCCACTATAATAACTATATGCTTAAAAAATAGCAAAATATTAATAGATTTTATAGACAAAAAAATTAAATCCTTCTATACTTTCAAGCGTTCAAGATTCATTCTTCAAATATTATACAGAATATCTATTTATTATCTATTATATTTGAGACAGATAGATAAAAAGAGTGTTATGATAGAACAGAAGTTAAAAAAATCTATGAGAAACAACGAATTTATTCAACTCCTTTCGCTGGAAAAGTCTTTGGTTTACTTTTCTACTTCACTTAAGGCAAATGAAATAACTCTGGAAAAAATGTTAAAGCTTGAATTACTTAAAAAATACCCTGAGGATCAGGATATTCTGGAAGATGTAATAATTGAAAATAAACAGGCTATAGAAATGACCAACATATACAACAATATACTGACCGGAACTATGGATGCCTTTGGTTCCGTAATATCCAACAATTTGAATATTGTAATGAAGCTTCTGGCCTCAATAACAATTGTATTGTCAATACCAAATATCATATTTGGTTCATTTGGAATGAACCTTGCAGGCATTCCATTTAGTAAAAATCCAAATGGTTTCTGGCTTGTATATGGATTAACGACTACGATATGCATAATCTCAATAATTTTTCTCAAGAAAAAAAACTTATTTTAAGGATGGTGATATATTTGCTAGGTAAAAGGTTGGAAAAAGGTGATACCATAGGTCTTGTATCGCCTTCTGGTCCCATGGAAGCAAAGAGTATAAAGGAAAGTATAGAATTTTTAAAACAGCTTGGCTTTAATGTGAAAGAGGGGAAACACATATATGACAAATGGGGATATCTAGCTGGAAAAGACGAAGATAGGGCACATGATCTTCTCGATATGTTCTCTGACAACGATGTGGACATGATATTGTGTGTACGGGGCGGATATGGTGCAATGCGACTACTTCCCTTAATAGATTTTAATATAATAAAAAACAATCCAAAGATATTTGCCGGCTTCAGCGACATAACAGTATTAATCAATAATATATATTCTAAATGCAATATTACAACTTTTCATTCTCCCATGTGCAATTCCAACTTTAAAGACAAGATAACTTTAAAAAACTTTTTAAATACACTGATTTGTGGATATAAGCCATTTAAAATACAAAATACCGAAGGCAGAAATGAAGAATATCTTAATTCCTCAACCCACTTTAATGGAAACTTTGCAAGTGGAGTACTTGTCGGCGGCAATTTATCTCTTATTGCCAGTACCATAGGTACTCCTTACGAGATAGACACTAAAGGCAAAATACTTTTCATTGAAGATGTAGGGGAACAGCCTTATCAAGTCGACAGAATGTTAACTCAGTTGATCTTAAGCGGTAAACTGCAGGAATGCAGTGGAATAATCCTTGGTCAATTTGAAAATTGTCAACTTACAGACTACAGGTCCAGCCTGACATTAGATGAGGTTTTTAGAGACAGGCTTATAAGCCTTGGAAAACCTATAATTGTCAATTTCCAATGTGGCCACTCCTATCCAAGATTGACTATACCAATTGGAGCCCGTGTAAAAATAAACTGCACAGGACAGACTATTGATGTATTGGAACCTGTTGTAAAATAATAAATTTATCTATTATAGTAACTTAGCTATGATATAATATCAACTAAAGAGGTGTTTTTATGGATTATGAAAATTTAAAATCAGCTATAAACTCCAGCAACAATATAGTGTTCTTCGGAGGTGCAGGAGTTTCTACAGAATCAAATATACCTGATTTCAGATCAGAGGCAGGGTTATATAAAACCAAGAACAACTTTTCCTATCGCCCTGAAGTTATGCTCAGTCATAGTTTCTTTATATCCCACACTGAAGACTTTTTTGACTTTTATAAAGCCAAAATGGTATACAAAGAAGCTAAACCCAATGATGCACATTATTCCCTTGCAGAACTTGAAAAGAAGGGAAAATTAAAGGCTGTTATAACTCAAAATATAGATGGTTTACATCAAATGGCCGGTTCAAAAAATGTATTGGAGCTTCATGGATCCATTCATAGAAATCATTGTACAAGATGCAGAAAGTCCTTTGATTTGGACTATGTACTAAACAGTTCTGATATTCCAAAATGTGACAGCTGTGGTGGTATTGTAAAACCAGATGTAGTTTTATATGAAGAAGGGTTGGATATGGAGGTTGTCAACAAATCCGTCCAGTATATTAAAAATGCAGATATTTTGATTGTAGGTGGTACATCACTTGTTGTATACCCCGCTGCCGGGCTAATTGACTATTTCAATGGGAATCACCTTGTACTCATAAATAAATCTTCAACTCAATATGATAACAGAGCCGATATTGTAATTCATGACAGCATTGGAAAGGTACTAAAATCTGTATTATAATTTTATTTAAAAAAGCAAACATGCATTTAAATGCATGTTTGCTTTTTCTCTATTTCTTACCCGGCAGCAACCTACCCTGCCACAGGGCTTCCCCTGCAGTACTCTCGGCACAATGAAGCTTAACCATCCTGTTCGGAATGGGAAGGGGTGTTACCTTCACGTCATAACCACCAGATATTTGACAT
>Ga0334882_1001538_pt1 | contig 27015 bp, 19 predicted proteins | sample GraSluR1_MG_5_FD_207226 | JGI IMG/M metagenome (GOLD analysis project Ga0334882, IMG submission 207226) | Sludge microbial communities from methane-producing bioreactor in Wageningen University, Netherlands - Granular Sludge_15_04-R1 | ecosystem: Engineered > Bioreactor > Anaerobic >...
TTACACTGCTGAGGCAGTTTTTTATCCATTTAGAGTTCAATATCCATAAGAGATTTCCTCCTTTTTAAAGTTCGGCTTAAAGAAAATCCCATTATTTCGTCACCCGAAACAAAAGGATTTCTTAACGTCTCTCGAAAATCCCTTCTGTAACCTGAAAAATAACCTTTTTTTACACTCCTTTCATAATAAATTTGCAACTTGATGGCACAAACACAGATGTTTTTATAAATGTTTCTGCATTTTTATTATGGATTCCGTTCTTAGCGAAACCTTTCCCTTTGTTAACAAAACAATTCCTTTACGGTCTTTTATACCATAATACATCTAATAATCCCTCAAAATGTCTCATCTATTTAAAATACGATATCGATTAAATAACTCTTTTATTCATAGAATCACAAAGTGACATCTCCTTTCCAAAAGTATGAAAATACGGTAGCAGGGATTTTGGGAAAAGTTACGAATTTATTACGGTGAAGGAGGTGTTGACTGGAAAAAAGGAGGTTTTAGTCGAAAAATCGTTCAGAAAACACCGAAAATTTTCTTCATCATACAAATTCATCTGTAATGATGAGAGAATTATCTCCGTCAAAGATGGGAGGACTATTGTATGAAACACTCCAAAGCAGAACTCAAGAAAATCGCCTGTGAAGCCATTGACAAAAACCGTGATGCCATCATTGCTTTAGGGGATTCGATCCTCATGGAACCCGAACTTGGTTATAAAGAGTTCAAGACCGCCGAAAAAGTCAAAAAACTCTTTGCTGATTTGGGATACGATTATCGAAGCGAGATTGCCATCACCGGTGTCATCGCCCCCCGTAAAGGCAAAGAATCCAAAATGAAAGTTGCCATTATGGGAGAACTAGATGCTGTCATTGTGCGGGATCATCCCTATGTTTGCGAAGAAACCGGGGCTGCCCATGCTTGCGGACATAACTGTATGATCGCTTCTTTAGCCGGTGTTGCCTATGCCCTGAAAGACACTGGAATCATGGAAGAACTCTCAGGTGATATCGTTCTCATGGCGGTGCCTGCAGAAGAATACGTGGAAATCGGTTATCGTAACAGTTTACGCGAAGAAGGAAAAATCCACTTTTTAGGCGGGAAGCAAGAATTCATTCGTTTAGGTGAATTCGATGATATCGATACCATGATCATGCAGCACACCACCAGCACAACTGGAAACATTAAAGCTCTGACTCGTAACTTCAGCAACGGCTTTACCGGTAAACTAGTTCGTTACATTGGTAAAGAAGCTCATTCCGGCGGTGCACCTCATATGGGTATCAACGCTCTTAATGCCGCACAAATTGGTTTAATGGCAGTTCATGCGCAAAGAGAGACGTTCAAAGATGAAGATCATATCCGTGTGCATCCAATCATTACCAAAGGTGGAGACTTGGTCAACGTTGTTCCGGCCGATGTTCGCATTGAAACCTATGTTCGCGGTAGCAATGTTCCCGCCATTTTGGATGCCAGCTTCAAGGTCAATCGCGCCTTTAAAGCCGGTGGAGATGCCGTAGGCGCTAAAACCGTTATCACCGAATTACCGGGTTATCTTCCGATGTTTTTCGATGAGAAGCTGACCGAAACGATGTATGAAAACCTCGTCGATTTATTGGGTGAAGATGCAGTCTTGCGTCAAGGTCCCGGTGGCGGTGGTTCTACCGATGCTTCCGATGTTGCTCATCTAATGCCAACTCAACACATTTACATGGGTGGCTCCGTCGGTGGAGCACACAGTAAGGAATTCATGATTGCCGACAAAGATTTGGCGTATCTCACAGCTGCCAAAGCCCTTGTCTGCACTGCCATTGATTTATTAGCCGACGGAGCAGAACTCGGCCTAGAAATCAAAAACAACTTTAAAGCCCCCATGACTAAGGAAGAATATCTGACCAAATGGGGTCACATGGAATAATCTGAAGGGAGTTTTATTATGAAGTATTTAAAGGACTGGAAAGTCCAAATTTTATGTCTTCTTATGGTTATTGCCGCGGAATTGATCGGCAACCAAAAGTTCGCTTTCGGCCTAGTAAGCTTTACTTTATTCCCCATGTTATATGCTTTGGTTATTGGTGCAGTACTCTATGGTTTAAAAGTCATCGATATGGATATGATGAAAACTGCATCTCCTTACATTGGTATTTCTGTTACTTTTTTAACCGTTAAAGTCGGCGCCAGCATCGGACCGAACTTACCTGCTATTATGAATGCCGGTCCCGCTCTCTTATTACAAGAATTAGGCAACTTAGGAACCATTTTCTTCTCCCTACCTGTTGCTGTATTAGTTTTTAAAATGGGCCGCGCTGCTGTTGGTGCGTGCTTCTCGATTTCCCGCGAAGGTTCTCTGGCGATTGTTGGTGACATGTATGGCTTAGACTCCGATGAGGGTCAAGGCGTTATGGGTGCTTATATTACCGGAACCTTATTGGGTACCGTTTTCAACAGCTTAATGGTTTCCTCTTTACTGATTACCAATTGGTTCCATCCGTACTCCTTAGCCATGGCAGCCGGAACCGGCTCGGCATCGATGATGTCTGCCGCTTTAGCACCGTTGGTAGAAAAATTCGCGAACCAACCGGAAATGCTAAGTAAAATTCAAGCTTATGCCGCTACCAGCCAGGTTCTAACCAGTGCTGACGGTTTGTATATGAGCTTGTTTGTTGGAATTCCAGTAACCAATTGGCTCTACAAAAAGTTGAAAAAAGAAAAAGCTGCTCCTGCTCAAAAAGCAGTAGCAGGAAAGTAAGGAGGCGATCACTATGGAAGGTAAATGGTTTACTCGTATTAAGATTTTATTGATTACAGCTCTCTTTGCTTCCATTGGTAACCTAATCAATGGCTTGGTAACCAAGTCCAGATCCGCTACCCCCGAAAAGGTCATGGTTTATATGCCTTGGCAAATTTGGCCAGCCCTAGCTCTTATGATTGCAATTATTATTTTAGGTTTAATTATTGCAGACTTTGCAAAAGCCAAATTCCCTAAAGCTGATTTACCCAACATTCTCTTTATCTCCGCCATTGCAATTTTAGTTGGTATTCCGAATTTGTCTCCTTTGGCTACTTTTATGAAAACCGAATTTGCCAAGATCGGTTTACTCCCCTTGTGTACCCCAATTCTTTCTTATGCCGGTATCTCCATTGGTAAAGACTTACCGGCTTTCAAGAAACAGGGTGTGGCTATTGTTACCGTCGCACTGCTCACCTTCTTAGGAACCTATATCGGTTCTGCTCTTATTGCCGAAATCGTATTGAAGTTCACCGGACAAATCTAATATTGATCTCAAAAAACGCTTCCTTCCTCAAGAAGGGAGCGTTTTTTTATGTCTTAATTTTAAGAAGAATGTGAATTTTATTCGCTACACCGGAAATTCGTTTAGTTTTTATGAAGAATTTTGCATCTTTATTTAGAATCCCGTTGATATGAATTTTGGACTGTTCATAGGGTTATAAATTAATTAGTTTTCTAACACGACACGATACCTTGATTTATAACATAATGCCGGATAATTCTTAAGTTTCTACCGAATAAAAACTTGTCGTAATGTTCACCTTTGAGATAGCTGCCTTCATCTCTAAATTCAACCCTTTTATTTGAACAGGAATTCTATTTCCTTGTGCGAATAAAGCAAAGAAAGGGGGATTTTCACCAAGAATACAACAATCCGAAATTAGGAATAGGAAAGGAGTTTTATCGATGAAAATACTCAAAGATTGGAAAGTCCAAATTCTATGTCTGCTCATGGTCATTGCTGCTGAATTGATCGGTAATCAACGCTTTGCGTTCGGCCTTTTAAGCTTTACTTTATTCCCTATGTTATATGCCCTTGTAATTGGTGCCATCCTCTACGGTCTCAAAGTTATTGACAACGATATGATGAAAACCGCCTCCCCTTATATTGGTATTTCCGTTACTTTTTTAACTGTAAAAGTTGGTTCTAGCATTGGACCAAACTTACCTGCAATTATCAATGCCGGTCCAGCACTTTTATTACAGGAATTGGGAAATCTAGGAACGATTTTCCTGTCTCTTCCCGTTGCGGTTTTAGTGTTCAAAATGGGTCGTGCCGCGGTTGGTGCTTGTTTCTCAATCTCCCGCGAAGGTTCGCTGGCCATTGTCGGAGACATGTATGGCTTAGACTCCGAAGAGGGTCAAGGCGTCATGGGTGCTTATATTACAGGAACCCTATTAGGAACAATTTTTAATAGCCTCCTCGCATCTGCCATGTTAGCCGTGAATTGGTTCCACCCCTATGCGTTGGCAATGGCAGCCGGGACAGGTTCAGCTTCAATGATGTCAGCAGCACTGGCTCCCCTCGTTGAGAAATTCGCGAATCAACCGGAAATGTTAAGTAAAATCCAAGCCTATGCGGCCACCAGTCAGGTTCTAACCAGTGCCGATGGTTTGTATATGAGCTTATTTGTCGGCATTCCGGTAACCAATTGGCTCTACAAGAAACTAAAAAAAGATAAAGCTGCTCCTGCCCCAAAAGCAGTAGCAGGAAAGTAAGGAGGCGCGAACGATGGAAGGTAAATGGTTTACTCGAATTAAGATATTATTAATTACAGCACTCTATGCTTCGATTGGAAACCTAATCAACGGGATGGTTACCAAGTCCAGATCAGCAACGCCTGAAAAAGTTATGGTATACATGCCTTGGGAAATCTGGCCTGCTTTAGCGCTTATGATCGGAATAATTATCGTAGGCTTGATCATTTCCGACTTTGCAAAAGCCAAATTGCCCAAAGCTGATTTGCCCAACATTCTCTTCATCTCAGCAATCGCAATTTTAGTAGGGATTCCCGGTTTGTCCCCCTTGGCTGGTTTCATGAAAGCTGAATTTGCCAAAATTGGTTTACTGCCGCTTTGCACTCCAATTTTATCGTATGCTGGTATATCCATTGGCAAAGACTTGCCGGCTTTCAAGAAACAGGGCGTGGCAATTGTTTCTGTGGCATTGCTAACATTCCTAGGAACCTATTTAGGATCTGCGTTCATAGCCGAAATTGTCTTAAAGTTCACCGGACAAATCTAAGATTACGTCTCTTATAAGCAAAAACGTTCTTGTTTTAAATGCAAGAGCGTTTTTTTCTTGACTTCATGCAACGAATGGGTATAATCAGATAGTAAACAAAAATGGAACATCTGAAAGGACTCCTTATGAAATACTTTTTACAAAGAATGCCCCGCTTAATCTTAGGACTTTTCCTTTATGCTTTGGGAATCTATGTCACCATTCGCGCCAATATCGGCTATGCACCCTGGGATGTTTTTCACACCGGAATTTCAAAGGCCTCGGGTATGACATTGGGGCTTTCATCAATAGTGGTCGGAGTTGTCATCGGGCTGCTTGCGGTTCTCTTGGGCGAAAAAATTGGTTTGGGCACTGTTGCAAACATGGTCGTAGTGGGTCTGTTTATTGATGTTTTGATTCAATGGAATCCGATTCCCATCAATCAAAATTTCTGGCTCGGAATCCCCATGATGATTTTAGGGTTATATATCATTGCCTTTGCCACGTATTTTTATATTGGAACCGGCTTTGGCGCTGGCCCGCGCGATAGTCTCATGGTTGCCCTGACCAGAAAAACCGGCCTTCCCGTCGGCATCTGCCGTATTGGTATTGAACTAGCGGCGTTGGCCACTGGTTGGTATTTGGGAGGACCGGTCGGCATAGGCACCGTAATTTCGGCACTTGGTTCGGGCTTCTGTGTTCAAACGACCTTTAAACTGATGAAATTCAATATCACTTCCGTCAAACATGAAACTTTAGCCGATACTTGGCGCTTGATTCGTCCATAAATTTAACACCTCGATTTCACCTTTTTACAATGCTTTCTCCATAAGAAAGACACAATCTTTCGGTAAGATAAAGCCAGGTCAAGGGAACAAGACAATCTTGCTACCCTGACAAATTAAAAAGATGAAAGAGGATATGAAAATGAAAAACCTTAAAAAACAAATTGCTGCCGGTGTTCTGGCATTTAGCTTACTCTCTGCTTCCGGTTTGGCCATGGCCAATGAAACCACCCTCGGTTCTGCTGCTGCTTTTGCTGATTCTTCCTACACTTTAGAAGAGATGTTGGAATATGCCATTCAAGATGAATATGCTGCACAAGCTGAATATCAAGCGATTCAAGACGAATTCGGAACCGTCCGAATCTACACCAACATTATGAAAGCTGAAGCAAAGCACATTGAAGCTTTACTCCCCTTGTTTGAAACCTATGAAATCACGGTTCCAGCTGATACTGCAAGTGAGCATGTGGTAATCCCCGCTGATTTAGCAACCAGTTACGACATTGGTGTTGAAGCCGAAGTCAAGAACATTGCTATGTATGAAGCTTTCCTTAAAGAAGATCTTCCGGAAGATGTTCGATTTGTATTTGAAAACTTAAAGAATGCTTCCGAGAGTCACTTAGCCGCCTTTCAACGAGCAGCCGATGGTAATCTTGGTGGTGGATTCGTCCAATCTCGCCAGGGAAACAGTAACGCACAAGCTCAAGGCATGGGAAATGGAATGGCTTATGGAATCGGAACCCGCAATGGGAATGCTACCATGAATGGCCGTGGCAATGCAGTCGCAGCTCGTCAGCAAGTTGCCAATAACAATATGATCTGCAGATAACTTCACTCCTACCATTGAAAAAGCCGCCCTTTAGTGGGTGAGTCTTAGGGATTTGTAATCCCTGAAGTATATCGGCATAGTTTGGTTTAATTACCGACTATGCCGATTTTTTTCTTTTTCTGTGGTTGGTATAGTAGTCAGTGGGTCAAACTCACCAATGCAATTATAAACAATTTTGATACGCTGTGATCTTCTGCCATCGATACGCTCAGCCTTGTAAACATAGATTTTTTCAACGAACTCCCGGATGATTTCCGCTGTGAGTTCTTTTATATCTATATACTTCCTTACCAAGGCTAGGAAATGCTCTAACCCCAGTGCGCTTTCCTTTTCTGTATTCATGGCGGATTTTAGTTCATCCACCCGCAGCTGAAGAGTTTTCTGCTCAGCTTCGTAGTTAGCATTCATCTTGGCAAAACGCTCATCTGAAATCTTACCTTCAATATTATCCTCATAAAGTCTTTGGATAATCTCATCCAGTTTGTTAATACGAATCTCTGACTGTTCTAATTCTCGTTTGCCATCGCGCATACTTTTGTCAAAGTCGATCCTCGTTTTCTTTGTGACCATTTCCACAAAATCATCCTCATAGTCTCTGGCAAAAGCTGTTATGTTTCGAATGCCATCAAGGAGCAACTCCTCAACAACCACATTTCGTATCAGGTGAGAACTACAACCACCTTTGACTTTGCGATAAGTAGCACACACAAAGTTCTCTTTCTCATGATTCAGATTACGTCCACGAACTTGGTAAAGCTTGTTACCACAGTCAGCACAGTAAAGCATCCCGGACAGAACAGGCATTTCACCCACTGTGGTAATGTGAATCCCTCTTCGCGGAGGTTTATGTAGCCTTGAAGTAACCAGTTGAGGATCGCACTCTGTGTTTCGGACTTAGCAAACTCGGCTTTCAGTGTCTTGTCTTGTTCCCATTCCTCAAAATGCCTGTCAAATGGAACGATCAGCACACGTCCACTGGTGAACAGCGTCATATCGTTAATAACCGGCAGATAATTGGTATTGACACACAACTTAAACTGAGGAGCGAAGTCAAAGGAATTCTCGTGCAGGAAGCGTGCATTTAGGGTGTCATTCCCCGTCATGCTCTTAACCTGAGCTGCATTCAATAACAAGCCTCTGCTTGGTTCCGATATGTTAGCAAAACGCACACCGGCTAATCTTGCGATATCCTCACTGGGATTCGCGCTATTGTTATACTGCTTGAGTGCAATGGTTTCTGGACGCACGGCCTTACCATAATCTCCAAACACTCGTAGTATGCTTTCCATTAGAGTACCTTTACCGTTTCTGGTCGTTTCCCCGTAGAGGAAGAACATGCACTCGAAGCGAGTGTCCCCACTGACAGCATAACCGAGAGCTTTTTGCAAAAACTTCGCTTTTTCCATATCCCCACTCATGATTTCAGTAATGAAGCGGGTAAAGCGGGGATTGACTGCATTCGGGTCATATATTACAGGAGCTATTTTGGTCAGCCGATCCTCTGGACTGTGGCTACGAAATTGCATCGTTCGTAAATCCAGGGTTCCGTTACTACAGCTGAATAAGTAGCGATCTGTGTCGAATTCTTCCATGGAAATGGGATAAACGCTCTGTGCATCGCATAAGACGGTCATTCTTACACTGCGAATTTGCCACTTAGCACAGTATTTGATGTAGTCTCTGCGCTTATGCTCGTCGTGTATGTTGAGAGCATAAGTCATGAGTGCATCTGCAAGGTCTTTGCACATCTCCATGACACGAAGAGCTGCCATGTCGGTGACCCAGCGGGTTCCGTCATACACATACCAAACTTTTCGCTCCGGCACATATCTGGCATGTGGTTTGAAGACGTCTGCAAAAAGCCTTCCTGCGCCACTGTCCGACCAGCTGTAGCGCTTATTGCTGTCTGGTATTAGTTCTGCTAATCGTGGAGCAAGGAAACCAAAGTCCTCATTGATGTCACTGTGCTGAACCGGTTGATAAGTGGTAGAGCAAAGGGAGGCTGCTTTTTCAAGAGTGATGCGTCCGTAAGTCGAACCGCTCTGTGGTCTGTCCCATTTCTCTCTGTAAAGAGCACTTCGCCTAAAAAGCCTGTCCATCTGGTCTAGGTCTCTGCCACACCAAAATGCGAGATGGGAGCATAACGCTAAGTCGGCTTCACTCTTTGAAGGATGTCCACTAATGTCACCCTCCCAGAGTTTTTCAAATGCTGATCCATTTTTTGCACCCTTTGCTTTTTCAACGATGCTTTCATCTGAAAGATAGGAGGTAGTTACTGTAGAGTGAACATCTGAATTGCTATTTTGATTCATCTTAACTGACCGGACCATATAAGTGTCGAGGAGCGTTTGTAACTGTGCTGTGGCTTCAATGACATCACCTTGCTGGTAGACATTACCTGTCACGGTAACGAACTTTTTGGTTGCGCCATACACATATACCTCAATGCCAAGTTTTTGATTATTAATATAGTATTTCTGCTTGTTATATTGGTAACCGGTTGCCATAAAGAGAATATGAAGGCCATTTCCTGATGGACTTTTTTCGATATAGTAACCCTTGAATAAGTCCACGATAGCTTGGCCAATAGCTATTAGCGTACCGTCTGGATGGAAGCAATGGTCAAGATCTATAGCACTAAAGCCACGGAAAACTCCAATCCCCAGGCCGTCGTAATGGCCTACAAACGAGATAGCTTTGTCGTAACTTGAAAAGGTTTTCTCATTGTCTACTTGTGCTCGATAGCCATTGATTTGGTATGGCACTTTATCGGGCTTGCTCTTTCCTTGACGTGCTTCATATTTCCACAAACAGAATTTTCCGTTGTCTCGTAGCACCTTAGGTAGATTGTCGTATTGCATTCATGCACTTCCTTCTGAGGGGGTTTTTTGGTGTTAATCCTTTATTGTTGCTCTTACTATTCAAAGGAGGTAAGAAGTCGTTCTGAACGAAAATTTTTTGGTTTTATTTTCACCTTATCAAGCTCGAGCAAATCCAGCAGTGATGTTGAAAGGATCAACCATTTACTCCCCTACTTATAGCCGAAAAAGTTAACCCCCCTCCAATAACCACTGGAAAATAAAAGCGAGTTCGTACAAAAATCCAGAGAATTTCTTTGTTTCTAACATTTATGACAAGAAAAGAAACATCAGAAGTATGCTCGTTTTAAAAAGAACAATCATAGGATAATTCCTTGCACGAACGCGCAAAAAAATAAGCTATTCGACTAAATTCATCGAATAGCAATAGACGGTTTCATTCTTGCGTGATATAATGAATAAAATGCTCTTGGCTCTTGGAGGCATAATATGGTGGTTAGTAACATGGAATTATTCCATATTCTCATAGACAGAGGTATTTCAGATGTCCAAATAAGAGGAAGTTTGGGTATATTACGAATATAACCACCAAGCTCAATAATAACACCTATGTGTTGCAGGAGTCGATTGAAAAATATGTCGGGTACTCAATTGCATGATCAATGATATCGTTGAGTTCATCCCGGTCAGAAATGGAGAACATATAGATGACAGATGCTGAACTCAAAAAACTCAAGGACAACCTGTGGCACTCGGCTGATATGTTGCGCGCCAGTGCCCATCTCGCTGCCAATAAATACGGTCAACCCATACTAGGTCTGATCTTCCTGCGTTATGCGGATATTCTCTTTAAGAAGCACAAGGCAGAGATTGAAGCAGAATATGTGCGTAAAGAAGGAGGTCGAGCCGAAAAGAGCATGAAGGAGATTTCAATTGAGAAATGCGGCTTCTATCTTCCAGAATGCGCATATTACGACACTATCAATAATGCTCCGGACGACGCAAACAAAGCAATTCTCATTAGAAATGCCATGCTTGCCATTGAGAAAGAAAACGAGAAGATGGATGGGGTTCTGCCGAAAGAGGTTTACGGTCAGCTTGTACCACCGGAGGAACCCGAACTACTGTCCAAAATTATCCGTGTGTTTAAGGACATCCCCGAAAACATCAGCGTGGATATCTTCGGTGAGATTTATGAATACTTCCTAGGCAACTTCGCCTTGCAGGAGGGCAAGGATGGCGGAACATTCTATACACCTGCTAGTGTGGTACGCTACATGGTAGAAGTTTTAAAGCCAGAAATTGGCAACAGACTTTTATTCGACCCCGCCTGCGGTTCAGGTGGTATGTTTGTACAGGCGGCTCGCTATATGCACAGGCATAACGCAGGCACTGAGCATATGATGAAGTTTATGTGCTACGGTGTGGAGAAAGAGCCCGATACTGTAAAACTGGCGAAAATGAATCTACTGCTTAACAATGTACGCGGTGATATTAGACAAGCCAACTCTTTCTATGCCGATCCCCACAATGCCGTGGGACGCTTTGATTATGTCATGACAAATCCTCCTTTCAATGTAGACGAGGTTGTTTATGAAAAGGTCAAAGATGATCCTCGCTTTAATACATACGGCATACCTAAGAATAAGTCCAAGAACAGTAAAAAGGGATCCGACAATAAAGAGACTGTGCCCAACGCCAATTACCTCTGGATAAGCTATTTTGCTGCTGCTCTGAACGACAAAGGCAGAGCAGCCCTGGTCATGGCCAACTCTGCTTCTGACGCAAGCGGCAGTGAACTGGAAATTCGTAAGAAAATGATCGAAGAGGGCATCATCAGTCAGATAGTGACGCTACCCTCCAATATGTTCTCTTCTGTAACTCTCCCGGCTACACTGTGGTTCTTCGATAAGCAGAAACCACGCACTAACAGGAAAGACGAAATCCTCTTCATAGATGCCCGCAATTTGTTCACGCAAGTGGACAGGGCGCACCGCAAATTCAGCGATGAGCAAATTAAGAATCTCGGCATCATCACTCGTCTCTACGAGGGAGATACTGCAGTCTTTACAGCTCTTCTTGACGAATACAAAACAGAGCAAGTGTACGCACCAGAAACTGCCGAGGACAAAGAAACCAAGACGAAAGCTTATTGGCAAGCCCAAATCGACTGGCTTATCGAGCACTTCCCAGAAGGGAAATACTGCGACGTCGTTGGTCTTTGCAAAGTAGCAAAGCTTGATGGTGAGGATGGCATAAGAGATCAGGATTACTCTCTCAATGCTGGTCGTTACGTGGGTGTTGTCATTGAAGATGATGGTATAACAGCCGGGGAGTTCAAAGAAAAGATGCTGTCACTGAATGCCGAATATTCCAAGCTATCCAAGGAGACCGCTGAGTTGGAAAAGCAGATTGACCATAATTTAAGAGTCTTGTTTGGAGTGTAATTATGAAAATACGCGAATGTTTTGAATTAGATCCTCCAAAGAACACAAACAAGTATAATGACTTTGTAAACTATATTGACACTTCATCAGTTAACGATGGGGTTTTATCGAACGTGCAGTATTTAGAATCCGATTATCCATCAAGAGCCAACAAGATGGTTAAAAGCGATGATATCATATATTCTACTGTTCGCCCATTACTGCGCCACTATTATTACTATGATGACTGTATTTCACACGCAATAGTATCGACTGGTTTTTGTGTTATGCGTAATAAAAACACAAAGGTGTTAAACACAATATTCGCCTATTACTTCTTGCGTTCAAGTGAAGTCATTACTTACCTCAATAATGTAGCCGAAAATTCGCAAGCAACATTTCCTACTTTTTCCAAAAAAGATCTAGGAAAAATTGATTTACCAGATTTCAACTATGAAAAGCAGTGCCGTATTGCCATAATTCTTTCTGCTTATGATAAGCTAATTGAAAAGAACAATCGCAAGATTGCCATTTTGCAGGCGCAGGCGCAAGAACTCTACAAAGAATGGTTTGTGCGCTTCCGTTTCCCCGGTCACAAAACCGCCAAGTTTGAAAACGGTCTGCCTTCAGGGTGGAAAATTTGCAAACTTGGAGATTATGCGAATATATTAATGGGGCAAAGTCCAGAATCGTGCTATTACAATTCCAATAATGAAGGCTTACCCTTTCATCAAGGGGTAGGAAGCTACGGAGAGTGGTATTTACAGGATGACATATACAGTACCGAAGGCAAACGAATTGCAGAGCCAAATAGTATTATCTTCAGCGTTCGTGCCCCAGTCGGGAGATTAAATATAACGATTAATAGAATAATACTTGGGCGTGGTGTAGCAGGTATAAATGCAAAGGACAACCATAACGGTTTTTTGTTTTGGCAGCTCAAAACCACATATGCACAGGAAGACCTTATTGGAAACGGTTCAATCTTTGCCTCTGTCACGAAAGATGAGTTATTTAATCAGAAACTTGTTATACCAAATGATAGCTTGCTTTGTACTTACGACAGTACTGCATACCAGATTGAAAGGCAAATACGATTGCTATACTTAATAAACAAATCTCTCACACAACAGCGTGACCTTCTCCTACCTCGCCTAATGTCTGGTAAATTGGAGGTTTAATAATGGAACAATATCTCTTTCGTTATATACCTTTTGAAACACTAATTGGTATGACTCTTACAAAAGTGCTTACCTTTGTCCATCCAGAATTGTGGGAAGATCCAAAAGAGAAATTTCCTTTTACTCAATTTGTCCTGACGATAGACAACGAATATGAGCGAATTATGTACCTGGCAATATACAATAAGACATATGCTCAATGTTGGACATACTTGGCAGAGAGCGACGCGATGTGGAGGATATACTCCTACAACAATCGCGCTATTAGAATTAGAATTTCCAGTAAGAATGCAGAGTCTTTGCCAAATGTTATGGTATCTCCTGTACAGTATAAAGAAGATGTTGGCAGCGATTTCGGTGAAGGATTTTCTGGATTCTTGTGTTCTCTAGCGCGGAAGCGCCTGGCTTTTGAGCACGAGAAAGAAGTCCGCTTAATTAACCATTATCAGTTTGCAGATGGTGTTGATATGGAGAAGCATTTTAAAGCTTTCTTCGTTTTAATTGATCACCCTAAGAAGTTTGAGGTATTAGAGAGTTTGTACCCGTCCTTAGATGTAGAAGAGCAAATACGAAAGCTAATAACATTTCTGAATATCGGGAAGGATAGAATAAATACCAAAGATATCAGTTTTGCCAACATACCTGATTTCATCGAAGGTGTCTTGATTCATCCACTGGCACCAAAGTGGTATGTAGAAATTGTGAAAGAGTTCTGTAAGCAAAATGCAATTTGCTTTGAAGGACAATCAACGTTATATCAAGACTAATTTCAGGAGGCGTACTTATGGCGAACTTCATTTCCGAAGACAATATCGAACAGGCGATTCTCGATAAGCTGCGCCTGCCTGAGTTTGGCTACGAGGTGCTGGTCTGTAGCGCCGACCCAGACCAACGGGAGAACCTTAACGATGGCACCGGTCGCACAAGCAAAAAAACATGTGTTCTCCCCAATGTGCTGACGGAGAGTGTGCACCGCCTTAATCCTCATGTAGCGGAGGACAAGCTGGACGTAGTTATCCACGATCTTACAGCCGATTTTTCCGACAGCGACCTGGTGACTAAGAACTATGAGATTTACACCAAGCTGCGTAATTATGTTAAAGTTTCTACCCGCAAAAACGGTGAGGAAGACTTTGAACTGGTGAAGCTCATCGACTTTGATGAGCCCCAATGCAACACCTTCACTGCTGTTTCGCAGATGTGGATACAGGGGCGGTTTTACTGGCGTAGACCCGATATTCTAATCTTTGTAAACGGTTTACCTCTTGTGTTCATTGAGCTGAAAAACAGCATCGTCAAGGTTCAGGAGGCCTACGAAAAAAACCTGAAGGGCTACCTGAAAGACATGCCCACTCTTTTCGCCTTCAACCAAATCTGTGTTCTCTCCAATGGCATGGAGACACGACTAGGTGCTTTTAATGCAACCTACGATTACTTTTTCGAATGGCTGAAATCTGACGAAAAGGAAAAACTCGACCGTGAGTCTATCTCCAACGATGGAGTGTCTGCCGACTACTTTGTAGAGGGCTTGCTGCATAAGGAAACACTAATTGACTATATAGAGAATTTCATTCTCTTTGAAAACAAGATCACAAAAATCATCGCCAAGAATCACCAGTTCCTCGGTGCGAATAACCTTATGGATTCGGTAAAGAATCGCGAGGTACTCTCAGGTAAATTGGGTGTGTTCTGGCATACACAGGGCAGTGGCAAGAGCTATTCTATGGTCATGTTCGCCCGTAAAGTGCGCCGCAAGTTACAGGGTAACTTCACCTTCTTGATCGTTACAGACCGTGAAGACCTCGATACTCAGATTTATAAAAATTTTCTACGTACTGAAGTCATCGGCAATAAGGAGGAGTGCCAACCAAAAAGCGGTGAGCAGCTCCGTGCTTATCTACAAAGCAACAAACCCTTCGTTTTTACACTGATTCATAAGTTCCACTACGAGAAAGGCAAACGTTACCCGGTCCTGACCCAACGCGACGATATCATTGTGATGGTGGATGAGGCTCATCGTACCCAGTATAAGGACCTTGCGGAAAATATGCGCACGGCGTTGCCGAATGCAAACTTCATCGCCTTTACAGGCACACCGTTGCTGGGATCCAAAAGGCTTACGAACCAGTGGTTCGGAGATTATGTGTCCGAATATAACTTCGCTCAGTCCGTGGAAGACGGTTCCACGGTGCCCCTGTTCTATTCCCGACGAGTGCCTGGGGTAGGCCTTACCAACGATTTTCTCGATGACGATGTGGTAGAAATTATTGAGGATGAAAACCTCAACGAGGAAGAGATTCGTCTGCTGGAAAACTCCAGCTCCCGCATCTTGGAGGTCATTAAGCGTGACGACCGCCTAGATAAGATAGCGCGCGACATTGCGCACCATTTCCCACGCCGCGGTTTTCTCGGCAAGGGAATGGTCGTGTCGGTGGACAAATTCACCGCCGTGAAAATGTACGATAAGGTGCAGCATTATTGGGCTGAAGAGAAGAAAAGCCTTGTTACAGAGCGTAATTCTGCCAAAAATAAGGAAGAGCGTGACAGAATCACAGCCATTTTATCTTATATGGACAAAGTGGAAATGGCGGTCATCATCTCTGAAGAGGCAGATGAAACAACGAAATTCGCGAAGCAGGGTTTGGATATCAGCAAACACCGTGCAAGAATTAATGAGATCAAGGACGGGTTAGACATCGAAGACCGCTTCAAAAAAGATGATGATACCATACAGCTGGTTTTTGTCTGTGCGATGTGGCTTACAGGATTTGACGTAAAGAGTTTATCTACTTTGTATCTAGACAAACCCATGAAGGGTCACACACTTATGCAGGCCATAGCCCGAGCGAACCGGGTCTATCCCAACAAACCTTGCGGTATCATTGTGGACTATGTGAATGTGTTCAAGTATATGCAGAAGGCTCTAGGGCAGTATGCCAGCGGTAGTGATGGAGGAGAGTTCCCAGCAAAGGATATTTCGAGGTTAGTGGATCTAATCGACCAAACTATAGACGTGACCAACGAGTTTCTCTGTGATATCGGCATCAACTTGGATGCCATCCTGACCGAAAGTGATACCTTCGGGAAATTGGAGGAGCTACGGCTGGCGTATGATACTCTAGTGCAGACGGATGACAGCAAAGAGCGATTCAAGGTATTGACCAATACGCTGGTCAACCTTTATGAATCTTCCAAGCCCGAGATCTTCGAGCTGCATTGGCAGAATCCGAAATATGCCCCCATTCTTTATCTGCAAGGACTGCTGATCAATCAGATTGACGACGAGAAGATTCTACGGGCGAAATTGAAACTGAGTCAGGTCTTGGATAATAGCGTAACATCAGAATCAACTCATAATCAAAAAGCCGGTTATGTCATTCATCAGGGCAAGGTAATCAACTTATCCAAAATTGATGTGGATCAACTGCGTAAGGACCTAAAAATCACACCATATAAGGCTGTGAAGATTGACGACCTGAAGACCTTTATTGAAGCTTCATTGAAGCAAATGATCAATAAGAACTGTGAGCGAACAAAGTTTTCTGAACGATACAGGGGGATCATTGATCGCTATAATTCGGGTAGTTCCGAGAATGAGGATTACTACGAACAACTCCTGCAGCTCATTGAAGATTTGAAAAGAGAGAGTGAGCGTCCAAACGAAATGGGATTGAGCGAAGAAGAACTGGAGATTTTTGATTTGCTGACTAAGGGAAAGAAGCTCACCAAAGCAGAAGAGCAGAAGGTAATTTTATCCTCAAAAAACCTTTTCGAGCGATTGAACCAGAATCACGGCAATTTATTTGTTGCCGACTGGTATAAGGATGCGCAGCCCAAGGCGAAGGTTAAGGACACCATTATGCAGGTGCTGGATGCCGGATTACCAGAGAGCTATGGCAAAGAGGTCTTCAGTGTGAAAACCGACATGCTCCTTAATCATTTTATCGACATGGCTGTGCAGGGCTATGGTTGGGTAAGTAGCGCGGCATAAATGTACGCCAAAGCTTTTTTACGGAGGAAAATTCACGAAGAATCAAATATGAGAGTTTATTCTTTTACGGAGCAGACATGCGTTAAGATGGCAACCTCTATACGCCATCGGGGGAATACAATACACTTATGTAAAAGGTATTAAATTGCTTTGTAAAAAATACCACGAACATTTTCCCGTGCCTGGAAATATACGAGTCATCACTCCTGGAGACATTCCGGACCTTGTGAAAAAGATTGGTATAAGTTCACAATTGCAAAAAATGTGGTATTATCGAAATATAGTCTCAAAATCCAATCGCTGACCAAAAGATAGAGTTAATTGACTTGAGTTGGGGTGCTTATGATGATATATATCTATTGTGATGAAAGCAATCAAGATTTACTGGCCACACAAAGAACCGAAATCGGTAAAAAATACTGTTGTATTGGCGGGCTTATGATACCGGTAGATTCCCGTATAAGCATTAAGAAGAAAATAGAAGTACTAAAAAAACGTCATAATATACACGGAGAAATAAGGTGGGGATCTGTATCACCTAATAAAATATCATTCTATCTGGAGTTGGTAGATTTGTTCTTCGACACTCCGGATATGTTCCTGAGAACAGTAGTTATCGATGCAAGTAAAATATGCAATGATATTTTTAATGAAAACGATCACGAGCTTGGTTACTATAAGTTTTATTACCAGCTCCTATATCATTGGCTCAGATTTGATAATGAATATCGTGTTTATACCGATCAAAAGACTAATAAAGACAAGAATCGCCTTAAAGATCTTAGACGTATTGTAAATATAATGTTTCCCTCTAGCAATCCGTTAAGAAGCATACAAGCAATAGACTCTAGAGAGTCTTTAATTCTCCAAATGCAAAACATCCTCATGGGTGCTGTGGGATATAAATATAATTATAGTGATGATGGTGTGTCATTAGCTAAAGTACAAGTGGTTGCCAGAGTTGAAAGTCATTTACAACGAAAGATTGGTAAAACATCTCCTAACGAACAGAAATTTAATGTTTTTGAGATTGCTTTGAGGGAGGAACGTTAATGGCAATTCCCTGTTTGCTAACGCTTCCGACTGAGGCAGACTATAAACAGTTTTTTATCGACAATTACTGTACACCAAGCCCGATATCAACTTGGGATTGTTTGCCAGTAATGTTTTATCCTGATATGTTTGAACACGCCTTTTATAAACGTAGAGTAAAGCAATGGAAAGCAGCTAAAGACTGTTTAGACATGGATAGATGCTTGCGAATGTCTTGGATAAAAGATGTACTGCTTGATTCCACAATTATTCCACGGCAAGGATACGATAAAGCGACTGGCAAAAATGATAACAGCCGTCGGGTTGCATTAGTATCTAAAGAGAAATATGTAGTAATTATCCGTGACGATGGTACAAAATGGCGCTTTGTTACTGCATATTTAGTTGACAATACTGATACATATGATAAACTTATGGCCTCACCAATTTGGGTAAGAACAACTCACAAGACAAAATAATCTATTAGAATTTATAATTCCTCTTGACAATATGCAAAGAACATCATATACTAACACTGTAATCCTTTGCTTATAGCTTGGGATCTGTAGAGGCTTCGACTACTGGGCCGGATAACCAGTGGTCTTTTTTATTTAATTATTGTTTTCTTACTGCATGAATGCTATTAATTATTAATAACCTTCATTTCAGCGCAAAAGACCACACTAAAGGTTAATCCTTTGGTGTGGTCTTTACTTTCGAGTCCCCGCTTGAAGAGAGTCTGTCAAAAAACTCATTTAGTTTCAAATCCCTAAGTTGAACTCCCATTAGTGGGCGGCTTTTTATTTGCTTATTGCGCTGGATTTTTGAAATTATAGATCTTCAATGAGATTTCCGGAATTGATTCATACCCCTCGAGCAACATATCGGTGTAAATACTGAGTAAATAATCTCCGTTGGGACCATAGACTATGGCGGTATCGTGGATATTACCCTCATAAAAGCCTACCTTGTGGGCTGTGATTCCGGCGGGTAACAATTCGGCAATCAAAATTGGATAAAGCGAGTTCTTGAGGTTATAGCGCAAGACATCGTAATGATCTCCTTCACTATAGTACAACAATTTCATGATTTTAGCTGCATCTGCAGCACTGGTCTCTAAATCTACCCGATTCGTTTCATGACCAATCACATCTTCATAAAACGAATAAACTTCTTCGGTTCCCAAATAACGCCACAACATCCGGAAAGCAATGTTGTCGGAATTCACCGATGCATACTGAGCAAGCGTTCTTAAGCTAAAGGCAAGCCCAGGTTTTGTTAAATCAAAATATTTGATTGCGCCGGTGCCAAAGGTAAAATCCTGTGATAGGTAGGGAATCATCTCGTCTAAATCAGCGGTTCCTTTGCTGACTCGGTCCATCAACGGCATCAGCACCATCATCTTACCCGTACTGGCTGTGAGGTATTGAATGTTTGGCCGAACGGCAACAACTTCTCCGGTGGTCAAATCTTCATAATAGAAGCCTACTTTATCCCAATCATCTTTGAAGTGTTCTTTGACCATTTGGTAAATCTGAATGTTTGCTTCGGTGGGAGTTACGAAAACCTCATAACCAGGCATATCGTTTATGAACGGATTGATCACGGTCACGATGCTGGTTTTTTCGGTTCGATTTCCGGCTGCATCCTCAACCCAATATAAGATTTCATAATCATCCGGTTGATCTGTAAAGACTTCTCCTTGCCATTGCACCTTTTGAATCAGATCCCCGTCGGTTTCATCGGTAGCAGTCACCCCTTCCAAGGGATTCCATTGCTGTTGAAAATCGATAGTTTGATCCGAAACATTCAATTGAGGGGCAAGTTCGTCTGGGGGAATCACGATTTGTTCAAGAACTCCCATTTTGGACGCCGCAAACCAAAGAATCAAAAACACTACTGGAATCCAAAGCATCCAGTGCATTTTGGGTAATCTCATAAGTTCCACCTTCTTTACCTCTATATCTATAGTTGTAGTATAACAAACTTGGGCTAAAAGGGAAAGCCTAATTACACAAAAACCGCCCGAAGGCGGTATTTTGTCTATTGCTAATCGGCTAGAGAAAAGGTTATGACCTTCGTATGGTTTGCTGTAGCTGCGGTTGTTGAACGTTCTGCAAATTGTAGGGTTACCGTCAAGGTCATTTCGGTATCCCCATTGGCGACCATGGCAGCATAGAGCCCGCTTCGGTCTACTTGGAAATTGTTGATTCCGTAGGTTACATAGGAGTTATAGGTTGCTTTGTTGGTTTGTAGATTGATCTGTGGGGCATCATTATGATCATAAGCATTGTAAGCGACACCGTCTTTCGCGTATTGATCGATAACGAACCCGTCATAGGTGAAATCATAGGCAGCATCTGTAGAAGCAAGGGTAACTTGGTTTGGAAGATCGTTAAAGTTTCCTACAGATGTGATATTTCGTTTGAAAGATGTAAAGGAAGAGCTCCAGGAGAGATCATCTCCTTTGTTATCTTCTGCACCAAACCATGAATCGACTGTAAGCGTACCTCCATCGACAATATTGGATAGGAATCCGGTAAACACAATAGGTCTCACGTAATCACAATGCCAGCCCGGTGCTGATCCGCCTTTACTATAATAGATTGTCAAACTCGACATCATCCAAGGATCTGCGTTGACCCCAGACACAGCATATTCTCTGGTATCGTTTCTTTCAAAATCATTTTCGTCGCTGTCAAAATGGGTCTTGGAGCTCGACAAACCATGCACATAGTAGATTTGACCGTAAATACTGGAATCGGTTCCAGCATTTGAGATATCGCTCGTCTTAATTTGCATGACTTGGTAATACCCCATAGCATTCGCTACAATACCAACGACACTGAGCGCTTGCTCGGTTCTAACTGATTCCGTAGCTAAATAGTCTTCACCCGGTAACACGCGCACAAAGGCGTAATACTGACCTGCTGATAAATTCATAAAAGCTCGTGAAGTTTGCCAACCGGAAATTGGTGTATTTGTTGAAGTAGATACTGCATATTCAACGATTCCGTCTCCAGGATAGGAACCTTGTGGTAGTTCATATACCAGTAAGTTGGCTTTCAAGCTGGTCCCGGTAGGAGTTGTGTTGATGCTACGTGCAATCTTGTGAATGGTAATCACTGAGGTATATGTTTTTTCAAAAGACTGATACACAGCATCTTCGGGTCTGGTAATCTTCACATCATAGAGTCCGGCATGGACGGCTTCGCTACTCCATTCTGAATCAAGATTTTGGCGTTTATACAAAACCGTAAATTCGTCGGGTGTGAAAGCATGATCTCCTGTGTTATAAATCAAGGTATAGGTCGTGCCATCGTAATCGCGATTCTGATTTGCATCAATTTGTATATCAGTATCGGCAATTAAGGTTTTGGGAATCCATTGTGCATAAATACTCTGAGCTTGAGGTGTTAACCACAAGGTTTCTGCTGTAACAAGATTTCCCCCCAACCTAGCGGTATACCAACCGGTAAAGTTGTAGTCTGCACGTGTTGGTGTTGCTAAGAAGCCGTAGGACTGTCCATATGTCACCAATTTGCTGCCCGACGCATCTGCCCAGGGTCTGCCCTCGGTCACGTCTAAGGTCAAGGTATAGCTGTTCGGTGTCCATTGGGCAAACAGGGTCTGATCGTCTTCCGACATTACAGTGTTAAAATCAAAGCGTGTGTTCAAAGTTGCATCACTATACCATGCTTCGAAGGTATATCCGGCCTTAACGGGATTGGAAGGTGCAAAAATCATAGATCCGGCAGCGTGGGTTTCGGTAGCTACAGCGCTTCCTCCGTTGGAGTTGTAGGTTATCGTGCTATAAACAATAGGAACATCGATGCTCTCACAAACAATGGTATAGGTGGTCGAGGTATAAATGGGTGCAAAGTTTGGACTCGACCCTAAAAGAATGGCATTCTGGCTATGGAGCAAGCCTTCAAAACTGCTTGCTGATGGCACATCGCCTTTGCGAAGGGTAACGGTTACTGGGTCTACGTCAATTCCTTCAAAACGGAAAGTGGCTGTTACGGAGGCATCGGTATACTTGGCAGTATAGGTTGCTCCACTCAATAACTCTGAGGCAAAGCCTTTGTCAATGGGTTGCGTAATATTGCGGTCTATGTCGGTTCCAACATTGTCTTTGGCTTCGATCTTCAAGAATTCTGTAAAAACCTTATTGATACGGTCCATTGTACCGCTGGTTTCAAGACCGGGGAATGTGAAGGACTCACCATAAGGGGCCGTGCTTTGTAAACTCTGTTTACCCCCATTGGCGTTTTCCACACCTTGAAGGGTCAAAGTATACTGACGGGGCGTAACTTCGAAGTAGTAGACCGTATCTTTGAGAATGGTCAGTTCCTCTGTATCCTGACTTCCATACCCGTTGATGGCACTGTATTTTAGATTATTGCCAGACGAATCGAGGAAACGTTCAACATCGAGGAGTTCTTTCACTTCTTCTGTAGTTGGTAAGCTGAACGCTGCATTTTTAATGACACGCTGACTCCATATTGTCGTATATCCATCATTCTCATTACCAACTTTAACACTGGCCGTAAAGCGTTGATTCATCTCACTTAAAGCCAGATTCGTCCAGACCAGAGGGATCTTCACTGTAAGATCATAAAGACTGAAGGCTAACTTATCGGTCTTCCAAGTCAGGGTCAAATCACATTCCATGTATTGAACACCTTCAGGTACCGTCACCGTAATCAGTCCGGTTTGCTCGTCTAACTCGAAATAACGATTAGATAAGGTATAATGGAACTTGCTATTGGCATAAATCTCTTGTTCCATAACCCCTTCGCACAAATCAATGTACTGCATCAATCGGAAACTTTCAGGCAAGGTCATGGTAATACCATTGGTCCGATTCGCATCCTCGTCTAGAAGCTGAACGATTTCTCCCACAGCCATTTCATAAGCGAAGTCATAGACGTTGTTTCGGGTACCTGCCGTCAACAATGGCCATTCTTTATCGAGTAAGGTGGGTTCATATGCGAAGAGACCATCTAATACTTGGGCTTTGAAAGTCATCTCAAGGTATAAACCAAATTCCAAATACAGAGCACCCATCATGCGTTCTTCTTTGTTCCATGTTGCTGTATTGGCTGGACGAAGCTTTTGATACTCGTAGATAAAGTAGCCCCACATCTTAACGTAGGGACCAAATTCGGCGGTAACACCAATACTACCAATTTTGGTGGATATAATACCCGCAGCAATTTCGAGTTCTATGCCCATCTTTAGACCCAATTCGCCCATGACATAGAATTGGAAGGCAAACCGCTCGTCGAGTAAATCCATTTCTGAACTACCGCTGGTTTTAGAAATGATATCGAACCAGAAGGTGTAGCGTTTGCCAATTACATATTCCATATTCGCACCTAAGGCTAAATTCAGGTTCCCCTTGACGACAAAATTAGCCCCAATACCAATGGCAAAGATATAAATAGTAATATCAGTCTGGAAAATCTCCTGGTTGAAAAGCTGTATCCAATCGCTTTCGTTGGTCAGCATTTCTGCATATCTGTCCATGAGATTTTGCACTCCCGCGTCTAATTCAGTCTGGCTGGTCAAATTGAGCATACCCATTAACTCTTCGGTCACGTTCAATTCGCCTAAATCTCCTAGCAAGTTTTCGTATTCTGACGGGTTCGTCAAATCGGCAGGAACCCCATTCCAGAGCGCTTGCAAATCTTGCTGGTAGCCTTGAATCTTATCGTAAGCCCCTTTGGCTTGTTCGATTTTATTCTTAACATCTTCAATTTGTTCAAAAATCTGCTCGAATTCTCCGCCTTTAATTCCCTTTAACTTATCCCAAAGCGAACTTTCTTCCTTCTCTACCGTGTACATCTTTACATCAATCGATATGCCGGCAAAGTTTTTCAGATCTATGGCAGTCCTAAACGAAAGTTCGTTGAATTTTGGAAAAATGATAATCCAGGTAATATCGGCACGTGCACCTACTGTAACATCAATAGCAATTTCTTCAACAAAGGTGGCCGATAAATCAATTTTGAGCTCACCCTCATCTCCAACATCGACACTAAATTCAGCTTTAATCCCTAAGGCCAATCGAATGCCATCGGTAAAATACTTGGAACTGCTGTCCAATTCCACTGTGATCTCCACGTCATCGGACAGTTGTAATGAACCCCCGATTCCCAACAAGGAAAGTGTTTCTTCATCCAAGGGTTCTCCGTTCTTTTGAGTTGCGGAAAAATCTTCGATTCCCGACAAATTCTTGAACCCATCGGTCTGGGTTGCCATGAGCGCTAAATATTCTGCGGCATCTTCAGCAAAACCACTCTCTGCAACCTGTTGTTCAATTTGCTCGGTCATAGCTAAGATGTCAACATTATCAAGCAAATCATCGCCCTTTTGACTCTGTTGTAAGTAGGTGTCCATGGCGCTTTCAATCTCTTCGCGCGTGGTCTGCTTGTAAGAAAGGTTGTTTCCCTCCACAGCCGTTACTACACCGTAATAGACTGGTGATTCCGCGGTTAAGTCACTCATTACCCCTTGATAAAACACCAGAAAATCGCCAACCTCTGCTGTAGCGCTTTTAGATAAACCCATGAAGACTCGCGCGACTTTATCCATCGTGCTACTGTCAATACTTCCTGTGTTCTCCGTCGGTAATTCTGTTACAGAGAAGGGTAAAGTATCGGGCATAAAAACAACTTTTTCAACGTCGGTTTCATCAAGACTAGTAAAGGTAATCGTATTCCCTTGGATTGCCGTAATTTCGATATAGGCTGCAGCATCATCAGAATAGTTATTCTGGGCATAATCTCTTTCTCTCGGATCAATGGTTTGATAAATACATAAAACCTGTCCGACCTGAAGGCTTGCTGCAGTGGCATAATCGAAACTTCCGGAAATTTTATCTCCTGTATCACTATTCATTAGACCTGCAGACAAAACAGGAACGGGCTCTTGTGAGCCAATCCGATAACTCATGTCTTCGGTATCTTGTATGAAGACCATATCGTCATTCAGGAGAAGGTTATCCACCTGAGTTTTGGCTATGGTGAAGGAGGCAACCCGAATCGAATCTGATTTCCCAAGGAAATAGTATCCATCGGCTAAACTCAATTGGTAGGAAGAGCCTTCATTAAAGCCGTTTTGTGCTTTAACGAGATACGTTCCGTTCTCCTGATCCATGATCTCTAAATTCACCGGTTCAGTACCATCCATAATGGTAAGAACGATTGCCAAGCTTGGCTCTAGATTGGCAGTTTCTCGCTTTTCGACTTGGAAAGATAAATTTGGACTCTGATCAATTTGAGCAAATGACGCCAAGGTCACTACTTCTTTGACCATGGGTTCATATTTAGCGTAAACAGTCTTATGATTTATAACCGGGTCTTCCGAATAAAAAGGAGTGGTAAACCCCACATCGGTAAACCAACCGGCAAAAATTGCATTCGCCTTCGCCGTCTTATCTGGACCAGGAACTCGACCTAAGGGATAACCCTCATAAGTGGCAAAGCGTTCGATAATCCGTAAGCCATCGACGAAGGTCACGACATAAACAACTTCTTCGGTTTCCTCAACTTTGGGTTTTTCATCCTCTTTTTTGGGTTCTTCCGGTTTGGGCTCCTCTGGTTTGGGCTCCTCTGGTTTGGGCTCCTCAGGAATAGGTTCAGTCGGCTTAAGACCGCTTTCCACAAACCATCTTTCTACAGACTGGTCGGTCTGAGCACTGAGCGTGGCTGCTTCGGCACGATTCGCCTGTTGCTGAGGGTTTATTTGTCCGTTTTCATCCCCTTGCAACATCCCTGCTTGCCATAGTTTTTGGACTGCGTCTTTGGCATATTCTTCAACGTCATCCCAATCACTGGGAACGCCTTCTCTTTGTGGCTCGGGTAAGGGTATACCCATCGCTTCAAAGAAACGCACGGTCATGACAGCCATTTGTTCGCGGCTGATCAACCCTTCGGGATCAAATTGGTCATTCCCAATTCCTGTGGTGATCCCCAATTTGGTTGCCCATTGCACATAAGGGGTATACCATTGCTTAGCTTCCACGTCGCGAAATAATGAAATCTCGGTAAAAGAGGCTGTATCAATCTCTGCCATCCGTCCCAACACGGTGATAAACATAGCACGGGTCATGCTTCCTTGGGGAGAAAATTCATGTTCCCCGATTCCTTGAAATAGCCCATTGCTCCATACATAGAAGGCAGATTCATAAAACCAATCGGAATCATTGACATCGGAAAAGAAGTTGGGGGCAGTGCTCTCGACCAAATCTTCATGTACAGGCTCATTTGCCTGGATCCGAATCGGTAGAGAGGTCAATACCATACTAAAAATTAGTAACAAACTGAGGAGTTTTCGTTTAATCATTCTTTTACTGTCCTTTCATCTTCTGAAATCCTTTGAGTTTTTTCTGTTGAACCCTCTTGCTTCACCTGTAAGTGAATACTGTTACATAGTGGACAGACCTCAACTTTGCCAACCCGTTGAAATACGAAATGGCATTGTTCGCAACTATAGATCAAATTCAATCACCTCCGGGACGGAGCGATATCCTAAAATCCATGCTGCCGGTGCATTGAAGCGGTTTTGAAGGCTTTCATTATAACGCCTTACTTGTGATGCATACATAAAGCAGCATAAATCGTAGCGTTCTTCCATATAGACTTTTTTCTCCAAGTCCTCTTGAGATTGACCAAGAAGATCCCCATACAAACGCACCTGCTTTTCTGCGCCTTGAACCCCTTCCCATAAAGGTAAAAGCTCACGTTGTGTTGTGCGCAACCAAAGCAAAATAAAGGACACAAGTGCTCCTGAGGCAATAAGCCAAGGAACCATGAAACCACCTCCTAGTATAATAATGTCATAGCCAATAAGACTGGCTATGCAGGTTTCAAAGCTTGACGGTTTCTGTAGACACTACGTTAATCTTAAGGTATTCTTTCACCG
>Ga0334882_1001541_pt1 | contig 26981 bp, 25 predicted proteins | sample GraSluR1_MG_5_FD_207226 | JGI IMG/M metagenome (GOLD analysis project Ga0334882, IMG submission 207226) | Sludge microbial communities from methane-producing bioreactor in Wageningen University, Netherlands - Granular Sludge_15_04-R1 | ecosystem: Engineered > Bioreactor > Anaerobic >...
CTGCCAATGGACCCACATCGTCCAGGTTCGAGCCGTCGAGGCTGAGGACGAGGTCGCACCCCGCCTCGATCCCGGCTTTGAGGAGATCGGGCCGCAAGCTGTCGACAGAGACGGGAAGCCGGGTCGCTTCCTTCGCCACTATGACGGCTCGCGCCACAGCGGCGGGCTCGGCATCCAGCGGAATCCCTAAATCGATCATGTCCGCCCCCTCCCCCTCATAGTGGCGGACCTTCTCGACGAGTTCCCCGTCGCCGAAGCGGGTCGCGTCGACGATCTCGGCCAGAACCTTCATCCGGCACGCTCCGCCGACCTTGACGCCTTTTATTTCAAGCGGCGCCTCCGCCCCCGCCTCCAGCTCCAGGATGGCGGCCCAGGCCTCCGACCTCATCCTCTCCTCCAGGAGGACGCAGGCCGGGACGGTGGTCGAGAGCTCCACCTCGCCTAGGAGGGGCAAGACCCGCCGCAGGTCGACGGCGTGCTTCGGCCCGAGCCGGATCTTCGTTTCCAGCTCCGCCGCGACGGGGCCGAAGTCGGCGGTGATGGCTCCCGGGATGAGGATTATATCGTAGCCCGTGGGCGCAGCATCCCGGATCATCTTCGGGGTGATGAAGGAGGCTACGTCCACATCCATCACCAGGACGTCCGCGAGGCCTCCGACCGCCTCCCTCACCATCCCCTCGGCGAGCCTTCCGGTCACGGCAAGCGCTCTCATGGGTGGGTGTAGGCGGCGGGAGGTGAAAAAGGCTGTGGAGATGGTGGTAGTGAGGATTTCTTTAAAAGGGGTCGGAAAAGCCCATCTACAAAGTTTGCTGAGGCTAAAAATACAAGGGGATTATATATGTCACATGACAGAAAAGACTGCAATTGGTAAAGGCTATTAAGGTGCTCATCATGAAAATAGGCACTAGCTCGATTGATGTACTGGCGGAGATGATTTGCGGTAATCCCCCTTATGAGTATTTCCCTTATAGATCATCATTTTATCTAACGAGTTTTTTCAGAGGTGTAGATTTAGATTATGTCCATGACGGTTCGACTAGGAAGAGGTGGGTTGCGAGTGTTTTGGATGAATTAAACAACGAAGAAAGTGCAGATTCAGATCTTCCTTCGCATAAATTGGTTCAGGTTATTGAAAATCTATTAAATCCCATTCATTTCAAAGATCCACAATATGACCACGATAAAGCGATAGAACAAGTAAATGAAATTTTGAAAATAACTAATCTTATTGTTACCAAAAATGAGCAGACATCTAATGTAAAACTTTGCAAAATTGTAAGGGGTTACATTTCGACATCAATAAATTCGGATGACGCGAAAGAAGTGTTAACATTCTCACCTTCGGTCTTTGATCCTCCTAGTAAGCCTCTCAAAACTAACTTAGTTTCTGTTATGATCCCATTTGAAATGAGATTCGATAAAGTGCTAGAAACTATAAAAGCAGCATGTTCAAGTTTAGATTTGGATTGTAAAAGAGCTGATGACATATGGAATAATAGCATAATTGTTCAAGATATTTTTGAACTTATATGCTGTTCATCTATAGTTATCGTGGATTTTTCAGGCAAAAATCCAAATGTGTTTTATGAAGTGGGCATAGCTCATACATTAGGAAAACATGTGATTCCAATCACTCAACATATGGAAGATATTCCATTTGATCTTAGGCATCATAGAGTTATACTTTATCTAAACAATAAAGAAGGTCTAGATGAATTAAGATCTAAAATCGAAGGGAGATTGAGAATACTTAAAGAGCAGCTGAAGTAGAACACCAGCATCAGGCTTCTGTGTGCTCAAATCCTGAAAATGGTTTTTTTTAGTGTAAGCCGACGGCCTTATTCCTCGATGAACTCGGTGATCCTCGTCTGGGCGAGGCGGCAGACCTCCCCGGGGATCTCGATGGGATAGACCCCGGTGAGGCAGCCCATGCAGAGGCTCTCCCGGGGGACGCCGATCGCCCGGACCAGCCCCTCGTGGCTGATGTAGCCCAGGGAGTCGGCGTTGATCACCGCCTCGACCCCGGCGACGGTCTTGTGGGCGGCGATCAGCTCCTCCCTCGTCGCCATGTCGATCCCCATGTAGCAGGGGGCGACGATGGGGGGGCTTCCGATCCGGACGTGGACCTCCTTTGCCCCCGTCGACCTCACCATGTCCACGATCCGCCTGCTGGTGGTCCCCCGGACGATGCTGTCGTCGACCATGATGATCCGGTTCCCCTCGATGTTCGGGCGGATGGTGTTCATCTTCAGCCTCACGGCGATCTCCCTCAGCTCCTGGCCGGGCATGATGAAGGTCCTCCCGATGTACCGGTTCTTCATCAGACACTCCCGGTACTTGATGTTCGACCTCTGGTGGTAGCCGATGGCGAAGGTGATCCCGGAGTCGGGGACGGGGGTCACCGTATCCGCCTCCAGGGGGTGCTCCTCGGCGAGGATGGCCCCGATCTTCACCCGGACGTCGTAGACGAGCCTCTCGTCCATGATGCTGTCGGGGCGGGCGAAGTAGATGTACTCAAAGACGCAGTGGGCGGGGCATTGGTTGTGGGAGAGCTGGTAGAACCGGACGTCCCCGTCTTTGGCGACGACCATCTCGCCGGGGCGGACGTCTCTTACAAGCTTGCCGTTGAGGGTATCGATGGCGGCGCTCTCGGAGGCGACGATGACATCCGAATCGGTCTTTCCGACGCATAGGGGCTTGATCCCCAGGGGGTCTCTCGCGGCGATGACGGTGTTTCCCATCAAGAGGACGATGGAGTAGGACCCCACCGCCTTCCTCATGATCTCCCGGACCGCCTCGGCGGGATCCTCCCGCACCATCATCGCCCGGACGAAGAGGCGGGCCATCACTTCGGTATCGGAGGTGGAGTGGAAGACCTGCCCCTCCGCCTCCAGCTCCTCTTTCAGCTTTCCGGCGTTGACGAGGTTTCCGTTGTGGGCGATGGCGACAGAGCTCTCCTTATACTTCACCAAAATAGGCTGGCTGTTCTTGAGGGCCGACTCGCCGGTGGTGGAGTACCGGACGTGGCCCACCCCCGTGGGCCCCCCCAGGGCCTCGATCCGGGGGTTGTTGAAGACCTCGGCGACGAGGCCCATGGCCTTGTGGGTCCGGACGACCTTGCCGTCGTAAACGGAGATGCCGGCCGACTCCTGGCCACGGTGCTGCAGGGCATAGAGGGCGTAGTAGATCGACTTGGCCACGTTGCGACACGGATCCGCGGAGGAGATCCCCACCACGCCGCACTTGTCCTGCAACCCGGACCTCCGAATCAGTTTCCGCCGTAGTTGCTGCTATATTTCTGCCAGACGTAGCCCCGGAGCCTCTTGGACCTGCCGAAGCCGCAGGATGCACAGGTCTTGGTACGGTAGTTGAAGGATACCTTGCCACATCGACGACACTTGACATGGGTCTTCTTGTGGCGCTTTCCCATAGATGGGGTGCCTTTTGTCATCTATATTACCTCACGGCGAAATGTAAACTACGTTATCTCCTCGGACGACGACGGTTCCGAGCTTCTTGGAGTCCTCACCCTCTCGGATCTCCTCGGTGTTGTCGAGGACGAGGTTCATGTGGATGTCGTAACCCTGAAGCTCCCCCCGAAAAGCCCTCCCATCCTTGAGCTTGACGATCACGGGCCCGTTCAGCGATTCATTTAAAATGTCAAGGGGTCTCTGAGACATCGGCCTCTCTCCAGTGGTAAATACAAGAGCTATGGCGAGACTTGCACGTTGCATATTTAAACCTGTCGGGGAATAGGGGTTTTTATGAAGATCAAGTCCAGGCACCACCTCAAGGGGAGCGAGTCGAAGAGGATCCAGAGCGCCATCGAGCCCTTTTTGGAGGATCCTTCCCCCCTCCGAGGACTGGCTCTGGAGGTCGCCGAGACCGATCAGAACTTCGACCTGATCCTTTTGAAGGGAAGGCCCGTATTCATGATGGTGGAGGACCGGCCCTTCTTCACCGTCCGGGGAGCCCTCGAGTTTGCACCTGGGAGGAACCTGGTCGTCGTCGACTCTGGTGCCGTCAGCTTCATCATCAACGGGGCGGACGTGATGGCCCCCGGGATCGTGGAGGCGGACGAGAAGATCGCCCCCGGCGATCCTGTGGTCATCGTCGAGGAGAGGCACCGAAAGCCCATCGCCGTCGGGATCGCCCTCCTCCCCGGCCCCGAGATGCGGGGGTCGGGGAAGGCGGTCAGGTCGGTCCACCACGTCGGCGACGACCTCTGGAAGATGGGCGACTGATGGGCTCCGCCAAAAATAATTAAATGGTATGAGAGCGCTCCTGGCTGGCGGAGCTCCTGAACCGACGACGAACTCCGAGATCAAAGGTGATATCCATGAACGAAGACATAGGCACCCTCATCAGGAGGGGCTTTGAGACGTGGAGGGGCAACCTTAACCTGGCCGTCCCCTTCGTGCTGATGATAGTCGCGATCATGCTCCTGGCCGTCGCCATGGTCTTTGCCGTGATGTATCCATTGTTCACCTCATCCCCCGAGCTCTTCTCCACGGCCGGGGATCTTGAAGACCCCCAGGAGCTGATGGAGCTCCTCCAGGGGGCGGGGAACCTCGGCCTCGCGGCCTCGATCATCCTCATAGCCATCCTGGGGATGGCGCTATCTAGCTCCTTCTTCACCGCGGGGGCCATAGGGATGGCGAAGGTGGCGACCCTCTCCGGCAAGACCACCCTGAAGGATATGTGGTCCTCGGGGAGGGGGCACTTTTTCAGCCTCTTCCTCGCCGAGGTCGTCATGATGGTCGTCGTCCTCGTCGGCGTCCTCGTCCTGACCCTCCCCTTCATCGCCGACCTGATGGGAGCCTTCGAGACGAACGAGCCCGAATTCGGACCCCTCCTCCTCTGGATCGCCCTTTTGATCGCCTTTAGCCTCCTCATATCCATCCTCCTCGCCATGGTCCCCTACGCCCTGGTCGTCGACGGGCTCGGCCCTATCGGGGCGATAAAGGCCGGCATCGCCTTCTTCCGCTCGAACAAGATGGACGTCTTCCTGATCTGGCTCGTCGTCATGGCGGTGTCGGTGGCGATCCAGTTTCTTGCCGCGCCCTTCTCGAGCTCCGAGGCGGCGAGCGCTGCCTTCTCCAGCCTCAGCGGGGTCGTCTCCGTCCTGATCATATCCCCCCTCACCACCGTCTGGTGGACGAGGCTCTATATGACCAGGGCGGGGAAGATGGCCGAGGCCGAAAGCCCCCGGGACGAAGGGGTGAAGTACCTATAGCCCGAAGGTCACCAAGATGAGAATCCTTGCTAACTTCAAAAGGAGGAGCGTGGCCGGCCAGGCGCTGGTGGCAGGCCTCTTCTTCTTTCTGGTCTACGCCCTCTACCTAGACTACCGAGGGGTGCCCAGCCTCGGGGAATCCCTATTCGCCGCGGCGATCTTCTCCACCAGCTACTTCGTCACATCCACCATAGTCCTCAGGAAGAAGGGCCAGAGGAGAAAGTAGCCGGGCAAAGGCACCTCCGAGGGGGACCAGAATCTCATTGATCGGAGATCAGGGCCTGGGGGTCCGGTCGGGGGCGAAGCCGCTCATCTTCAGGAGGAGCTCCTCGCCGCTCTTGCTCCCCCGGGCGAAGATCAGGTCTCCGGCCCCCAGGGTCACCTTCGGCTTGGGGTTGTAGGTCCATCTCCCGCCCCGCTTCACCGCCAGGACGTACATCCCTGTCTCCGTCTCCAGGTCCAGGTCGCCGAGGGTTTCGCCGTCCATCTCCGCCCCGGGGGCGATCTCGACCCGGGTGATCACCTCGTCCGACTCCCTCATGGCCATGGCGAGGATGGGGTGGGGCTCGATATCGTGGAGGACGACGTTGGCGATCTTGAGGGCGGCATCGCTGATGATCTCCGTCGAGACCGCGAGGTGGAGGAGACCCCGGAGGTTCTCAATGTCGTCGACGTGCTTCGCCGCCCGGAGGACCCACCGCTGGAGGTCGTACTTCATCTCGTCCATCTCCTCCTCGATCACCTCCACCTCGATCGCCACCTCCTCGCTGTCGAAGAGAACGGCGGTGTAGGCGAGGCCCACCGCCAGCTCCGACCTGTTCTTCATCTCGACGATGATGTCTACCGCCCGGTCGAGCTGGCCGATCCCGCTCTCCTGGCCGACCTTCGGGACGGCGGGCTTCCCCGTCGTCATCTCCAGGAAGAGGGGGACCCCCTCGTCGTGGCCCCGGGCAAAGAGGATGTCCCCGGCGACGATCACCGTCCCAGGCTCCGGATCGTAGATCCAGCTCTCACCCCGCCTTATGGCGATGACGCTCATCCCGGCCTCCGTCTCGAAGGAGATCTCCTCGAGGCTCCTCCCGGAGACCTTCGACTCCGCCCCCACCACCGCCCGGCCCACCGTCTCGTCGGCCTGCCTCAGGTCCTTCTTCAGCTCGGAGGGGATCCCCATCTTCAAAAGGACGATGCTGGCGATGTCCCCCGCAGCGTTGGAGATGATCTCCGCCGCCGATGCGATCTGGAGGACGCCGGAGAGGGCCTCGGCGTCCTCGACGGTCCTCGCGGCCAGCATCGCCGCCATCTGGACGTGGTAGTCGTAGACGTCCATCTTCTCCTCAAGCCTGATCACCTCCATCGCCAGGTCTTCGTCGTCGTAGAGGACCGCGGAATATCCCAGATCCACCATCAGCTCACTGGTGTCCTTCATCTCCACCAGAAGCCGCTTCATGCTTATGGGACAGTACTCGATCTTTCTCATGCCGCTCTCCGTCCGTTCCCTTTCCACCGGTGATTAAATAAAAGTGTCGTTACCAACAGAAAGCCCCCGATCCATCCGGGGAGCCGGCCAGGAGCCATAATTATAAGTCATCTCGCCCCCTATCCCCCACGAGGAGGATTCGAAGATGAATTTTGAGACCGTGAGGATGAAGATCCCCCAGGACTCCAACGTCATCCTGGGGATGAGCCACTTCATCAAGACCGCCGAGGACCTCTACGAGGCGATAGCCGGGACCGCCCCCCGATCACGGTTCGGGATCGCCTTCTCCGAGGCGAGCGGCCCCTGCCTCGTCCGGTGCGAGGGGAACGATCCGGAGCTGATCGATGCGGCGAAGGAGGCGGCCCTCGCCCTCGGCTGCGGCCACACCTTCGTCGTCCTGATCCGGGAAGCCTTCCCGATCAACGTCCTCAACGCCATCAAGGCGGTCCAGGAGGTCTGCGGGATCTTCTGCGCCACCGCCAACCCCCTGGAGGTGGTGGTGGCGGAGACCGAGCAGGGGAGGGGGATCATGGGGGTCATCGACGGCTCCTCCCCAAAGGGGGCGGAGACGGCATCCGACGTCTCCGATCGGAGGGGGATGCTGAGAAAGTTCGGATATAAGCTATGACCAGGATGGATCGGGTCGTCAGGAACGGGCGGGTCTACTTCGACGGCCGCCTCCAGAACGTCGACCTCTGGATCCGGGGCGGGAAGGTTGCCGACCTCGGGGGAAACCATCAGGCAGAGGAGACGATCGACGGCCGGGGGATGATCGTCCTCCCCGGGGCGGTCGACCTCCACGTCCACTTCCGGGACCCCGGCTACACCTACAAGGAGGACTGGGAGACGGGATCGACCTCGGCCGTCGCCGGCGGGGTGACGACCGTCGTCGACCAGCCGAATACCGACCCCCCCACCCTGGACGAGAGGTCCTACAGGATGAAGCTGGAGACGGCCGAGAGGCGTTCGGTCGTCGACTTCTGCCTCAACGGCGGCCCGGGCCGGATGAAGAGGCTCGCGGAGCTCGGGGCCTCCGCCATCGGAGAGATCTTCACCTACGAACACAGCGACGACGACCTCCGCCGGATCCTGGAGGAGACGGCGAGGTCCCGCCTCCTACCCACGATCCACGCCGAGGATGGGAAGGTGATCCGGGAGAATACTGCGCCCCTGAGGGACCGGAGGGAGCCGGAGCTCTACTCCATGGCCAGGCCGAATCTCGCGGAGGCGAAGGCGATCGAGATGGTGCTGAAGATGACCGAGCGGGCCCACATCTGCCACTTAAGCACCTCCGAGGGGCTGGAGCTCCTTCGGGCCGCCAAGAGGGGAGGAAAGAGGGTCAGCTGCGAGGTGGCCCCCCACCACCTCCTCTTTACGAAGAGGGACTGGCAGAGGCAGGGGACCCTCCTCAAGATGAACCCGCCCCTCCGGGACTTCCGGGACAAAGACGCCCTCTGGGAGGGGCTTCGGAAGGGCGACGTCGACGCCATCGCCTCCGACCACGCCCCCCACCTCCCCGAGGAGAAGAGGGACGAGATCTGGGACGCCCCGCCGGGGGTCCCGGGGGTCGAGACGATGATGCCCCTCCTCCTCATCGCCGTTCGATCCAACCTCCTCTCCCTCGGCAGGATGGTCGACGCCCTCTCCAGGAGGCCGGCCGAGATCCTGGGGCTCTCGGCCAAGGGCGGGATCGCCCGGGGGAAAGACGCCGACCTCGCCATCATCGACCCCCGGGCGGCGTCCGAGATCCGGGCCGACCGGCTCCACAGCGGGGCCGAGTGGACCCCTTACCAGGGGAGGCGGGCCATCTTCCCGAAGATCACCATGATCCGGGGGGAGGTGGTCTACTCGGACGGCGAGCTCTTCGCAAAGCCCGGATTCGGGCGGAACCTGCCGGGGCCCGGTCGGAGGCGGAGGGTCACGGTCGGGCCTCAGGAAGATGACGAGGTTGAGATGGAATAACAGGATATTTCGAGGTGTTAAGGATGAGAGAGGATGCGGAAAGGATGGTGGGCAGAGCGGTGATGGAGTCGATGAAGAGGTCGGTCCAGGCGAGGGAGGTCTTCCGGAAGATGCTGGGGGACGTGGCCGAGAACCTGCCGGAGGCCGGGGGGGGGCCTGCCGTGGACGTCGTCGACTCCCCCGAAGAGGTCGTCTTGTACATCGACCTCCCGGGGACGAAGAAGGAGCTGATAGACCTGGGGGTGACGGAGGACGCCGTCACCGTCAGGGCGAGGTTTGAGCCGCCTCCTGGAAACTACCTCCAGAGGGAGAGGCCGGAAGCGGAGATGGGCCGCAGGATCAAGCTCGCCGCCGAGGTGAAGCCGGAGCAGGTGAGGGCGAGGTACGAGGATGGCGTTTTAGTCGTCCGGCTGCCGAAGCTGATCGTGGTCAAGCCCCACTCAGTACCCATCGATTGAGCCCCGAGGATAGAAAAAATAGAGGCTATGGCGAGCTCAACCCTTCCTCGCCAAGACCTCTTTTGTTACGATGACGTAGGTGTACTCGATCGATGCCTCCTGGCGGGGCGTTAGGGAAAGCTCCCACTCCAGCCCCGTCGCCGTCGTCTCCTTCGGCTCCGGCTCGGCGGATACGACCTCGGCCCGGAGGGGCTTAGTATCCGAGACCTCCACGGTGGCGTTCCGATCGAGGTTGCTCTTGATGTTGAGCAGGTATGTCCAGGTCTCCGTCGTCGTCTTCACCGCCGAGGTGGCGTTATCGGCTCCGGGGACCTGAGAGATCTCCTCCTCGGTGGTGTAGCTCGCCATCTTCCGGGAGACCTTCAGGTCCGCCGAGGAGCCGACGACGATCTCCGCCTCCGTCCCCACGGGGGTGAAGGGGATCTCCACCCCCGAGACGTACTCGCCGTTCCTATAGAGGAGGGCAGAGCCGGCGGGCCAGGGGTCCTTCATGGTGTTGTTCGCTCTCACGACCTCGGTCACCGGCCCCTCGCTATTCCGGTATGCGTCCCAGAGGTAGCTCCTCAGGATCGGGGCCGCCTCCTCTAGGAGGGGAAATCCCACCTCTTTGCCCATCCCGAGATCCTTCCTCCCCGCCAGCTCGTAGATGTACAGGGTCTCCAGCTCCCCCGTGGCGGGGGCTGGAGCTGCGGCGGGGGCATAATCCATCGCCTCCTCTTCAGCGACGGCGCGCATGGCAAAGCCCCCTATGGCGAGGTACTTCTCCAGGGGCGCGACCTGAGGCGGTCCCGAGACGAGCTTCAGCTTGACCCCCTCCAGGTCCTCGCCGAAGTTGTTTCTGACGATCGCCTGGGCCGAGACGATCACCGACTCCTCCTCCAGGTGGACGGAGTAGATGGGCCTCCATTGGCCTGCCATCGTCATCAGGTAGGCCAGATCAAACCTCTGGACCCCGGTGGAAGAGACGTTCAGGGTGTACTCCAGGTTGTCGCCGCGGACGACCTTCTCGACGGTGGCGTTCGTCGCCCCAAACCTCACCGAATCCATCTTCACCGAGGACGGGAGGTCCAGGACGAGCCGGTGGACCCCCTCCGTCACCTCCATCTCCCCGGTCCTCCTCACCGTGGCGATGCCGTCGGGATAGATCGTCACCGAGTCGACGGGAAGGCTGAGGATCGTGATCGCCTCGACCCCCGCAGGCCCGTCGTCGGCGAGGGCGGCCGCTGGGAGGGCCAGGATCAGGACCAGAAAAGCCAGAATCTTCTTCATGATCTCCGCTCCAGATTTCTATCTAAGTCATAGGCTCCCTTATTATATTATGCTTTTCCAGCGCCCTCCGCCCCGACGGAGGGGGATGGACCGGTCGGCACCAAATCCCCGTCCCGGGGGTGCGTCGCAACGCTTATATCAGTATATCGAACTTCCCCCCCTGAATCGTACGGTGATGCTCTCATGTTTCTGGACTTCTGGAGAGATGTCGAGGCGCTCCTCCGAGACGCCTTAGATCGGTGCGGGTTTCCTCTGCCCCAGGCCGACGGGAAGGTCGAAGGTAACGAGCTTCTGCTGGAGATGAGCCCCCACGCCGACCTCGCCTCCACCATATCCTTCCGGCTCGCACCCATCCTCAAGAAGAGCCCGGCCGAGATCTCCAGGAAGATCCAAGAGGCGATCGTCCTCGAGGGGAAGGGGACTGTCGACCGGGCCGAGGCGATGGGCCCCTACCTCAACTTCTTCGCCAGCCGCAGGTTCCTCGACTCGACGGTCCGGGAGGCGGTAGCCGACGACTGCTGGACCGGGTCGATGAACGAGAGGGTGATCGTCGAGCACACCTCCGCAAACCCCAACGGCCCCCTCCACGTCGGCCACATCAGAAACTCCGTCATCGGCGACACCCTGGTCAGGATCCTCCTCCGGGCCGGCTGCCAGGTCGAGGCCCAGTACTACGTCAACGACATGGGGAGGCAGATCGCCATCGTCGTCTGGGGCTGCGGCAGATACCCCCTGGACGGCTCGAAGCCCGACCACGCCATCGCAAAAGTCTACATCCAGGCGAACAAAGACCTCGCCGCAGCGCCGGAGCTGAAGGAGGGGGTCGACCGGCTGATGCAGCTCTACGAGGGCGGAGACCCGGAGACGGCGGCGAAGTTCCGGAAGGCGGTGGAGTACGCCCTCTCGGGGATCGACGAGACCCTGAGGAGGCTGAACATCACTCACGACTCCCGCCGGTGGGAGAGCGAGTTCGTCCGGGACGGGTCGACGGCGGGGGTCTTAAAGGCCCTGGAGGCGACGGGCCTGACCGAATGGGAGGAGGGGTCCCTCCAGCTCGACCTCTCCGGCGATGGCTTTGAGAAGAAGCTCGTATTGAAGAGGTCGGACGGGACCTCCCTCTACACCACCAGGGACCTGGCGTACCACCGGTGGAAGGCCGAAAGCTCCGACCGGATGATCGACGTCCTGGGGGCTGACCACAAGCTCATCTCCGGCCAGCTCCGGGCCGCCCTCCGCCTCATGGGGGTCCGGGAGCCGGAGATCGTCATCTTCGAGTTCGTCTCCCTCCCCACGGGATCGATGAGCACGAGGAGGGGGAAGTTCATCTCCACCGACGAGCTCCTCGACGAGGTGGAGGCCCAGGCCTACCGGGAGGTCACGGCCCGAAGGCCCGAGGAGGGGGAGGAGTTCCGGCGGGCCGTCGCGAGAGAGGTGGCCCTGGGGGCGGTGAGGTACGACGTCGTCCGGGTATCGCCGGAGAAGGCGACGGTCTTCGACTGGAAGGCGGCCCTCGACTTCGAGAAGCTCTCGGCCCCCTTCATCCAGTACTCCCACGCCAGGGCCTGCAGCATCCTCGATAAGGCCGGAGCCGTCAGCGGCTTCGACCCCCGCCTCCTCTCCAGCCCCGAGGAGGTGGTGCTCGTCAAGAAGATATCCCAGTTCGACCTCGCCATCGACCTCTCCGCCCGGGAGCTGAAGCCCCACCTCCTCGCCACCTACGCCCGGGAGCTGGCGGAGATCTTCAACCAGTTCTACCGGGCAAGCCCCGTCCTGGAGGCGGATCCCGGAGTCCGGGAGGCGAGGCTCGCCCTCGTGGAGTCGGCTCGAAACTGCCTCCGGTCGACCCTGGATACCCTGGGGATCCCGGCCCTCGAATCGATGTAAATTGGAGGAGGCCTTCCCCGAGGGCAAGAGGGGCCTGGAGGAGAGGGGATCCCCGCTCCGCCCCCCACCGGAGAGGGAGGAAGGGGCCTTCGGAGGGTGATGGCGCCTCCCGCCCCGGCCGGCCCTCTCCCCAGAAAGCCTCCAAAACTTTTTGTACTATCAGGGGGATAAAGAGGGAGAGGGGGTGTTCCTCTTGAGCTTGAAATCGGGATTGATTTTGTTATTGATAATCTTCTCCGTAGGGGTGGCCTCTGCTCAATGGACCGAAGAGCCGATGGCCGATCTCGTCGGAGAAGGGACGGACGAAAGCCTCATGATGGCGGGCTACAGCGGCGGCGAGGACGGGCCGTCCCCAGAGCTGATGAGGATGGTCGGAGGCTCCGACCCCTTCGGCGCCACCGGGCCTTCGGGGGTTGGCGAGGCCTATTACAGCATGGAGGCTCCGCCCGGCAGCGGGCCTGAAGTTCAGCAGTACTCGATATCGGGGCACGAGCCCTCGACGGTCTACTTCGGAGGAGAGGCGACCTCCTACGGGGCCTACAGCACCACCTACGGCGGCACAAACTCCCTCTGGATCCTGGGGTCCTGGAGCTGGTCGCAGTACGCCTACGCTCCCCTGGGGGCCTACCTCCAGCTTCTGGCCTACTCCTCCAGCGGCGGGTCGGCGGACTTCTACGAGATCTACCCCAGCGGCAACGTAGTCTACAAGCGCTACTCCTTCTGGCCCGGCTACTCCAGGATCAACTTCCACGCCGACGCGACCGGCCGCCACATCCTCCTATTCATCGCAAACAACCAGCCCTCCAACGCCATCATCATCGACGTGGGGAGCGGGGGATGGCCGCCGACCCCAGGCCCGGGACCCGGCCCTGTGCCCTCCTTCGCCCGGGTTACGGTCAGATCCAGCTGGCTCACGGGTTACACCGTCACCGTCGACGACATCCAGACCTACAGCGACGCCAGCGACGGGAGGCGCGACGGGATCATCAGCTTCACCGTCCCCGGAAACCAGTACCACAGCGTCAAGATAACGAGCCCCGGATATTTGAGGTCTTACTACCGGTTCTTCAGGAGCGGCTACGCCTACACCCTCACCGTATGAGGGGATGGGGCGGCGGACCGGGACGCGGAAAAGATGAGCGGTCCGGGGAAACGTCCCCCGGACCAGTCCCTATTTTGCAGACAGCTGGAGCCGATCCCCACCCCGTCTTCACCGGAGGGGATTGGGCTGAGGGGGGATGAGGGGAGGCAGAAGCGGCGATATCCGAGAGATCCCCCTCAGATCCTCGCCGCCGCCTCGATCGGCCGCGCCTCTCCGATCGCCGCCTTCATCCCGCGGATCAGCTCCTCCAGCCCCGCAAGGTCGCCCTTGGAGATCAGGTCGACGCAGGCGGATCCGACGATGGCGGCGTCGGCTCCGGCCCGGATCACCTCCGCCGCCTGCTCCGGGGTTGAGATTCCGAAGCCGACGGCCCTGGGCAGCTCGGAGTTCACCCGCTCGATGAGGGCCTTCGTCGACTGCAGCACCTCGGACCTGGCCCCCGTCACCCCCGCCCGGGCGACGAGGTATAGGAAGCCGCTGGAATTTTCTGCGATGAGGGGGATCCTCTCCGCCGGGGTATTCGGGGCGATGAGGGATATCAGGTCGAGGTCCGCCCTCCTGCAGGCCGCCCGCAAGGGGCCCGCCTCCTCCGGCGGAAGGTCGGGGACGATGAGGCCGGTGATGCCGCTCGCCCCGCAGTCGCCAGCGAACTTCTCAAGCCCCCGCTGGTAGATCATGTTGTAGTAGCCCATGAAGACCAGGGGGATCTTCGCCCTGATCCGGGAGGCAGTCTCGAAGTATACGTCGGTGTTCATCCCCGCCTCGATCGCCCTCTGGGCCGCCGCCTGGATGACGGGGCCGTCGGCTATCGGGTCAGAGTGGGGGAGCCCCAGCTCGACGACGTCGGCCCCGGCCCGGGCGAGGAGCTCCGCCACCTCCACCGTCGCCTCGGGGCTGGGGTCGCCGGCGCAGATGTAGGCGATGAGGAGGGGGCGGCGCCTGAAGGCCTCGGCGAGCCTCATCTCCCCACCCTCCCCTCATGCTCCATCACCGTCGCCAGGTCCTTATCTCCCCTTCCTGAGAGGTTGATGATCGAGACCTCCCCAAGGGCGTCGGGGTTTCTTAGGGCGTAGCCGACGGCGTGAGAGGACTCGAGAGCCGGGATTATCCCCTCCAGGACCGAGAGCCGCCTCAGGCCGAGGAGGGCGGTCTCGTCGTCGGCCACCGCCGGCGTCACCCTGCCGACCTCGGCGAGGTGGGCGAGCTCGGGGCCGACGCCGGGGTAGTCGAGGCCTGCGGCCAGGGAGTAGGACTCGAGGATCTGGCCGTAGGGGTCCTGGAGGATCTTGGTCATCGCCCCGTGGAGGACCCCCTCGTCCCCGAAGTTGAGGCAGGCGCCGTGGTCTGCGATCTTTCGGCCGGAGGTGATCCCCCTCCCCCCCGCCTCGACGGCGATCAGCCTCGTCTCATCCTTAAGAAAGCCGGAGAAGATCCCCATGGCGTTGGAGCCTCCGCCGACGCAGGCGGCGACGGCATCGGGGAGCCTCCCCTCGGCGGCTAGGATCTGCTCCCTCGCCTCAGTCCCGATGACGGACTGAAGCTCCCTCACCATCAGGGGGTAGGGGTGGGGCCCGGCGACCGTCCCCATCAGGTAGTGGGTCGTCTCGTAGCTCCCCGCCCAGTCCCTCATCGCCTCGTTGATGGCGTCCTTGAGGGTCCTCGACCCCGACCTCACCGGTATCACCCTCGCCCCCAATAGCTCCATCCGGTAGACGTTCATCTTCTGCCGCTCGATGTCCACCTCCCCCATGTAGACCTCCGTCTCGAGGCCGAGGTTCGCCCCCACCATGGCGGAGGCGACGCCGTGCTGCCCCGCCCCCGTCTCGGCGATGAGCCTCGTCTTTCCGATCGCCTTGGCCACCAGGGCCTGCCCCAGGACGTTGTTCAGCTTGTGGGCCCCTCCGTGGACCAGGTCCTCCCTCTTCAGGTAGACCTTCCGGCCCAGCTCCCGGGAGAGGGCCCGGGCGAGGTAGAGGGGGGTGGGCCTTCCGGCGTAGTCGGCCAGAAGGGAATTGAGCTCTCCCATGAAATCGGCGTCCTCCTTGAGGCGAAGGTAAGCCTCTGCCAGCTCCTTCAGGGGCTGGATCAGGGTCTCGGGGACGAACTGTCCTCCGAACCTCCCAAACCTCGTCGTCGGCGCATCTTTGATCTTCATCAAATCTTCATCAGCTCCCATATCTTTGGTCAATTCAACCTTCATCCTCTCGTCGGAGGCTCCTCGTCCCGTTGAGGACGGAGAGAAGGCCGGGCTCCTCCATCAGGGCGGTCCCCACGAGGATGGCGTCGGCCCCCGCCTCCTCCATCCTCAGGACGTCTCTCCTCGTCTCTACGCCGCTCTCGGCGACGACGAAGAGGCCGGAGCTTTTGGCGAGCGGCCCCAGCCCCTCAAAGGTCGCAAGGCTGACCTTCAGGGTCAATAAGTCCCTGTTATTTATCCCCACGATCCGGGCCTCGGTCTTGAGGGCGAGGTCGAGCTCCGCCTCAGTGTGGACCTCCACCAGGGGCTCGAGATCCCTGGCCAGGGCCGCCTCCACCAGCCCCTCCAGGGGCGAAGCGAAGGCGGCGATGAGGAGGACGAGGTCGGTTGCGACCTCGTCGAGCTGCCTCTCGTCGAGGATGAAATCCTTCCGGAGGATAGGAAGGGCCGAGGACCTCCTCGCCACCCTCGCGTTCTCCGGCGACCCCAGAAAGTAGGTCGGCTGGGTGAGGACCGAGATCCCGCAGCCAGCATCCGCCTCATACCTCCGGGCGATCGTCGCCACCTCCTCGGACAGAAGGGGCCTCTTCAGGATCCGGGGCTTGATCTCGGCGATGATCGGGCTGATCCCCCTCGACCGGAGGGCCCGGGCCCGGGCCGGGAGGTCCCGAGGATCGGCGACCCTGATCGGGGAGGCGCGGCTCGGCATCTCCGAGCGCCTCGCCTCCGTCTCGGCGAGGATCTGCCTCACGACCTCGGAGGTCATCGGCCCAGCCCCTCCAGCCAGTTCGAGATGAGCCTCTTCCCCTCTGGGGTGAGGACCGACTCGGGATGGAACTGGACCCCCTCCACCGGGAGGCTCCCGTGCCTCACCCCCATCACCACCCCATCGGAGGTCGTCGCCGTGATCCTAAGGGGCGGGGCTAGATCCTCGACGGCGAGGGAGTGGTACCGGCCGCCCCTCAGGGGGCTCCGTAGCCCCCGGAATATGCCGCGGCCGTCGTGGAAGATCTCCGAGGCCTTCCCGTGGACGGGGGCGGTCCTGTTGATGGTGCCGCCGTAGGCGAGGTTTATCGCCTGGTGGCCGAGGCAGACCCCCAGGATCGCCGTCCCCTCAAAGGCCCTCATCACCTCGATACAGCTTCCGATGTCCTTCGGGTTTGCGGGGTGGCCAGGCCCGGGGGAGATGACGATCCCCAGGGGGTCGATCTCCTTCACCTCGGCGACCTCAATCCTATTTGATGCCACCTCCGTCTCCGGATGGAACTGGGAGACGTAGTCGACGAGGTTCCAGACGAAGGAGTCCTGGTTGTCGATGAAGAGGATCGTCTCCTTGGTCACAGCCCCACCCCCAGGGCCCGCTTCATCGCCGCCATCTTCCTCTCCGTCTCCAGGAACTCCCGGTGGGGGTCGGAGTCGGCGACGATCCCCGCCCCCGCCTGGACGACGGCCGAGTCCCCTTCGAGGACGACGGAGCGGATGGCGATGGCGAAGTCGGCGGAGCCGTCGGAGGAGAAGTAGCCGACTCCGCCGCCGTAGATCCCCCTCTCCCGCCCCTCCAGGTCGTCGATGATCTCCATCGCCCGGAGCTTGGGCGCCCCCGAGAGGGTCCCCGCGGGGAAGATCGCCCGGGCGGCGTCGAAGGAGTCGCATCCCTCCCGGAGGGTACCTCGGACCGTCGTCTCGATGTGCTGGACGTGAGAGTACCGGAGGACGGCCATGAACTCCTCCACCTTTATCGAGCCCGCCTTCGAGACGGACCGGACGTCGTTTCTCCCGAGGTCGACGAGCATCACGTGCTCCGCCCTCTCCTTCTCGTCCTCCAGCATCTTCGCCGCGAGGAGGTCGTCCTCCTCCCGGCTCCCGCCCCGGGGGCACGTCCCGGCGATGGGGTTTGTCGTCACGACCCGGTCGGAGAGGCTGAAGAGGGTCTCGGGGGACGCCCCCACCAGGGAGTGGTCCCCGAACTCGAAGATGTAGGTGTAGGGGCTCGGGTTGATCTCCCGGAGCCTCCGGTATAGGACTACGGGGTCGGGCCTCCCGAGCCGGACCCTCGTCCTCCTGGAGAGGACCACCTGGAAGATGTCGCCGGCGAGGATGTGCTCTTTGGCCCTCCGGACCGCCTCCTCGAAGGGGCCGGCGGGGTCCGCCTCCACCGATAGGGGATCGAGGTCTCCAGCCCCCGGCTCCCGGAGGTCCAGGTCCCCGAGATGGTCCGTCGCGGCAGAGGCGATCTCCTCGGGGTCCAACCCCGGGAGGAGGGGGGAGACGGCGAGGCAGACCTTCCCCGTCAGGTGGTCGAAGACGAAGCTCTTATCGAAGATCCCGAAGACGGCATCGGGCTTATCGGAGGTCTTGGGCCGATCGATCCTCTCCGCGACGAGGTCGTAGGCGAGGTAGCCGATCCCTCCGCCGAGGAAGGCCTGCCTCCCGAACTTTGAGGGGCCCGTCCCGGCGGGGATGGCGGACCGGAGGAGGTCGAAGAGGTCTCTTTCGGGCCTGATCTCGCCGGAGATGCCGTATCCTCCGGCGCCGTCGATGACGGCGGAGGCGAGGAGCCTCCTCCTGAGGAGATCTATAAGACCTCCGGCGCCGTCGAAGACCTGGACCTCAAACCTCCTCCCCCGGACCTTCACCACGGCGGCGGGGCTCGCCCCCACGAAGGAGAAACGGGCCCTCTGCCCCGACTTCTCGACGGACTCCAGGAGGAAGGGGTACCCCTCCCCCCGGAGGGCGGAGTAGAGGCTGAGGGGGGCCCGGGGGTCGAGGAGGGACGTCACCTCGAAGAGCCTCGGGAGAGGGCCGATCTCCGGAGCCTGACCCCCATCGGCAGGGAAGGACCTCACCGCGGAGGGCAACTCCTCACCCCCCTGAGGAAGGCGGCGATCTTCGCCGGGTCCTTCCTCTCTCCGGTCTCGACCCCAGAGGAGACGTCGACGGCGTAGGGGCCGACGGCCCTTATCGCCTCGGCGACGTTCTCGGGGGATAGCCCCCCCGCCAGGATGACGGGGGCCCCGACCTTATTCACCAGTTCGGCGGTGAGGCTCCAGTCGTGGACGGTCCCGGTCCCACCGAGCCTTCCCCCCTCCTGGCTGTCGACGAGGAGGGCGTCGGCGACCCCGGCGAGCCTCCGGGCCTCCTCCAAGGCCCCGGACCTCGCCGGGACCGTCGCCACGAGCCTTGCGGGGACCATCTCCCGGAGGGCTTCGAGATCCTCGAAGCTGAGGGTCCCGTTCACCTGGAGGACTTCGGCCCCCGTATCGAGGGCGAGGCTCGCCGCCTCCGCCGCGGATTTTGGCTCCACCACGATGACGCTGGAGACGAAGGGGGGTAGCCCCCCGATGAGGCTCTTCGCCTCCTTTCGCCCGATCGACCTCCTCGACCGGGGGATCTCCACCACGAAGCCGACGGCGTCGGCTCCCGAGGCGACGGCGGCGTCCCTGGCCCCGGGGTCCCTGATCCCGCAGATCTTCGCCCTGGTCATAGGAACCGCTCCAGCCTCTCGGGGCTGCCGCAGGAGGCGACGAGCCTCTTTAGGGTCGTGAGGGCCCGCCCCGAGTCGATCGACTCCTCGGCCATCCTCGCGCCGTCGAAGAGAGACTCCGCGATCCCGGCGACGTAGAGGGCAGCCCCCGAGTTCATGGCCACGACGTCCCTTCCGGGGCCCTTCGCCCCCGAGAGGATCTCGACGAGCCGCCCGGCGTTCTCCTCGGGGCTCCCCCCCCGGATCTCCTCGATCCGGACCAGGGGGTAGCCGAACTCCTGAGGGGTGACGGTGTAGCTTTTGAGGGAGCCCCGATCCAGCTCGGAGATCCGGGTCGGACCGGTGTTGGTGATCTCGTCGAGGCCGGAGCCGTGGACGACCATCGCCCTCTCGGTTCCCAGGATCTTGAGGGCGAGGGCGAGCTTATCGCAGAGGCGGGGGTCGTAGACCCCCATCACCTGGAACGGCGCCCCCGCGGGGTTGGTGAGGGGGCCGAGGATGTTGAAGACCGTCCTCGTGGCTAGCTCCCTCCGGATGGAGGCGACCCGCTTCATGGAGGGGTGGAAGACGGGGGCGAGCATGAACCCGATCCCCAGGGTCTCGATCGCCTGGCAGACCCGCTCGGGGCCGGGGGCGACCTCCACCCCCAGCTCCGCCAGGACGTTGGCGGAGCCGCAGGCGGAGCTGACGGCGTAGTTTCCGTGCTTTGCAACGAAGGCGCCAGAGGAGGCGGCGACGATGGCAGCGGCGGTGCTGACGTTGATGGTGTTCGTACCGTCGCCCCCGGTACCGCAGGTGTCGACGAGGGGGCCCGGTACCCGGGGCCTGATCCTCACCCCTCCGGCCCTCATAGCCCTCGCGAGCCCCGCGATCTCCGAGACCGCCTCTCCCTTCATCTTCAGGGCGACGAGGAGCGCCCCGATCTGGGCGTCCGTCGCCCCGTTGAAGACCTCGCCGAGGAGAGCCTCCGCCTCCGAGACGGTGAGGTCCCTCCCCTCCAAGACCTGTTGGAGATGTTTCATATGATCACCATGATGTATGATTTTGTACTATAATGTCTCAATATCGACGTTGTATATAAAGATTGCCCGCTCCCGCCTCCGGGGCCGGGCTTAGGGTCAGAAGGATGGGGTGGGGAGGATGAGAGGGGATCCTCGCTTTTGGGAGGCGCCCGAGCCGAACGATACCATGAAATAGTCCCCCGGAGAGAGGGCCTCCCGCATGAAGAAACTATTACTGTTATTGGCCCTGGTCGCCGTAGCCTTCTCCGGCTGCGTCGAGGAGACGCCGAGCGCGGAGGAGCTGAAGGCGATGATGATCGAGTCGGTAGGGAAGGTCGAGACCGCCGCCTTCGCCGTGGATGCGGATCAGAAGATAAAGCTCGTCAACCTCCAGGAGACGAACAGATCCCTGAGGACGATCAACTTCGAGACGAGGTCCGAGGGGGAGGGGGTGATGAACGTATCGGCCCGGCGGCTGAAGATGACGATGACCACCACCACCAGCACCGATGAACTCGGAGAGGTCGTCTCGGAGATGGAGATGTACATGGAGAACGACACCATCTACACCAAGATCGACGGCAACTGGACGAGGATGCCGGGGATGCCGCCGGAGATGTGGGACCAGCAGAACCAGGTGAAGACCCAGGCGGAACTCCTCAACGCCTCCGAGATCGAGTTCATCGGCTCAGAGAAGGTCGGCGGGATCGATGCCTACAAGGTGAGGGTGGTGCCGGATATGGAGACCTTCACCCAGATCCTGAGCCAGCAGGTCGGATCCCTCCCGATCTACGCCATGAACCTCACCGACATCTTCGAGGAGAGCGAGATGGAGTGGACGACCTGGATCTCCAAGGACTCCGCCCTCCCCCTGAAGAGCGATGTTTCCCTGGACATGACGATCACCTCTGATATGATGAACCTCCCCGGCGGGGAGAGCCCGGAGATCGAGATGGAGGTCGAGTCCGAATCGACGGTGACCTACTCCCGGTACAACGAGCCGATCGTCATAGAGGTGCCCGAGGAGGCCCTGGCCGCCCCCTCCTGGCTCGACCTTCTGATGGGGATGATGATCCCCCAGCCCTCGGAAGGGACGATCCCGGAGTAGATGTATCAGGGCGGGCCGCCCCCCCCCTCCGGCGGGGCCTGAACAGCGGTCCGGGAAGAGGAGGGGGCAGGGGTCAGACCTTCGGACCCCTCGCCCCGCCCAGAACCCCCTCGTGCCACGCCCTCATCACCTCGCCGACGGACCAGGCCTGGGAGATGCAGCCTCCGGGCCGGTGGGGCCCGTCGCCGTCGAAGACCTCGCAGATCGTCCCGACTCCGATCTGCCCCTCCAGGCCGATGAGGGGCCGGAGGAGATCCCCGGCCGCCTCCCTCTCCTTCTTCGTATTGCCGCCCGCCCGGAGGCGGGCGGTGATGTAAGGCCCCATCAGCCAGGGCCAGACCGTCCCCTGGTGGTAGGCCCCGTCCCTCTCGGCGGGGCCGCCCTCGTACCGCCCCAGGTAGGCCGGATCCCTCGGCGATAGGGTCCGCAGGCCGTAGGGGGTGAGGAGCTCCTCGGTCGCCACGCCGACGATCCCCCGGATCTGGCCGGAGTCGAGGGGGGTGAAGGGGAGGGAGGCGGCTATCACCTGGTTTGGCCTGATGGCGGGGTCGATCCCGTCGATCAGGTCGTATAGACAGCCCTCCTCCGGGTTCCAGAACTTCGAGTAGCTCTCGCCGACCCGCTCCACCAGATCGGGGTAGACCACCTCGTCCGCCCCCTCCACCCCCACCTCCACCGCCTCGTCGCCTAGCCTCTCGGTGAAGAGCTCCATCACCTTCAGACCGTGGTACCAGAGGGCGTTGATCTCGCAGGCCTTCCCCGCCCGGGGGGTGACGAACTCCTCCCCCACCTTCGCGTCCATCCAGGTTAGGCCGGGCTTGGAGGCGATGAGGCCGTCCCCGTCGGAGTAAGATCCTGGGGTCTCCCCGGCGTAACGGCGGCAGATCGCCCGGAGGGTGGGGAAGAGTCGGCGAACCAGGTCCAGGTCCCCCGAGTAAGACCAGTACTTGTATACAGCCCAGAAGAACCAGAGGGCTGCGTCGATGGTGTTGTACCCCTCGGCCCCGAAGTCGTTGGGGAGGAGGCCGTCCTTCATCGCCCCGGCGAAGGTGGCGAGGACCGTCCCGGCGTCCTCGAACCTCCCGGTGGTGAGGAGGAGGCCGGGGAGGGCGATCATGGCGTCCCTCCCCCAGTCGTTGAACCAGGGGTACCCGGCTATGATGCTCTTGCCGTCGCCCCTCCGGACGAGGAACTGGTCGGCGCTGGAGGCGAGGACGGCTGACCGCGGATCTCCGCCCGCCGCGAGGAGCCTGTTGACCCTCTCCTCCTCCCGGACCAGAAGGGCCCCGGCCCCCTCCGGGGAGCTCCGGTGGAGGGAGGCGATGATGCTGAAGGAGAGGCGGCCGTCGACCTCCGCCTCGAACCTCCCGGGGGAGAAGGCGTCCTCCCGCCACTGTAGCCCCCTCCGCCTCTCGACCTCGTACTCCAGGCTGTGGTACCAGAGCTCCTCCCGGAGGTAGCGGGCCCCGTCGGAGACGATGGAGAAGGAGCAATCCAACCGGAGGCGGACGCCCCCTCCGGGCCCCTCGACCGAGAGGCGCGACTGGTCCATGGGAGGGGCGCCGGAGGCGACGTGGAAGGAGCGGCAGCTGACGAGGGGGATGGCCCTGAAGAGGCCGATCCCCTCGATATCGTATCTGATGACGGTGGTGTTCTCGCCGTAGACCATGAAGACCCTCTTTTCTACTTCCATCCCCTCGGTCCGATAGAGGAAGGTCGGGACCGGATACCTCTGGAACTCCTGGAGGTGGCGGAAGCCCTGGGGGTATATCGTCCCGGGGTACTGGTGGCAGGCGAGGTGGCAGCTGATCCCGTCGGCGATCAGCTCCTCGTCTATGGAGGAGAGGAGGAGGGTCCTTCCGGTCGGGGGGGTCAGGGCCGCCACCAGGAGGCCGTGGTAGGATCGGGTGTTCGCCGCGATGACCGTCGAGGAGGCGTACCCTCCGAGGCCGTTGGTGACGAGCCACTCCCGCTCCGAGCCCTCCTGATAGCTCTTCGGTCTGATAGAGAGGTCGAAGCTCATCTCCTCTTCCTCCCGCTCCGGTCGATCGGCTCCATCGCCCCGCCGCCCCCAGAAGCCCCGGGGCGGCCGCCGGGGGAGCTCTCCACCATCCCACCCTCCTCCGGGCGAGCGAGGCCGCCCTCCACCCGGAGGGGGCCGGCCCCCCTGACCGCCTCCGCCGCCGCCTCCAGGAGGGCGGCCCGGAGGGGGTCACCCCGGAGGCCTTCGGCCCGCTCGAGCCCCTCGGCTAGGGCGGGGTCGGCGAGGCTCTCCCGGGCCCAGGCGGAGAGGTCCCCCCGCCTCGCGTGGTACTCTAGGGCCTCTCTTTCCACCCGCTCGAAGGCCTCGGCGAGCCCCCTCGGCCCCCAGACGACGTCGCCGGTGAACTGGTCGATCCCGGTCGAGAAGAGGAAGGGGTCCTCGGCGGCGGAGGCCCACGACTTCACCCGGTGGTGGAGGTCGGCGAGGACGGCGAAGAAGGTGACGGCGGCGTCATAGGGGTTGCCGTAGGGGCTGAAGTAGTTGTGGACCTCCCCGGGGGCGCCGCCGTGGGTGAAGGCGTAGTAGAGGTGGTCGGAGATGCCGAGGGTCCTCCAGATCTCCAGAAGGCTCATGTCCCCGCTCTCCTTTATCGGCCCCTCAAGCCGCCGGTGGTAGGAGTAGCATGCCCACTGGAGGGCGTTTCCGAGCCAGCAGCTGGTGTCCCTCTCGATGTCCGCCCAGGAGGTGGTCCTGGGGACGGAGAGGGTCTGGAGGGGGGGGTGGTCCCGGACGACGTCGCTGGGGGTCGCAAACCGGAGGTGCTCCCACCGGAGGATCTTCCTTGGAAGGTGCCTGAGAAACTCGAAGATCCCGGTGTCCGCCCACTGGTGCTCTCCGAAGGTCTCGTAGTCGCAGAAGATGTTGACGCAGTCGCCGACCTTCGCCGCGATCCAGGAGGCGTACTTCTCGGCGGTGAGGGGGTACTCCTTCCACCACCGGGCGGAGAACCGAAACCCCATGTCGTCGGTGATCTGATAGTCCCGTAAGAGAAGCGAGATCCGGTCGCACCCCTCAGGCCGATAGACCCAGTTGGGATGGGCGACGATCCCCTCGGCGAAGATCCCGGCGTAGCCCATCCCCTCGACGATCTTCGCGATCCGGTCGTCGTATAGCAGCTCCGTATTCTCGAAGATCCGGGGCCTGGTGCCGAAGGCGTCCCAGACCCGCTCCCGGTGCATCCTCACCTGCTCGGCAAACTCTTTGCCGTCCTCATAGAGGCTCGCGAGGGAGTGGTGGTAGGTCTGCTCTAAAACCTCCACCATCCCCGTATCGACGAGCCTTGCGAAGGAGTCGAGGACCTCGGGGTTGTACCTCTCGGCCTGGTCGAGGAAGACCCCCGAGAAGCTGTAGGCGGCCTTGAAGGGCCGCTCGGAGTCCCGGTGCCTCTCGATCTCCTCGAGGATCGCCTGGTTTGCCGGAAGGTAGCACTTCTCGGCAACCCGGTCGAATATACGCCGGTTCTCCGGACCGTCGAAGTAGAAGTCGGATAGCAGGTCTCGCTCGATCCTCCTCATGGGCGATCCGGACCAGAAGAAGTCCTTTCGGAGCCTCAGGGGCTGGTGGACCTCAAAGCAGAGGCAGACGTCGGTCATGAGGGCTCACCGGAACCGGCAGAGTCTTCTTCGGCATCGAGAAAACCTGAGCGGGACGTGAGGGGCGGGATCGATGACATGATCATATATTGGCCATCAAGTTCAATAAATATTTGTTCGACGAGCCGCGGGTACATCCCGGCTCGGAAGGAGGCCTTCAATCGGCGGAATATTCAAGGTGGATGATGGACATTAAAAATTGCGAGGTAATCGATTCCATGGACTCAAATTACAGAATGAGAAGGGCCGAGTCTCCCGACGACGCCGGAAAGCTCCGCCATCATTTCGACAAAATCTTTCTTCCCGAGGAGGTGGGAGAGTTCGCCGAGACGGTATTCTCCCACCTTCCGGGGATGAAGAATGAATACTGGTTCATCGCCGCCGAGGAGGAGACCGGTGAGATCGCCTCAGCCTTCGCCCTCATCCCCTGGACCTGGGAGATGGCGGGGACGAGGCTCAAAGTCGCCGAGATGGGGATCGTGGGAACGGGTGAGGTACACCGTAACAAGGGCCTTATGAGGCTCCTGTACCGGGAGTTCGACGCGACCCTCGCTGAAGAGGAGTTCGACCTGGCCGCCGTCCAGGGTATACCTGGATTTTATCGCCGCTTCGGATACTATTACTCGATCCCCCTGGAGCCCCACATCGACATCCCCCTCCATCTGGTCCCCTATTCGACCGGCGGTGGCGACGGCGGGTCCTACGACTTCCGGCTTGCCGAGGAGGGCGACATACCCTTCCTCCTGGGGGAGGACGAAGGGTATCGAAGATCGAACTTCATCTCCGTCTTCAGGGACGAGGCCCACTGGAAGTATCTTCTGACCTACAGCCCGAGGATCGGAAGCGGCTCGCAGTTCTGGATCATGGAAGGGCGAGAGAAGGAAGAGAGATGCTACTTTCGGATCTCCCGGCAGGGCTTCGGAGCGGGGCTCATCGTGAGCGAGGTCAGCGAGGGGATATCCGACGACGCCCTGACGAACCTTTTCGCCTTCTGCAAGAAGATGTGCGCAGAGCGAAATAAGCCGTACATCCGGCTGAACCTCGCCATAGAGTCGACCGCGGCTAAGACCGCCATCTCCTTCGGGGCGTCGGTGGGGAGGCCCTACGCCTGGCAGATAAAGATCCCGGATCGAGGAAGGTTCCTCGGAAAAATCGCCCCCGTCCTGGAGGCGCGGCTGAAGAAGAGCAGCCTTGCGGGCTTCACCGGGACCTTGCGCCTCGACCTTTATTGCGAACAGATCGATCTCTGCTGGTCTGAAGGGAGGCTCGAATCCGTCACCTCGGGGAGGGGAGGAGAATGCGAGAAGGCCTTCTTCATTCCAGAAGACCTCTTCGCTCCGCTGGTCCTCGGCCATCGGACCTGGCGAGAGCTCCAGGACATCCGGCCCGACCTCTTCCATGCGATGATGTACGTCGGACCGGGGGTGGATTCGGCCTCGGATAAGACCGTTCGCCTCATCGACTCCCTCTTCCCGGCCGAGAGGTCGTGGGTCTATGAGCAGTACTGAGGGATCGGAATGAGAAGATCGCCGGCTTCGGGGCCGGTGGAGACGAAAATCTTTCGCCCTTCACCGATAAAAATAATTACTCTCGGTCGAATAAGGACTCTCGGAGGGGAAAAAAGTGGACGAATCATCAAAATCTTACGAGAAGGTCCCTTCGGGGATCCCCGGCTTCGACGACCTGGTGAACGGGGGCTTTCACCGGAGGACCGTCAACACCGTCACGGGGTCCTCGGGGACGGGCAAGACCGTCTTCGCATCCCAGTTCATCCACGAGGGGATCAAGAACGGCGAGAAGGGGATGATCATCATGCCCTCGGAGAGCGCCGAGTACCTGAAGCGGGAGCTCCACTCCTCCTTCCGGTGGGACTTCTGGAAGCTGGAGGAGGAGGGGAAGCTCGTCATCGTCGACGTCACCGACCCCGTCCTGAGGCTCCAGAAGAGCATCGAGACCGACCCCGTCGAGTTTCTGATAAATTTTAGAAAGCTTGTCGACAAGAAGGTCCGGGAGGAGAAGCCCCAGAGGGTCCTCATCGATGACCTGATGGCCTTCTTCACCGCCGTCGAGTCCCCCTTCGTCATGAGGTCCCTCGCCGACGACCTCTTCGGCGACCTCCGGTCTCTGGGGGTGACGGCGGTGATCACCATAGGCGAGGCCTTCGGGA
>Ga0334882_1001542_pt1 | contig 26979 bp, 21 predicted proteins | sample GraSluR1_MG_5_FD_207226 | JGI IMG/M metagenome (GOLD analysis project Ga0334882, IMG submission 207226) | Sludge microbial communities from methane-producing bioreactor in Wageningen University, Netherlands - Granular Sludge_15_04-R1 | ecosystem: Engineered > Bioreactor > Anaerobic >...
TTTCCAGAGGCTTCAGGTCTATCTTAACTCCAAGAATAACGCCAACTACCTGTTCCGCAAGCTGGTGCCGGTGCTTCAACAGTCGGAGCAGTCCATCCAGGACACCCTGAACAAGGCGAAAAGCTCTCCCACCCAGATGGCGGAGCAGGTGAAACGGCCGTCTGAGGTGAGTTTCCCCTTCTGGGCCCAGGTGAGCAACTTCATCATCAAGGAGCTAAAGGATAAAACCGACAAACTGACCCAGGAACACACCTTCTGTCAGTGTGCCTACCTGATCGGTTATATGAACATTTACTACCGGGACAAGATACACCGGGAGAAGGAAAGGGTTAACGCCCTGAACAGCCTGGGAGACCGGATCCGGAAGCCTCCTTACGCCTATTCCCTTTTCGATATCATGGGTTTCAAGGACGGCAAGACCGCCCTGATGAACAATAAGTTTTCCAAAGAGGATCTTCTTACCTATCTGGAAGAGAGAACCAAGCCCCAGGATGAAGCGCTCCTGCCGGAGATTATCCGTCTTCGGACGGGTGAGAAAAAGGAGTTTTACATCCATCGCGACATTATCGTACCGTTGACCTACAAAAAGGTTAACGATGCCCATGATCACTACCGCAAGGAGCTTCTGGACGGGTGGGAAGAACAGCTGAAAAATTACCTTGAGTCTCCCGAGATGAGCAGCGATGAAGCTTTTCTTGGAGAACTGGAGAAAACGGTCAGAAAGGAAGACCCCCTGCTGGAGGTGCTTCTCAACTACGACCTTCTCTACCTGGCCATAAAACAGAATCCCCGGGCTCCCATGGCGGAGGAGGTGAGGGGGTATATCAATGCCAAACACAATACCCTTTTCCCCCTGGATGAAATTCTGCGGTTGAAGCGCAAAGAACTTCTGACCCTGGCTAAAAGAGGGCTTCCTTTTTGGCGGGGGATTCCCATCCTTTCCGGAATAATCATCTTTTTCAAGAAGGCTTTCGGCACCGGGGGCAGGAAAAAGACCGTTCCCTCTTCCTCCGTCTCCCGGGAGGCACAGGCCAAGGTCTTCGGAGGGAAGGAAGCAGAGGAATCCCTGGGGAAAACCGCCCTGCAGCAGAAAATGGCCTACAAACAGCGGGTTTTTCAGCTTAAGGAAGCCTTTGCCGGCAAGGGGGCGGATCTGGATAAAAGCCTGGAAGAAATGGCCGAGGCGTGGAATCCCCTTTACGACCCTCAGGCCAAGGCGAATCTGGTGGAGGATGTGAACTCCCTGACCCGGGATTACCTCCGGAAACTGAAAAGAGGGCTTATCCTGAGCCCTCCCGACGAAGAAAGAATCCGCAACATGGCCCGCCTTCTGGGAGAGAACAAGGGTCTGGATAAAATAAAAAAGAAAGAGCTTCTCATCCGTTACCTGGAGCTGTACATCATCAAGCTGCTCCAGCAGGTAAAATAACGGGGACCCGGTTTCACAATACGGTTTCACAAAATAGAGAGAATCTTCATATTTAGAAAAAACTTGCGCTGTCTTTCTTAAAAGGGTAAACTAGACTCCTGGAAATTTTTATGACAGCACCGCTGTTTCGAAGCGGTGTCAGGAGGTATTTTTATGAAGACCCTGATCAAAAACGGCACGGTGGTAACAGCCAGTGATACCATCAAGGCCGACGTTCTCATCGAGGGAGAAAAGGTCGCCCTCATCGGAGCCAACCTCTCCGCCGACGGGGTAGATGAGGTCATCGACGCCACCGGGAAACTTCTCATGCCCGGAGGAATCGATCCCCACACCCACCTGGACATGCCCTTCGGCGGTACCGTAACGGCGGATGATTTTTATAGCGGCCAGAGGGCCGCCGCCTTCGGCGGAACCACCACCCATGTGGACTTTGCCCTGCAGCAGCCCGGGGGAACCCTGGTGGACGGCGTGAAAATGTGGAAAAAGAAGGCCGAGGGGAATGCGGTTATCGACTACGGCTTTCACGTGGCCATCACCCAGCCCACCATGGAATCGGTAAACGAGATTCCCAAGCTGCTCGACGAGGGTGTCTGCAGCCTCAAAGCCTTCCAGGCCTACAAGGGCGCTTTCATGGTAGACGATACCACCCTCTACAAAGCCATGCAGGTGGCGGCGAAAAATAATATTCTGGTCATGACCCACTGTGAAAACGGTGATGTCATCGCCGCTCTCACCGAAGAGCTGGTGGCGGCGGGCAAACTCGATCCCAAGTACCATCTGGACGCTCATCCTGCCTCCATCGAAGCAGAAGCCTCCCTCCGGGCTATTTCCATCGCCGCCGAGACGGGAGCCAAGCTCTACATCGTCCACATGTCCTGCGAAGAAGCGGTGGAAATGATGGCCTGGGGCCGGGCCAAGGGATACACCGTCATGGGCGAGACCTGTACCCAGTATATGTTTAAATTTGAAGACGACATGAAAGTCCCCGGTTTTGAGGGCGCCAAATGGGCCTGCGGCCCTCCGGTAAGAAAGCCCAAGGATGCCGAAGCGCTCTGGAAAGCCCTGGCCGACACCACCCTTCAAGCGGTGGCCACCGACCACTGTTCCTTTAATTACGAAGGCGGGGTGGACGGCAGGAAACCCGGTAAAGAACTGGGCAAAGCGGGCTGGCACAAGATTCCCAACGGCATTCCCGGCATCGAAGACCGGCTCTATGTTATGTACCACAACGGCGTGAACAGCGGCAAGATCAGCCTCAACCGGTTTGTGGCCATCACCTCCACCAACGTAGCCAAAGCCATGGGCCTGTATCCTAAAAAGGGCACCATCGCCGTCGGTTCCGACGCCGACATCGTGCTTTGGGACCCGAATCTGGAGAAAACCATCTCTGCCAAGACCCACCACATGGCGGTGGACTACAACGCCTACGAAGGAATGAAGGTCAAGGGCTTTCCGGTCCGAACCATCCTGAGGGGCAAAACCATCTGCAACAACGGCGAATGGACCCAGGAAAAGGGTGCCGGTCAGTATATCAAGCGGAGCAATCCCGAGATTCTCTAGAATTTCTGTTTTTGTCTCGCTCACCGCCGCCGGGTAACACCGGCGGCTTTTTTTGTTTGCCCAGCGAAGCGGGCATATCCGGCTCAGGGAATCCTGCCGCCGATCCGCCGGAATAATCTGTGAAAAAAACAAAAAACTTTTCTCCTCTTGAAGCAGCGGTGACACCGGGGCGGTAGTTGATGGCAAGGGATGTTCCCGGGTTCCGGTCCTTTCGTCTCCATGGGGCGGGTCCGGGGGCACCCCTTAAGGAGGCTGCGGTGAAGAGGAAACCTGTTCTGCCCGCCGGGGACGACGGGGGATGGACCTTTCTGGAAACCCTCATGGTCATGGCGATTTTGCTTGTTCTTTCCGGGGGGATCGGATTCACGGGCCTTAAGTACCTGGAGCGGGCCCGAATTGTGGCGGCCCGGAGCGACATGGCAGCCCTGGTCCTGGCTCTGGAGAGTTATCGGATCGACACGGGACGATATCCCACCGAAGCCCAGGGACTTTCGGCCCTCTGGCGGACTCCGGCTCAGCCGCCGGTTCCGGATAACTGGATGGGCCCCTATGTGGACCGGCAGGGATTTCTCGATTCCTGGGGCAACCCCTATCTGTACCGGGAGGGGGGCGATTTCGGCTACCGTATTACTTCATACGGGGCGGACGGACGGCCCGGCGGGGAGGGACAGGATGAAGACCTGTTTTCCAGCGATGAGAGGTAGGCGGTTGGGCCGGCGGGGGTATCTGCTGGGGGATGTGATGCTGGTTCTGCTGTTGGGGGCGGTTCTTGTCCCCGGGTTCGTTTCCTTATCGAAGGGGTTGCGGAATGAGACCGAAGGATATCTCATTACGGCCAGCCAGAGCTACCCTCAGCGTCAGTTTGTGTGGATCACCTCCAGGGAGGTGGGGCATGATGAGTAAGGGGGGGGCAGGTAAAAAAAGACTCAGGGAATCCGCCGGATTTTCTCTGGTTGAAACGGCCGTGGCGCTGGCTCTCATGGGGGTGTTGTTTATCCCTGTGACGGGGTTCTTTCTTCTTCAACAAAGATACTTAATTCATGCCGCGGAGGCTCTGATCAGGGAACAGCAGATTTTTACTTTTTTTGAAAAGCTGGAAGGAGAACTCGCCGCGGTTCAATATCCCTGGGGGGATCCATCCCCGGGTTACGAAATCAATTCTGAGTTTATCCGGGTGACCTGGTCTCAAGGCGGCCAGAATCGGAGTCTGGTGTTGCAGGAAAATCTGAAGGGCTGGGCATTAACCGTGGATGACATGAAGCGGGGATCTTTAACAGCAGCTGGCCTGGATTTCTCACCCCTTCTTCGGGGCGACTTGTTTTGCGGTATTCAGGCCTCCTGGAAGGGCAGGGTTTTTTCCTTTTACACAGGCCGGCAGCCTTTTTCTATGGCCGATCTGGAAAGTCCGATGCTTCCGGAGGTTCGGTGATGAAATCAATGGGTCAACGGGGGTTTTTGACCCCCTTTGCTCTGATTCTTGTCTACGCCGTTTCCAGTCAGGTTTTTTCCCTGGCGGTGATGGAAAAGCGGTGGCTTGGGTGGTTTGATAGAAAAAACAGGGCGGCATCGGAAGAAGCGCTTTTATGGGACCAGGCGGGCCGATTCATTGATGCCTTTCTGAACGCCGGAAGTGATCATCCTACCCCGCAGATGCTGGAAAGACTTCCAGGGTATTCCCATCGCTCCGGCACCCTTTATTACTATCAGCCTTTATCGGAAATGATCCTTTCCCTGGAGGAACTGTCCAGCCGGTTTAATCCCAATTTCAACAGCATCGGCTTCTGGCAGACCCCCCCCCTGGCCAGCCGGGTATCCAGTCAGAGGGCTCTTCTCTGGTGGGAGGAAGAACGCCGAACCCGGAGAGTTGAGAACCCGGAAGAGCTGAACTGGCTTTTCCCGGCGGAAGACTGGGATTCTCTTTACAGCCTTTGTTCTTCTTCGGCCGCGGAAGAGCCGGAGACATGGAACATTCATTTCATGGATCCGTTGCTGCTGGAGGCGGCGGTCTGGTATCCCTGGAGAAGTACGGGATTCGATAATCCGGATCGGGTGTTCCGCCGGCTTTCCCACCTGATCCGGAGAAGATCGGTCACCAAGGATGAGCTTCAGGCTGTCCTTTGTGAAGACAACCTCGAAACAGGGAAGGCCCTGGCCGCCCGGCTTGGGACCCGGTCGTGGTTCTGGAAAGTCAGGGTGACCTCCGGTTCCAGCGGCCTGGACCTGATTATCCAGTTTTTCTCCCTGGCAGGGGAGGACAAGGCAGATAGTGACCGCCGGGAAGGTCAGCCTCTGAGCCGGGGTTTCCAGATCGTTTCCTGGGAAAAAACAGGGGGGGAAAGGTGACGGCTCAGATAGATGTGCCGGTTCTCATGCTGCTGGGGCTGACAGGAGCGGCGGTCTTTTACTGGGACATTCGCTATTTACGGATTCCCGACTGGCTCACCTGGGGCGGCTGGGGCACCGGGGTTCTACTGGCGTATCAAAGAGGCCTCGGTCCTCTGGTAGATTTCCTCGGTGGTTCCGTGGGAGCCTTTTTCTTTTTTTTCCTGGTTTACCACCTGTATCCCGGCGGTATCGGCGGAGGGGATGTGAAGCTTTCGGGATTGGTCGGTGGACTCGGAGGGGTGGGCGGATGGTTCTTCGCCTGTCAAACGGCCCTCCTGTCAGCCCTGCTTTTTCTTGTTTTTTTCCCTTCCTTCCGGGAGACCCGGAAAATACCCTTCGGGCCCTTTCTCTGGGCCGGAGGGATGATCGCCTGGTTCGTCCTTTCGGGAGGTCCGGGATGAGTCGGGTCGTTGCTTTCTCCCTGGTTTTCCTGGTTTTGGCCTCTTATCTAGCCGCCGGGCCCCTGGGGGAAGTGGAATTTCTGGATCGCCCTGTGGATGAGATCCTCCTTGTTCTCTCATCCGGTTTTGATTCGCCCCTGATGCCGGATGAATCGGTAAAGGGGCGGGGGAGCTTTTATTATCCCGGGGGAACCAGCGAGGAGGCTCTTGAACTTTTTCTGCAGAGGAACCTGCTTTACCTGGTCAATACCCCCGGGGGCCGTCGAGTAAGCCGAATCAGAATAGAAATTACAGATAAGGGAAGCCTTACCATCGATGGTCAGGATGTCAGCCTCGGGGCGGTGGTTAACCGCCTGTCCCAGAGCCTGGGGGTAACCATTCTTCATGATGAACTGCCCGGCAGTACCCAGACCATCCATCTGGCCGCAGGGTCGCCCCAGGAGGCTCTGGAGATCCTGTTTTCCCCCTTTCCCCGTTATCAGGTATCCACAGTGAAACCCGGGCCGGGAGGGGTTATCCGGATAGACGGAGGCAGTTCTTCATCCGCCCCGGGGGGGGGCTTTTATTTTTCTGGCCGGATGGAGCTTCTCGAAGGGCTTTATAGGATCAGGGTGGAAAGGGGGTCTTTCCGTCAGGTGATGGAGCGGTTTCTCGCCCTTTCGGGAGGGGAAGCGATGTTTCTGGGCCATATGAATCCGGTGATAGAAAACCTGACCCTCAAGGACCGGACCTTTGATGAATGCCTGCATCTTCTGGTGGCGCTGGGAAGCTCTTCGTTCAGGGAAATCGATGGGATTTTGCATATCTATGATGTCGATCGGGACAAAGTCCTGGGCCGTTACGTAACCAGGGAAACGGTGCCGTTTTTTTATCGGCAGGCCGGGGATGTTCTGCCGCTCATTCCCGCTGAACTCCTTCCTTCCGGCGGGATCACCATCGATGTGGATCGTAACAGCCTTCTTTTATGGGGTTTCAGCGAAGAAGTTGACCGGTTGAAGGATCTTCTCCTGGTGCTGGATGTTCCCAGGGAGGATCTGTTCTATCGGGAGTTTTTCCTGCGCTACCGGCGATGGGAAGAACTAAAACCGCTCTTGCCGGAAACCCTCGGTCATGCCGATGTTATCCCTCTTGCCCAGGGAACCGTTGTTTTAGCGGGGCTCTCCCGGATGCAGCAGGAAGAGTTCATAAACTTCCTTGGTACCGTGGACCGTCCTGATCCTGTCCATCCGGTACATCTCAGGTTTATCAAGGCAGAAGATTTGCTGAATTCTCCGCCGCCCGGGTTCGCCGCCGCAGATCTGGAAATAACAGGAGACCCTTCACTGGTCTATTTCACCGGAAGCCGGGACAGGTATCTTCTGCTCCTGGAGTCGCTTAAAGGATGGGATAAACCAAAACCCCAGATCCGTTACGATCTGCTGGTCATTGAATACGCCCGGGAGAAGCAGACGGCCTGGGATTTCAGCCTCTCCAATGCGGTGCTGGAGGCGGGGGATCAGCCCAGTTATCTGGGGGCTCTGGGAAACCTTCTGGCGCTGAATTTTGATATCACCTCCGCCTTTGGGTACGCCTTTTCCCTGAAGCTCAACGCCGATATCAACCATTCAAGGGCCAGGGTTCTGGTGGACACTTCCCTTTGTGCCCTTTCGGGGCAGGAAGTGAGGTTTCAGAACAGCAATACCTATCGGTATCGAGATACGGTGAAAGACCTGGAAACAGGCAGCCAGGAAGCCACGGGGGTGAGTCGGGAAATAACATCGGGGCTTTTTATCAATATTGAGGGGTGGGTCAGCGGGGCTGAAATGATCACCATGGATGTCTCCACCACGGTGAGTAAGCGGGGGGATATCTCCGGGGAAGCCACCGGAATCCTTCCTCCCACCTCAGAGAAGGTGATAAAGACTCATATTCGCACCGCCGCAGGACAGCCTGTGGTAATCGGAGGGCTGGTCCAAAGGGAGGAGGGCGTGGTGGAAGGGAGAAATCCCCTCCTCGGCTGGGTTCCGCTCCTGGGAGACCTGCTTCAACGGCGGCAAGGGGCTGAAAAAAATACCGAGATGGTTGTCTACATCATTCCTCACCTGGAGGCTCACAGGGATAGAGAGGCAAAAGATAATCTGGAGAGGCTGTATGAGAAGTATGGTTACCTGTTCCCCTGAGGAGAAAACGGTACCGCCGTGCCGGGAGATCTCTTTTTATGAACCCCTGCCCCTGGGGATAGAGCAGTTTTGCCTGGCTTTCGCCGAGAAACATCAGGCCATAAAACTGAGACAGGATGACAGGCGAATCTGGATCGGTCAGGTGGAAGCAGAGAGAAGCCCGGGATTCTGGGAACGTTTTTTCCCAGGCCGGGAAATCAGCCTTGTCAAGGTGGATCCCGAAGATCTTTCTTCCTTCCTTCGCCGTCATGCCGGTCTTTCCCGACCGGGAGGAGATGAACCCCGGGCGACGGTCCCGCCCGGCGAGGGGATGCCGCCGGCGGCGCTGCAGGCGGCGGCGGTAAATCTTGTCAACGGGTGGATTCTTCAGGGGATTCGAAAGGGAGCTTCGGATATTCACGTGGAAACCGGTGAGCCCTTCGGTGTGGTCCGGTACAGACGGGATGGTATCCTCCAGCACAGTGAAAAGGTGGAGGGTCCGGAAATTCTTCGGGCCTGCAACCGTATCAAGGTTCTCTCGGGAATGGATGTACTTGAAAACCGTCTTCCCCAGGAAGGCCGGTTTACCTTTGCTTTGGGAGGGTATTACAGAGATATCCGGATTTCTGTATTGGCCTTCCGGGGGGGGCAGTCGGTGGTTCTCCGTCTTTTGGGAGAAGAAGGCGACCCCTGGACGCTGGAAGAACTGGGGTTTCATCTCGAAGCAGAGAAAATACTGAAAGAAGCGGTGAACCTTCGGTGGGGGCTGTTCCTGGTTACCGGTCCGACGGGAAGCGGGAAGACGACCACTCTCCATTCTCTGCTGGGAGCCCTTCCCCGGGAGGAACTGAAAACAATTTCTCTTGAGGATCCGGTGGAGAGGGTTCTCAAGGGGGTCGTTCAGGTTCAGGTGAATCCTGCAATCGGTCTCACCTTTTCCAGTCTTCTTTCCCGTGTTCTCAGACAGGACCCGGACGTCATTATGGTGGGGGAGATCCGGGATGAAGAAACCGCCCGGCTTGCCATACGGGCTGCCATGACGGGGCATCTGGTGCTGGCTTCGCTCCATGCCGGAAGTGTTAATGAGGTCCCCCGGCGTCTGGTTGATATGGGAATCCCCGCTTATCTGATACCCCCTGTTCTCAAGGGGGTTCTCGCCCAGCGCCTTGTGAGGAGAGTCTGCCCTGTCTGTGGTCCTGCCATCGGCGGAGCGTCAAGTCCGCCAACGCTCTGCTCCCGCTGTGAAGGAACCGGCTACGATGGGCGGACCGCCCTGGGGGAGGCTGTTTCCCAATATTTCGGGCAATCCGAGGCATGGGAAGGCGATGATTTTGAAACCTGGTACCGTCGCTGGCGGCTTCAAAAGAGGGTAAGTCTGGCGGAAGCCGCCGGAATGAAGGTGGCCGAGGGAATCACCACCCGGGAAGAACTGTCGCGGGGAGGTTTCCTGTGAGACCGTTTATCCGGATTTCTGAGGGGAGGCTGCGGTTGTTTGTCCAGTCCCTTGGATTTCTTCTGGGGGGAGGAGTTCCCCTGGAAGAAGCATTGTACCTGCTGGGGGAGACGGAGAAGTCCGGCCGGATGAGCCGGCTTTACCGGGAAATGGGGCAGAAGGTAACCCAGGGGGTCTCCTTTTACCAGGCCCTGGATCAGATATTTTTTCCCATGAAACGGGAATATCGAAATTTGATCCAATCCGGCGGATCCGCAGGGGGGATCATCCCCGCCCTCCGGGAGCTGGATAACTATCTGGATCGAAAGACGAAGAACCGGGCGGTCCTGGCGCATGCCCTGGCCTATCCTCTGCTGCTGATCATCGTGATGACCGTGGGGGTTTTCCTGTTCACCAATACGGTGCTGCCACGATCCCTGGAGCTGTTTGAATCGCTGCCGGGGGATGATTCCCAGGCAGCAGGAATGCTGGGAAGCCGAATCCTGGCCATCAAGAGGTGGATGGATCGGGGCCTGACAGCGCTCTCCCTGTTCTTGGTCCTTTTGTTCCTCTGGAAAATTCGCCCCGGAGAACGAACAGGAATAATTGACAGGTTTATGGACGGATTAACCCCCGGGATCTTCAAAGACAGGGAGCTCTTTCTCTACCTGACCACCCTGTCACTGCTTCTCGATCAGGGAGTTCCTCTGAGCGGGGCCCTTGAAAAAGCCGGAGAGGGTCTTACGGGACCTCTGAACCGCTGGAAGCACCATCGTATCCTGGAGCTCATCGCCTCGGGAGAGCCTGCCGGTCTTGTTTTGCTGAAGGAAAATTTTTTTCCCGCCCCCTTTAGCCGCTGGTTTACCTTCAGCGAGATGACCGGAGAACTGAAAAGGGGGGTGGATCTCATGAGAAGAGAGTATGAACAGAGGTTGTTCCGGCGGGGCCAGAGGATTTCCTCTCTGGCGGAACCGGTACTGATTTGCCTGGCCGGAGGGTTTTTACTGCTTCTTTCGGTAGGCTTAATTCTTCCGCTTTTTGAAGTCATGGGAGGCCTGCTGTGAAAGAACCATTTCCGGTGATTCGGTTTTCAGGAGGTCAGATGCTGGTATACACCCTCCGGGGAGATCCCTGGCCTCCCGGAAAAAGAATTCGCCGTATCCTCCTTTCTCAAAGGGATGTCATACTCGGGTCTGCCTCTTGTCAGAATCGATGGCGGAGGATATCGCGGAATCAAAAAGAAGAAATCATCCGGCAGAACCACCCCGGCCGGCTGTCAACACTGGAGTCGTTTTGGTGGGATTTCCGCCGGGGAATCACGGGATTCGCCCTTTTAGATCGAAGCCTGCTTCAGGAAATCCGCCGGAGACTGGGTGAAAGGGTGCTGATTTTCCTTCCCCTCTCTGTATCCATTACCCATTCCGATGGAATCAAAGAAGAATGCTGGATCACCGAAGACGGGGAACCTCAGGTGGCTTTGCTTCCTGTCTCCGGAGGAATTACCAGAGAACCAGCAGATCAAAAGCCCTTCCTGGTTAAAAAGGCCTTTCCCTCCCCCTTACAGATGAAGCGCACCTTCCTGACCCGGGCCCTTTTGAGTGGCGGCTCTCTCGTTCTTTTCTGTTTCCTTGTCCTGAATCCCTGGATGAGGATTCTCGGGAACCATCACGATTTCCTGATGAGGGAGGTGAACGAGCAGGAACGCCTCGCCAGGGTGAGAGAATGGGAGAAGAGCCTGACCGGGGAAAACGACAGTGAGGAACCTTTGATTTCGGAACCGGGACTGGGGTTTCCCTGGAGCATTCTTGAGGACCTTTCCCTGCGGACATCCTCCCCGCTGGGAATTGAGGTGTTCCACCTGGGAAAATCACAGTTCCGGATCCGTCTTTGGGGGGAAGATTTCCACGATTTGACCAGGAGTCTTTCCGGGGATCCGCGAATCATCGGGCTCGAGTTTGCGGAGTATCCCGAAGAGGGAGTCCCTTTCGGGGAACCGGGGCTGTTGAGCCTTTCCCTCACCGGAGGATACCTCCATGAATAACCAGGGGAAAACAATCCTCCTCCTTTCCCTGATTCTTATCGTGCTCAGCCACGGCGGGGCGGAGCTGTGTTACCGGAACCAAACTCTGAGAAGAGAGAGAGAATCGGCGGCCTGGGGACTCTGGCACATCCCCTTCTGCCCTGCGGGAGCTCTGGGAGGGAAAGGGGGCGAATACTCCCCCCCTCGGGAGGATACTCCTGTCCTGCCGGAGCCGGCGGCGGCAGAACGGCTTAAGCATGAACTGGAACACAATGGTCTGGTTTTAACCGGACTTAAGCGGGTATCCCGCCCGGAGGGAACCGATTTTATCATTCAAGCCCGGGGTTCGGCTGGAGGGGTCCTCCGTTTCCTGGAGAACCTCCCCCGAAATCTTCCGGGATGGTTTTTTCGGGACCTTTTGTTGAAGCGCCGGGAGGATGGTTACTCCCTTGACTTGGTGGCGGGAAAATCAAAAACGGAAGCCGCGGTACGGGAAATGGTGTTAGCTCACCGGGCAGAAGCATCGGGGGCATCGGTCCTGGAGAGACGGCTTTTTTCCCGGTATCCCAGGGAAGAGACAGAGCCTCCGGGAAACCCTGCCCGCCTCGGAGTGCCCTCGACCTGTTCGGCTCCTCCGGCCTGGGTTGTATTTTCGGGAGTGGAAAAAACCGGGAACCAGGGAACTACTTACCTTTTTCTTGACAGCCGCACCGGCCGGGTTCGCCGGTTGTCTTCGGGGGGGCAGTCGGGGGATTGGGCCCTGGTCCCGGGAAACCCCGGATGGATCCTTCGGATCGGGGGAGATTCTTACTATTTAGGGGGCCTCTAGGATGAAAATAAGAAAAAAAGCAGGAATGCTCTTTCTCGCCCTGACAGGGGTGTTCGGGATTTTCGGAGCCTGTACGGGATTTGCTTATAACAGGCTCTCTGACCCGGGGCTTTTTAAAAACGCCGACCTGGTGGGAATGGTCTACCAGGGAGGAAACCGTCCCTGTCCGGGAGTTACGGTGGAACTCCTGGAAGGTGGAAAGGCAGACGCCCTTTTCCGGGGGGTCACCGACCTGAACGGCCGGTTTATTGTTCCCCGGCTTGCCCGGGGAGAACACAGGCTGAGGTTTTCCCGGAAAGGCTTCCAGGACCTGACCGTAGCCATACGCTTTGACGACCCCACTCACATCTTTTACACCCGTATGGTTTCCCTTGAAGAACTGCTTCTTCACGCCGAGGAGGCCCTGGACAGGAATCAATGGGGCCGGCTCAGCGATATCCTTGATGAGGCAGCCCGGATCGGGCCTGGGAGGGGAGAGATTCTGTTTCTGAGGGCCGTGGCGGCGGCCCGACAAGGCTTCCCCCATGAGGCAAGGCGGCGGCTGTCCGAAATGGAGGCTTACGGTTTTCCTCTTCCCGCCCCGGATGCTCCGGGAGGCCGGCCATGAAAAGTGTGTTGCTCCTTGTTCTGCCCTGGCTTATCTCTTGTGAAATCATAAACGTCACTCCCGCACCCTATCTGGTGACGCAGGTGTCGGTGATAACCGGTGGCGGTGATGACTACCGGTTAGGGGCGGTGGAGGTGATCCTGTTGAACCGGGCAGAGAAAGAGATCCTGTCCCTGGAACTGGAATTCGATTTATACGACACCAGCGGCCTCGCCCAGCCCCGGATAGGAGAAAACCGTGTGAAAGCCCGCTTGCTGGAGTCAATTCCTTCCGGGGCGGAGATTTCTCTTCGGATTGTTTTAGATTCCCTGTTTTCCCTGCCTCCCCCTGACACCCTGACCCTTACCAGGTTTTGCATCACCGGGATTGGATATATCGACGGATCTGTCTGGACCGACAGATTGAAACAGAACCTGATCATGGAGGACAGGGTAACCGTGATCTGTCACAGACAATAAGGAGGAGCGTAAAATGATGCGAAACAGGAAAAAACCAACAAAGCCGTGGAGAACTGTCCCGGTATATCTGCTGGGAATCCTGTCATTTTCCTGCGGATCCGGAACGGTGCTTGCCGCAGTTCTTCCGGTGATACAGGAAAGGGACTGGTGCCTCCTGGTTTACATGAATGGTGATAATGATCTGGAAGCCCAGGCTCTCAAGGATCTAAACGAGATGGAGGCGGTGGGCCCTTCTCCGGGGGTTGAGGTTCTGGTACTGCTGGACCGGGCAGAGGGTTACGATGCCGGTGACGGTGACTGGACAGGCACCCGGATGTACCGTCTCAGGCGGGATCCCGGGGGAATGAATTACGCCATTGTATCGGAAAGGGTGGGGTGTTCTGCCCTGGGGTTGACGGCGGAAGGGGTTGACGGGGAGTTGAACCTCGGTTCGCCGGCAGTTCTTACGGGTTTTATCACCTGGGCGGCAAAACAGTATCCGGCGAGGAACCGAATGCTGATTCTCTGGGGCCACGGAACGGGATGGCGGGGTGCTGACGCCGGCGTGGAGAAGCCCTTTCCCCCCGGCAGCCTCCGGGCCGTCTCGTTCGATGACGGGGATGGGGATTTTCTCTACACCGCCGAACTGGGGGCGGCCCTGACCGGTACAGCCCTGGATGTGATCGGGTTTGATACCTGTAATGCCATGCTCCTGGAGGTTGCCTATGAATTGAGGGAAGCGGCTCTCCTGATGGCCGGATCGGAAGGATTGGTTTCCGCAGAAGGGTGGGACTATGCAGAAATCCTGGCAGGGCTTACAGGGGCTGCAACTCCCACAGAAGCGGCGGGGCTGCTGACCGAAACCTTTGCCCGGAAATATGCCACCGCCGGCGGTGCGGCGTTTTCCGTGGTGGATTTAGGGCAAATAGAAGGAATTATGGATGGACTCAACGGTTTCGTCCAGCGGCGCCTGGATGAAGCCGCCGCAGCGGGACAGGGGTATTTTTTCGATCTGAAACAACGGATTTTTACGGAAGTTGAGGATTTCTACACCACCCCGGGGGATCTGAATATCGATTTAATCATGCTGGGATTGACCATAGAGGGGTCCGAATCACCCCTGGCCGCGGCGGTGGAATCGGCGGTGGTAGCCTCGTTTGCCTCACCCCGGGGAAACCCCGATGCCCGGGGTCTGGCCGTCCATTTTGTTCCTCTGGACGCGGCGGGACGTTCTTCGGTACACGATGATGCCTACTTCAGGGATAAGGCGGCAGGATATTCTCTTGGTTTCGTTGAAAATTCCCTCTGGTGTCCTCACCAGGCCGAGGAGTCCGGCCTTCTCTGGCATCTTTTTTACGGTGAGGAGGCATACTGATGAAAAGGCTGATCCTTGTCGTCCTCATCTTAATAGCAGTCTTCTCCCTGGAAGCAAGGGAGATATCGGAAACCATAATGATAAAGCCCCGCCGTCCCAGGCCGTGCCATTGTACACAAACAGTAACATTGTACTGCCTGGGCTGCGACACCGACAAAGACGGTTACAGCTACTGTCCCGGTCATCCTGTGGAAGTTGCTCTCAACCACGATTACCCGTGCAGCGGATACTATCCGGCAGAGTATTCCACCGAGTATTTTACCATTCCGGACAGCTTTTCCGATGATCCCCTGGAGGATGCGGTAACCCTGGGGGACACGGCTGAAGCCGTGAAGAGCCTGGGGCTCAAGACGGCCGACCAGGCCGAGGAGAAGCTGGAGGCGGATGTGGCCACTCTTCTGGCAAACACCGGAATTCCGGAAGAGAAAGCCAGGGAGGCTGAGGTCGTTTTCCGCAACCTGGAACTGCTGGCCCAGGAGAAGAAGCGACAGGAAACCCCCGAAACGGGGGATCCGGTGTGCCTGGCCACGGGGGAGTACGTATCCACCGTGGAAGAAGGAACTCTTCCCGTGGGGGAGCTGGATCTTCATATCAATCGGTATTACCGAAGTCAGGGAACACCCGTGCCGGGAATGTTGGGGATCCTTTGGCGCTCCAGTCTGGAGGACCGCATCCTCAGGGGATACCATCCCCTGAGTAGAGAAATGATAGCCCTTCAAAACAAGGCAATGGACGCGGCTGAGTTGACAGCCCGCGGGTTGGAACTTCTTCGGGATCACGCCCTGACAGAGTTGGATGAGAATATCGAAGAGTTGACCCTGAATCTATCTCTCTGTGATGAGGCCCTGGAGTCCTTCCGGCGGGAGCGGGCGGCGGCTTCCCATGATAAATTCAAAACCTTCTTCGGCGGACTTATCACCGCTTTCACCGAAACCTCCGGGGAGCTGGAGACGGCCCGGGCGGCTCTCACGGTAAAGCGGCAAAGATTAGCGGAAGATCTTTTTCCCGAAGCCGCTGAGCTGTTGGATTATCTTGTGAGCCAGGAATGGGAGGAGGCGCTTCTTTCTTTTCAGAACCAGCATGACCTGGCACTGGCAAATCAGGGACTCAATGGCGGTGAGTATTCCGAGGGCTTTCCCTCCTCATGGGGGAACGGGACGGTGATCCTCATCGATGAAAAAGGACGCCCCCTGCTGTACGGGATAGAGGAACCGCCCCGATTTGCCGATCTGACATCCCTGGAGGGAACCGATATTCCCAACCACTATCCCCGGGGAAGCCGACTGACCGGACCTTCCGGGCTGGGATTTACGCTTTCCTTGAGCCCCTCAGGACATTATTTGCGTAGGTATGTTGATGGATCGGTAAAAACCTACAGCCCCCGGGGGCGGCCTCTGCGCTGGGAGGACCGGAACGGAAGGGGAATAAACTATATCTACCACGAAGACGGGGAAATTCTTAAACAGTTGACAAGCGATGATGGGAGAACCATCGTTCTCACTGCCCGGAATGGACTGCTCGAAGAAATCAGGTTCCCCCAGGGGCGGGTTCGCTCCTACCAGTATGAGGCTTCCCGGTTGGTCTCTGTAACCGACGGACAGGGGGACAGGATAAGCTATGAATATGAAGGAAATCTCTTAACCCGGGTCATCAAACCAGACCTCAGCTTTCGGCAGTACATCTATGGACGGGATGAAGAAACGGGATTAACAGTGGTTTTGGAGGGAGTCGATGAAGAGGGAGGAAGGGAACTCTTCCGTTATGATTTCCCCTCCGGCAGGGGTACTTATACAGGGGCCGGCGGTGAGGAGATCCATCAGTTTGATGAATATCTGCGGATTATCAGAATAGATTATTCCGACGGGTCCTGGGAGGATTGGGAGTATGGGGAGGAGGGGTTTCCCCGCTGGTACAGGGATCAACGGGGCGATGTTCATGGTTATCAGTATGATCTGCATGGAAATCAGACGGTAATCATGAGAAACGGTGTAACCCTGGAGGAACGGAATTTTTCGACAGAGGGATTTCTTCAGGAAGAACGGCGGTTCTCCCGGGGACAGCCCCTGGTGACCGAATATGTCCGGGACAAAATCGGACGGATCGTAACCAGGGTTTTACTGAACTATACCGGTTCCGGCAGCCGGGGCGAACAGGTTTTCCGGTACCACACCGGGAGCGATAACGGGCTTGTTTCCGTTTTCATTGATGCTGAAGGCCATCAGGTTTTCTATGGTTACGATCACCGGGGATTCCTCGTTTCCCGGAGTGAAACGCTGATGTCTTACGTTTCCGGGGGAGGGGAAGAAAGAAGGGTCAGAAGGGAAGAGTTTAGGAAAAGGGATGATGACAAGCTGGAAGACTGGAAACTCTTCGATAATGATAAACTTGTTCTTCATCATCGATACCTGTGGGACTCAGAAGCCCGGCTTTTGGGAGTGTATGATCTGATAAATCGCCGTTACATGGATCAGAGATCATACAACAACAGGGGAGATCTGACGGAGCACCGGGACCACAGGGGGGAGTTATGGGAAGTCCGATACGACCACTGTCATCGGCCCCGGGAGATTCTCAACCCCCTGGGGGAGAGTCTGACATTTACCTACGATGAGTTCGGCCGATTGCAGGAGCGAAGGCTCTTTTCCCGACAGGGAGAGGTTTTCGAATCGTGGCGCTTTGCCCACGACCTGGCGGGACGGGTTATCAGGGAAGAGGAAATACTGAGCGGCCTGACCAGGGACTACAGTTTTTATCCCGGGGGGGATTTGGCCTGGGAAAGTCGGTACCGGAAGGAAGCCTCTCAGGATGCAATGGTGCGGGAGTATTATTACAATCTCCCTTATCCGGGGCCCGCCGTACCGGGCGCGGGGAAAACTGTTAAAACAGTGGACCAGGGTATCTGGGTTTCCTGGGACGTTTTTGCCGCCGACACGGAAAATCTCCTGTACCACATCTCCCCTGGAGGAAGGGTCACTCACTGGAACTATAACGGATTTGATGTTGTGGCTGAAAGATCCGGTTTTGGTGAAGGTTTCAGGTTTCGGTTTGACCGGGAGGGAAGGGTGGTGGAACAGCACCGGGGCGGAGTGACCACGGTGTTTGACCGGGACGGGCGGGGAAGACTCCGGCGGGTATGGGATCAGGAAAACCGGGAGATGGAGAGAAGGGGTTACGGCGCCCTGGATGAGCTTCTTTATCGGCGCCACCCTCTGGGGGGAGAAGAAACCTTCGCCTACGACAGCCGGGCCAGGATAATCCGGAGAACCGGAAGTGACGGAACAGAAGAACGGTGGAGCTACCCTTCCCCCAACAGAGTGGACTACACCGACCAGGAGCAGTATGCCTGGGGGATCCTGCAGGATGGTCTGGGACGGACGATCGCGATGATTGATCCCCGGGGATTTGAAACGCAGCAGGGTTACGACCCGGGAGGGAGGCTTTCTTATGTTATCGACCCCGCCGGAGGGGCTTCGCGGTTCAGATACGACCCCCGGGGCCTTCTTCTGGAAACCGTGGATCCCCTGGAAGCCAAAGTTACCTGGAGCTACGATCCACTGGGACGCCCTGAGACTCTGACCGATCAGGCGGGGGTCCGATTCTCCTGGGATTACACCCACGAAGAACGGGGGGGAAAGCCTGTTCTGGTTACTTCTTCGCTGGTGGAAGGGAAATTGACATACCGAAGATACACCGATGGAGACGGGCTGATAGTGAGAGAACAGACCCCCTCGGGAGCCGCCTACCGGTGGGAGTATGATGACCAGGGCCGATTGACGGCGGAAGTAAATTGGGCGGGGCTTCGGAAAGAGTATTCCTATCAAAATGAATGGCTTGCGGCGGTGTCGGATTTTGAAGGCCGTATGCGGCGGTTCAGTTATGACAGCGGGGGCCGGCTTGTTCTGGAAGAATCCGACCGGGGTGATCGATATCATTATCGCTACGATGCCGTGGGGAACCTGATCGAAGCGGTGAGCCCGGATGAATCCCTCCGGTTTTCCTATGACAGCTCCGGCCGGATATTATCTCAGGAAAAGGATGGGCTCACCCTTCAGTACCGATATTCTCCCCGGGGACAAATCTCCCGAATGGAATGGTCCTCCGGGGAAAAGGCATCTTTCCGTTATACCCCCCCGGGGCAGTTAGCGGAAATAACCGATTATTCCGGCGGCAAGACAAATTTCGCCTACGATGGCTGCGGGCGAATTGTCGAAGAAGTATTTAACAATGGCCTCAGCCGAATTTTCAGTTATGATCCGGCAGGGCGGCTTCAGCGGGAGATCCTGAGAAGGGGGAGCGGTCCCCTGGCAGATATCCTGGGAGGAACAGTTTATGGATACGACCCTCGCGGGCTTGTGGTAAGCGAAGTCTTCAGTGATGGAAGCTTCAATGCTTATCGTTACGACATTTCGGGCCGTCTCGTGCAGGCGGTGTATCCCGATACTCCTGAAAGACGGGCTCTTTCCCTTCAACGGCACACAGGATTCGGACAAAAACCCTCTTTCAATGGAAGCACCGATGATTACAGGATGTCATTACCCCTGCCTCCGGCTCAAGACGACTGGTTGTCGGTTCTTAAGATCGAAATGGATCAGCTCTTTACTCACTTTCCTCAAAGAGGACTCACAACCCTGAAGAAAAACCAGAATCTCTGGAGTGAAACCTGTCTTTTTGATGATGACGGCAATAGAATTCAAACCATCGATGGATTTGGCACCCTTGAGTTTTATTACGAGAGGGAAGATCCTCACGCTGTTACCAGGGCGGGCACCAAGATGTATGAGTACGACCCCCAGGGGAATCTCATCGAGATCAGGAATTCCGGCGAGACGGAGCTTTTCCGCTATGATTTCCGGGGATTGATGATAGAATATGAAAAACGGAGGGATGGCGAATCGTCGTTTGTTTCTTATCGGTATGACGGACTGGGGCGCCGGTCCGGTGCCGTCAGGACTATGAAAACCGACAGAGGGGCCGCCGCGGGCACTTTTGAAGCCTGGACCTATCAGGGAATGAGCTGTCTTCCCCTGCGGAGGGATCTTCATATCGGAGTTCCCGATGAACCATCCAAACCTCTGCAATCGGGAACTGCTGCAAGACTCCGTGTCTGGACCACCGGGGAGGTCTCCCGGGAGGAGGAGTCGGTGCAAACCTACCTCTACCGTGATACTAAAGCTGTTTTCGTGCAACGCCGGGGACGTGAACCTTCTCTTCCCGACTCCTGGCCGGCCCCTTTAAAGAAAACCGGGGCCACCGGGGGCATCCGGGACAGTTATTTCCTGACCGATATCCGGGGAACCATTACGGTCTCCCTGGGGGATGACGGGACTCTGACTACCCCAAGAACCTACTCGGCCCACGGCGCTTTCCTGCCGTCCCAGGAAGATTCCCTTCCCCTGGGATTCAACGGCAAACCCCTTGATCCGTTTACGAATCTCTACGGATATGGATTTCGCGATTATCAGCCCGGTCTTGGACTCTTTATTACCCGGGATCCCGCTCAGGACGGAATGAACTGGTACGGCTACTGTCACCATGATCCTGTCAACTACATCGACCCCTTGGGGCTGGACGATGTCTATGCCGTATACAATGGGGGCCTTAATTCTCTGGAGGTGACCTATGTTAATACCACCGACTTCGGAGCTGAACCCCTGGTGAGGGTGGCGCGGATGACGGCAACTAATAATGTGCGGAATGAGATTGATCCTAATCACGTGCGATTATTACCTGACGTTATGACGGCCCCTGAGATTCGGGGCGAAACTCCTCGGTATTACTACCCGCGGAAATTCCCCGAAGGTATCCATAATCTGACAGCAGAATTTTCATCGGGAAACATGTACGATGCCATGGGAAAGTATAATATCAATACCGATGCAACCCAATGGGTACCAACATATAAAGATTCCGAAGGAAAAGTGAAGGATGATGATCAGCTTGATGGAGGTTACAGGATTCATTCTGGAGAAGAAAAAATTGAATCAACAACATTAGGATGTATAAGAATGACTGATGATTCTATCAGTAGATTGTGGAGTTTAGTCTATCATGCAAATAATACTAATGGAGAAGCAACTCTTACTGTTGGGTGTAACTATTAGGAGATGATTTATGAAGGTATTATTGATCATATTATTTCAGTTTTCAATATTAACATTATATTGTCAGGAGCAATTGGCTTTTATTTTAGATTTCTCACCGAGAATTTGGGGGAAGATTTTTGAAGACAGACTTAGCATTGAATACTATACCCCCGACACTTCTGAAATCGAAGATATTCTTAGTCTACCTATTACTCAATCAAAAATTTCCGGGCTACTATATATTACATTTACAATTGATGAAGATCTTTTTCCCGAACCTATACAGCTAATAAAGCCTGTATTAGCTGGTAATAAACATTGGCTGATAATTAATAATAAAACTGAAAACTATGTAACTATACATGAAGAAGATAATAGAGAACCCTTATATAGGTATAGCTTAAAATATACTGAGCGCCCATCAAGTGTATCCTTCACCGCCACCTCCCACCTCACAGAAAACGGCATCGAGTACGGCCCGGAAAACCTCAAGGACATCCGTACCGGTCGTCCCTGGGTGGAAGGGGTTCCGGGGGACGGGGTGGGAGAGAAGATTTTCCTCACTTACGATCGGTATCCCAACGAAGGATTTTCCCACCTCCTGCTGTCCAATGGGTTTGTATCATACCGGAATCCATCGCTCTACGGGAAAAACGGCCGGCTGAAACGGATTCGGGTGGAAGACCGGGAATCTGACTTCAGTCAAGTATTTGAAATCGAGGATACTCCCAACTATCAAATTCTTGGGCTGGAAAAGTCCCTGAAATCCATCTCCCTGGAGATCCTTGAAATCTATCCCGGCAGCCTTTGGGATGACACCTGTGTCAACCTCCTGGAGCCGGTCTGGCCCCAGCTATAGAGAAGAAAAAGCCCCCGCCGCAGGCGGGGGCCTCCCTTACCTTAACAATCCGGAAACCTAGGCTTGTTCCAGCAGCAGCGTCTCGGTGGGGCGGTTGCACACTTCGTCGGGTCCGTAGTATTGGATCGCCCCGGGGTAGAAGAAGGAGGTTTTCACCGCCCATTCGTCCCGCTTGGCCGCGAAGGCCCGGAAGGGTTTGCCGTCCAGCTCCACCAGGGCCTTGCGGATCACCGGTTTGGGTTTGCCGTGCCGCACCTCCAGGTTCATCATCATGGTCACCGGAACGCCCCCGGCCTGCCATTCTTTGGCGGGGCGGGCGGTGTTCCTGATGGAAGACATGTACCCGGTCAGGCCGTTGGCGATGAGGAAGAAGGCGTTATATCCCAAAGAGTAGCAATAGTCGGCATCGAAGTTGGAGGGGAAGGCGCAGCGGCCTTCGTATCCGAAAAAGTGGTTCTGGGCGCTGAACTTGCCGCCGAATTTGCCCTGGTTCTTGAGTTCTTTGAGCCGGTCTTCCACCATCTCGATGATCAGTTTTTCCGTCTCGATCCGGCTCACCTGAACGTTCCCGTGGGGGTCCCGGTCCATCAGCAGCTGCCGCTGGATGTTGCCCGGCAGGGAAGAGAAGGCGTAGGATGCGTCCCTGGAGAGGGTCTTGTTGATCCAGCTGGCCTGGTCGTCAAAGTTTTTGAGGGTGGCGAAGTGGGCTTCGTTTTCCGCCATAAGGTCGTTGAGCTCACCAATGAGTTTTTTCATCTCCGGAATGAATTCGATGAGCCCCTCGGGAATCAGCACCACACCGAAATTCTCCCCGTTGTCCCCCCGGGTTTTGATGGTATCCACCACCCCGTCCACCAGCTCTTTCAGTGTCTGTTTCTTTTCTTCCACCTCTTCCGAGATGAAACAGACGTTGGGCCGGGTGGCCAGGGCGCACTCCAGGGCGATGTGGGAGGCGGACCGGCCCATGAGTTTGATGAAGTGCCAGTACTTCTTGGCAGAGTTGGCATCCCTCATGATGTTGCCGATCAGTTCCGCATAGGTCTTGGTGGCGGTATCGAAGCCGAAGGAGATTTCGATGTGTTCGTTCTTCAGGTCGCCGTCGATGGTCTTGGGTACTCCAATGACCTGAACCCCCGCCTTCTTCGAGGCAAAGTATTCGGCCAGCATGGCGGCGTTGGTGTTGGAGTCGTCTCCGCCGATGATCACCACCGCCGAGATATTCCGGGCCCGGCAGACTTTCAGGGCCTGGTCAAACTGTTCATCCGTCTCGAGCTTGGTCCGGCCGGAACCGATGATGTCGAATCCCCCGGTATTCCGGAAGAGATCGATGTAATCCCCGGTAAGTTCCATGGCCTTGTCTTCCAGAATCCCCGAAGGGCCGCCCAGGAAGCCATAGAGCCTGGATTCGGGGTTTCCCGCCTTGATGCCGTCGTAGAGTCCGGCGATCACGTTGTGCCCCCCCGGAGCCTGTCCGCCCGAGAGAATCACCCCCACATTGATCTTTTCCCCCGCCCGGGGGTTGGCTCCTTCCACGAACTTTGCCACGGGGCTGCCGAAGGTTTCGGGAAAGAGCTTCTTCAGCTCCGCCTGATCCGCCACCGATTGGGTGGGTTCTCCCAAATTTACCTTTACATTGGCGGTTCCATTCTTTAGTATTTCTGGTAATGAGGGCTGATACTTATACCGATCTTTCTGGAGTGCTGAATATTCCATGGTCTCTCCTAAATCCCAACAGTTTTCTTGTATATCCTGTATCTTATAAATTCGGGTTTCCAAGGTCAAGAACCGTCCAAATTTCCCGAGAGGATGTTTATGTCTGTTTATAAATTAACCAATCCCGTGCAGAGCTACTCCTGGGGTTCCCGGACATCCCTGTCTGAGATTCTGGGGATTCCCAACCTCTCGGGCGAACCCCAGGCGGAACTCTGGATGGGGGCCCATCCCAAGGCTCCTTCACGGATTCTTCCTTCCGCGACGGATTCAGCCCTGACGGTCTCCCTGGATAAACTGATCTCCCGGGATCCCGAGGCCTTGCTGGGTAAAACGGGAGCCTCTCTCTTCGGGGGACGGCTGCCCTATCTCTTCAAGGTTCTCTCGGCGGCAGAGCCCCTTTCGATCCAGGCTCATCCCAGCCTGGGGCAGGCCCGGGAGGGGTTTGAGCGTGAAGAAAAGGCGGGTATTCCTTGGGATGCCCCCCACCGTAACTACAAAGACCCGAACCACAAGCCCGAGATTCTCTGCGCCCTGACCCCCTTCAAAGCCCTCTGGGGGTTCCGATCCCTGGACGCGATTCAGGCGGTTTTCCGGAACCTGGGCACTCCCGGAGAGATTCTCTGCCGCAGGGATACGATCCGCTCTTTCTTTCTGGCTCTCATGGAGATGAAGGAAGAAGGAGTAAAGGAGATCCTTGAGGCGGCGGTGAAGCCGGGAATCATTCCCGCGGGCCATTCCGGCGCGGCATGGGCGGCCCGGCTTCAAAATCTCTATCCCGGTGACCGGGGCGCCCTGGCGCCCCTCTACCTTAACGTGGTGGATCTGGAGCCCGGGGAGGCCATCTTCATTCCTTCGGGGGAGCTCCACGCTTATCTGGAGGGGACGGGGATGGAGCTCATGGCCAATTCCGACAACGTCCTCCGGGGGGGGCTGACCCCGAAGCATGTGGATATTCCGGAGCTTCTTTCGGTTCTCTCCTTCGAAAGCAGGGAGCCCTCCAGAGTCACTGTCACTGGGACCCCGGCCTGCGCTCTCTACCCGGTGCCGGCCCGGGAGTTTATGCTCTCCCGGATATCTCTGACCCGGGAAGACCCGGTGCAGGAGCGGGAGCCCCGAGGGGGAGAAATTTTTCTCTGCCTTGCCGGAGGGGTCAGCCTTCTCTGGTCCGAGGGAGGGCTGTCCCTGGAGCGGGGAGAATCGGTCTTCATAGGCGCCGATACGGGAGCCTATCGGCTTGAGGGGGAGGGTATTCTCTTCGGCGCCTCGATCCCCGGCGAGGGCGGGGCGTGAAGATCTGGGTGGATGCTGATTCCTGTCCGGTTCAGGTCCGGGAAATCGTGATCCGGGCGGGGGAGCGGGAGAAACGCCCCGTGGTTTTTGTGGCGAACCGCAGCATCCCTCTCCGGAAATCCTTTTATGCCTCCATGGTGGTGGTGGAAAAGGGGCCGGGAGTGGCGGATGAATACATCTGTGACCATGTGGAGCCCGGGGACATGGTGATCACCCGGGACATCCCCCTGGCGGCCCGGCTGCTGGATACCGAGGCGGTGGTGATAAACGACCGGGGGGAACGGTTTACCCCCAACGAGATCAGAGAGAAACTCTCCCTGCGGGATCTGATGCAGGAGATGCGGCTTTCGGGTTTGATGCCCGAGGGGCAGAAGGGATTCGGTCCCCGGGAGATTCAGGCCTTTGCCAATTGTTTTGACCGGGAACTGCGCAGGATTCTTCCCAAGGAGGGGCGATGAACATCATTATCGGGCATACCAACATGGATCTGGACTGTCTGGGTTCCATGATTCTGGCCAAAAAGATTTTCCCCGACCATTATCTGGTTAAAAGCCGGCTGGTCCATCCGGTAGCCCGGAATCTCTACAACCTCTACCAGAACCACTTTGAATTTATCAATCCCAAAGATCTGCAGGGAGAGAAGATCGAGAAAATCAAGATTGTTGATACCAGTTCCTTTGACCGGGTGAAGGAGTACTTCGCCTACATCACCGATTCCAAGCCCGAGATCGAGATCTTCGACCACCATCCCGCCGGGGGGTGCAACATCCAGGGAGCCATGCACCATTCTCTCCTCTACGGCGCCAACACCACCGCCCTGGGGATCCTTATCAAGTCCCTGGGAATCAGCCTCCTTCCCGAAGAGGCTACCATCGCCCTCACGGGCATCTACGCCGATACAGGACGATTCATCTATGAAAACGTGACCCGGGAAGATTTTGAGATTGCCTCTTTTCTGATGGATCAGGGAGCCTCTTTGAAGCTGGTGAAAACCTTTCTTTCCACCCTCCAGGAGGATTATCAGAAAGAGCTTCTTCACACCCTCCTCAACCAGGTGGAACTGCGGGATGTTCAGGGCCATTCGATCCTGTTGAGTTATATGGAACTGGAGAAGAATATCTCCGGTCTGGCGGCGGTGGTGGAGCAGGTGATGGAGATCGAAAACCCCGATGCTTACTTCGCGGTTTTTAATATCCGGGGATCCGAAACAACCCTGCTGATTGCCCGGAGCCAGAAGGACCGGATTGATCTTCATCATCTTCTGCAGCATTACGGGGGGGGCGGCCATCTGAAGGCGGGGTCCGCCAAGATAGCCACCAGCGACGGTCCCGGGTTTTTTCGCGATTTCCTGGCTTACCTGGAAGAAGCTCTGACCCCGGCGCTGCGGGCCCGGGACATCATGACCAGCCAGGTCCTTACCATCGACCAGAACAGCACCCTCCTGGAGGCGTCTCTCTTCCTGGAACAGACCGACCATTCGGGCCTGCCGGTGGTGGATGTTCAGGGCAGGGCGGTGGGTTTTCTTACCCTCCGGGATATCATGAAGGGCCGCCGGGCGGGGCAGATGCATGCTCCGGTGAAGGCCTACATGAGCCGTAAACTGGTTTCCACCGGACCCCTGGCCACCATTCGGGAAATCGAACGGATTTTCTACGCCCAGCATATCGGCCATCTTCCCATCCTGGAAGACGACCGTATTTTAGGGATTGTCACCCGGTGGGATTACCTTCAGTTTAAAAAGAATAAATTCGTGGCTCCCGCGGCGGTGTCGGGGTTTTAACAGGGCGGTTTACTCTTCCAGCAGTGTCAGGCTGTCATCGGCTTCGAGGCGCCGGTAGAAACAGCCGGTGTGGGCGGTGCCGTCGGCCCGGCGGGCGTGGCACGCCCCGGAACCTTGAGGAGTCACCCGGTAGAGCAGAGAGTTCTGTTCGCAGTTAATCCGGATTTCTTCGACTCTCAGGGTGTCGCCGCTGGTCATGCCCTTGGTCCAGAGTTCATGGCGGCGGCGGCTCCAGAAGGTGGCAAGGCCGGACCGGCGGGTTTCTTCCAGGGCCTGGCGGTTGGCAAAGGCCAGGATGAGCACCTCTCCGGTGGAAACATCCTGCACCGCCACGGGCAGAAGGCCCTTGCCATCGGGGCCGAAATCCAGTTCCGCACGCAGGCCGTATTCCCGGGCCATCTAAAATTCCGCGGTCCGGGAGGCCCGGGGGAAGGGGATCACGTCCCGGATGTTCTGCATCCCCGTCACGTACTGAATAAGCCGTTCGAACCCCAGACCGAATCCGGCGTGGGGAACCGATCCGTACTTCCGCAGCTCCAGATACCACCAGTAATCCGGCTCCTCCAGATTGAGTTCCCTGATCCGGCCGAGAAGTTTGTCGTAGTCGTCTTCCCTCTGACTGCCGCCGATGATCTCTCCCA
>Ga0334882_1001544_pt1 | contig 26973 bp, 27 predicted proteins | sample GraSluR1_MG_5_FD_207226 | JGI IMG/M metagenome (GOLD analysis project Ga0334882, IMG submission 207226) | Sludge microbial communities from methane-producing bioreactor in Wageningen University, Netherlands - Granular Sludge_15_04-R1 | ecosystem: Engineered > Bioreactor > Anaerobic >...
TAAGGGGGAAGTGTATTAAATTTAGGACCTACCGGTCATGGAGCTTACCAGCTCTTTAATTAAGTGTAATAAAATACAATTCCAGTAAAAATAAAATTTTTACTGGAATTTAGGTGCGAAAGTTCTGAAAAATTCAATTTAGTATTGACAAATTACTAAATTTATTATAAAATTAAATCGAATAATTAAATTTTCAATAACGTAGTTTTTTATAAACTTTTAACTAATATGGTAAAAAGAATTCTGTTAAATTAATACAGCATTTTCATATACTGACTAGAAAACTAGAGGTAAAAAATTAATATTGGGTTGGCTGACTAGAGATACTAGAGGTCAATTTAAAGTTTAAGTTAAATTTAAAATTATATAAAGTATATATAGAAGCTGTCTTGTAATGCATACCATATGCATTACAAGACAGCTTTTTAACTATTTACATTATTGAAAATACTTATTTTTAATAACTAAATAAAAATATTTTTAATTTTATAAACATTTATTCCTTTTAAGATAAACTTCTTTTACTTATTCATTAGTTTTCATTAAGAGTAATTATTAATATTGGTTGATAAAATTTACATATAAAGTTTATAATAATAGATAAAGATAAGTTTGAAAGGATAATATTTGAAAATATAGACAGCATAGTATAATAATTTCTAGATATGAGAGGTTATAAATAAAAAATTTATTCCGTGTTTAGAGATCTGTTTATTAAATGTATTTTCAGTATTGGGAGGATTTTATGAAAATTAATGATAGTGTAGATATGCTCAGAGATGAACTTATTCAATCAGTTCAAGAAGTTGTAAGAGTTAAAAGTGTAGAGGAAGAGGCGAAGCTAGGAATGCCTTTTGGGGAGGGACCGGCTAATGCTCTTGAAACTGCTCTTGAAATCGCAAGAAATTTAGGATTTAAGGTGGTTAACTTAGATAATTATGTAGGGTATGCAGAGTATGGTGAAGGTGATGAATATGTAGCTGTTCTTGGACATCTTGATGTAGTACCAGAAGGAGATGGATGGAAATATCCACCCTATGCAGCAGAAATACATGATGGAAAAATTTATGGAAGAGGAACTACAGATGATAAGGGGCCTATTATATCTGCCCTGTTTGCATTGAAGGCCATTGTAGATGCAAAAGTATCTCTTTCTAAAAAGGTAAGAATTATATTTGGTACCAATGAAGAATCCGGTAGTAAAGAACTTAAATATTATTTGGATAGAGAAAAACCTCCAGTATCTGGTTTTACACCGGATGCTGAGTACCCAATAATAAATGGAGAAAAGGGAATAACCATATTTGATCTTGTGAAGGATTTAAATACAAAGCCTCAGAGAGATATCAATATAAAGTATATAAGAGGTGGTCAAAAGGCAAATATGGTTCCTGATTACTGTGAAGCTGGAATTATTACAGATTTAAAAAGCAGTCTTATAGAAAGCTGTGAGAACTTTTCAGAGAGAACAGGATATGACTTAAGGATAGAAGAAAAAGACAATATGGTGAAAGTGAAATCCTATGGAGTTTCTGCTCATGGAAGCTTGCCTCATTTAGGTAAGAATGCTATTATGCAGCTTTTTGCATTTTTAGGAGAGTTAGATCTTGGTACTTCAGATATACTTAAGTTTATAAATTTCTTTAATAGATATGTAGGTTTTGAAGTTAACGGGGAGTCCTTTGGTGTTGGACTTTCAGATGATGTATCTGGGGAACTTTCCTTTAACTTAGGGGTGGTAGAAATAGATGAGAATAAGGCAAGATTGACATTAAACTTAAGATACCCTGTTACAAAAACTTATGAGGATCTTATTAAGCCCTTGGAAGAAAGAATAGATGGTACAGGAATAAGAATCGAAAATATGCAGCATCAAAAGCCCCTATATTTTTCGGAAGATCATCCTTTAATTAAAACTCTTCAAAAAGTTTATAGTGAACAAACTGGTGATGAACCTAAATTATTATCCATTGGTGGAGGAACCTATGCTAAGGAAATGCCTAATATAGTGGCATTTGGACCTATATTTCCGGGGAAACCTGATTTAGATCATCAGACAAATGAGTATATTGAAGTAGAAGATTTAATACTCAATGCTAAAATTTACGCTCACACTATTTATGAATTGGCAAAGTAGATTAAAAAGTATATTAAGTGGAGTTTATTTATAAATATAATTTTTTAACAGTGAAAAGCTTATATTGAAATGATTTTTTCAGTATAAGCTTTTCTTAGGTATTAGTTTATAGTAATTAATTATATTATAAATCAATAAAAGTATTGAGTGACATTATTCTTTATGATTATGTGAATAATGATATAATAGAATAATTAGTAATAATAGAATGAATAAGAATTATATGTTAGATTATCTAGAATATAGTTATTTAATATGATTTAGGAGGGTATACAATGGAAAAGATAGCCTTGATAACAGATACTACAGCAGATTTATCTCAGGATATAATTAATCAATATAATATACAGGTTTTATCATTTAGAATAATATATAAGGACAGGGAATATAGGGATAAAGTTGAAATTACATCAGAAGAAGTCTATAGAGGATTAAAAGAAGAAGTTCCTACTTCATCAATGCCAGCTATTTCCGATATGGAAGAATTATATGATAAGTTAGAAAAGGAGGGGTATACTCATGCCATAGCTATAGTTCTTTCTACAGGACTTTCAGGTATATATAATGGGTTAACGCTAGTAAGCAAGAATCATGAAAATATAAAATCTTATATTTGTGATTCAAAATCTATATCCTTAGGAGAAGGAGCTTTAGTTGAAGAATGTGCAAAGCTTTTAGAAGGTGGTAAAAATTTTGAAGAGATAGTTGAGGCTATACCATCTATTAAAAATAGAGTACATTTATTCTTCGTAGTAGGTACCTTAGAGTATCTTATTAAAGGTGGAAGGATAGGTAAAGTAGCGGGAACTATAGGAACTATACTAAAGCTAAAACCTATAATATCTATAGATCAGGAGGGAAAATATTATACATATTTCAAGGCAAGGGGTAAAAAACAGGCGCTTAATAAAATTACTGAAATAGCAGAAGAAATATGTAAAGATAAAAAATGCAGAGCTTTTGTTGTACATGGAGATGGAGAGGATGATGCTCTTAAGGTAAAAGAGTCTATAGAAAAGCTTCCTAATATAACTTCTGTATATTATGGAGGATGCATTAGTCCTGTATCAGGAGTACATAGCGGACCGGGACTTATTGGGTTTGTTTGTATAGAAGAAGAGTAAAATTTTTAGTGAATTATGATAATAGGATTAGTTAAAAAATAGGCCCTTTTAACTAATCCTATTATTGTTTTATTTTATTTCGCCATGTCTTTCATAAGTGGTAATTTCAGAAATAGAGTTATCATCTTTTACAAATACTACAACAGGTTTATGAAGTTTTGCTTCTTCTTCTTCCATTTCACAGTAAGTCATTAATATAACCTTGTCTCCTGGTTGTGCATATCTAGCAGCAGCACCATTAAGGCATATAACTCCACTGCCGCTTTCACCAGCAATAACGTAGGTTTCAATTCTACTTCCATTATTTATATTAACTACTTGTATTTTTTCATATTCTAGTATATTTGCTTCCTTCATGAGATCTATATCGATTGTTATGCTTCCTACATAATTGAGTTTAGCTTCTGTAATGGTAGCTCTGTGTATTTTTGATTTTAACATGCTTAGTTTCATGGGTTTTATCCTCCATAGTAGTATTATTTATTATCATTAGTATTCCAAGTGAAATTATCTATAAGTCTTGTTTTACCTATATATACAGCTATAGCAACTAAAATAGATGAACTTATTTTACAAACAGGTTTTAAATCTATACTATCTACTATTTCGATATAGTCAATTTTGGCAAGGGGTTCACTATTTATTTTTTCAGATATAACGTGAGTTAATTTAGAAGCGTGAACTTCTCCATTTTCTAAAGCTTTTTTAGCTAACTTAAGACTTTCATTTAGAACAAGGGCAGCTTTTCTTTCACTGTCAGAAAGATAAGTATTTCTTGAACTCTTTGCCAGTCCATCTTCTTCCCTTACAATAGGGCAGCCTATTATATCTATATCAAAATTAAGATCACGAACCATTCTTTTTATAACGGCTAATTGCTGTGCATCTTTTTCTCCAAAATAGGCTTTATCTGGAGTAACTATGTTAAATAACTTTGAAACTACAGTACATACCCCTTGGAAGTGAATAGGACGTTTAGAACCGCACAAACCATTTGTAAGCTCTCCAACAGTTACTGAGGTAACTGCGTTATCAAAGTACATTTCTTCAGGAGCAGGATTGAAAATTAAATTGGCTCCTGCATTTTCACAGACTTTTTTATCCCTATCTAAGTTTCTGGGATAGGTATCTAAATCTTCCGTCGGACCAAACTGAATTGGATTTACAAATATACTTACCACTACTTTGTCATTTTCAGAGGCAGCTTTTTTTATTAAACTCTCGTGACCTTCATGAAGAAAACCCATAGTAGGTACAAGACCTATTGTAAAACCACTTTTTTCCCATTCTTTTATTATATTTTTTGTTTCTTGGATAGTTTGTACAAATTCCATTTTAAACATCCTTTCTCAGGTATATTTTTTTGAATATTACATGAAATAAATTAGTCTATTTTAATAGCAATTATTATTAAGTCTAATATAGTTTACTTAGCACTTTATCATTCATTTTAAAACTATGCTCATCGTCAGGGAAAACAGAATTTTTAACCTCATGAATGTATGTTTTAAAGGCAGAAGCCATAGAATCCCCTACATCAGCGTAGGATTTAACAAATTTAGGCTTGAAATCTGGGAACATACTGATCATATCTTGGTATACAAGAATTTGTCCATCGCAGTATTTTCCAGCACCAATACCTATAGTTGGTATCGATACAGAATTTGTTATTATTTCTGCTAGTTTAGAAGGAATCCCCTCTAGTACTATTGAAAAAACTCCTGAATCTTCTAAAATTTTAGCATCCTCTATAATCTTTTTAGCATCTTCATCTGCTTTACCTTGAACTTTAAATCCACCAAAAATATTTACAGATTGAGGTGTTAAACCTATGTGACCCATTACCGGAATTTGTGCTTTTACAATTGCTTTAATTTGTTCCTGTACTGAAGCTCCACCTTCAAGCTTAACAGCTTCGGCATTTCCCTCTTGGATAAGTCTTCCAGCATTTTTTATAGCATCATACACAGAGGTTTGATAGGACATGAAAGGCATATCACTAACTAATAATGCATTATTAGTACCTCTTGCCACAGCTTTAGTGTGATGAATCATATCTTCCATAGTTACACTTAGAGTATCTTTGTATCCTAAACACACCATTCCTAAAGAATCTCCAACTAAAATTCCATCTATGCCAGAATTATCTATAATTTTTGCTGTAGAGTAATCATAGGCTGTAAGCATTGCCAATTTTTCTCCCTTTTGTTTTGCAGCTACAAAAGTTGAAGAAGTATTTTTCATAATATATACCTCCAAAAAATTATTTTTTAATATTGAGAAAGTAATAATCTATGCGTTGTTAAAAAATATCAATAATGAAAAATTTATATGTAGATTAAACGGCATACAATTTCTATTAAGGATCTTAAAAATACATAAAATTTAATAGGAAAAATAACACACATAGTACAGGATAGAATATCCCAAAATGCCTGAAAAGTGTTAATGTGTGAAAAAGACCGCAAAAGGGTTATAGAATTTAGTATAAATCTAATTATTTAAAATCCTAAAATTAATTAGGACTAATCTCTTTTTAGCTGTCTCATTCAGAGGATATGAGCAGAAAGTTTAAAATTAATAACACTTTTGGTGCAGTTCTTTAAGATACTACCCGAAAATATTTTAACACAAAAAATTTCTTTATTCAATTTAAAAAATTATGTTAAAAATTAATAAATTAATATAAATTACGTGAATAATAAATATACTTATAGTAAAATTAAAAATTCTATGTATTAAATATTTTGTTACTTATATTTTTTAATTTAATAAAGTAAATAACTAATAAAAATATAATAATAAACTTTGTATATAAAGTTCAACTTATATTTTTAAATGCTTACAGGAGGAGTTTCATGGATATTTATTCTTTATTTTTAGTTGCATTAGCATTGTCACTGGATGCTTTTGGAGTAGCTATAAGTATAGGTATGTGTAATTGTATGGCAAGAAGACATAAAATTAGATTTTGTTTTTCATTTGGATTTTTTCAATTCCTATTTTCTTTTATGGGTGCCTATGCAGGAATTTTATTTAATACATATATTGCTGCAGTGCCTCAATTAATAGGAGGTATGGTTATTTCTGCAGTAGGAATATTTATGATAAAGGAGGGGTTCGAAAAAAAATCAGATACATTGTTATTAGATCCTAAAATGTATATTGTGCTTGGTGCATCGGTAAGTATAGATGCTTTAGTAGTAGGCTTTACTGTTTTTAACAATATATTAAATCACGCTGTAATAATATATCAGACTTTGTTTATAGGTTTTGTAAGTGGAAGTATATCCTGCATAGGATTTATTATTTCAAGATATCTTAGAAAAATTAATATAATTACCAAATATGCTGATTTTGTAGGAGGTATAATCCTTACACTATTCGGACTAAAAATGATTTTCTTTTAAAATAGCATATATAGAAATTTGTGGGCAAGCATTAATAATTACCTATTTAAATGTGCCTAATATACCAATAATGAGTAATTGTGATATAATAAAAATAAAAATTATGTAAGGTGATACTATGGATTATGAGGCTTTACTTAAAGAAAAAAAAATTAAAGTTACTTTAGGAAGAGTAGTTATACTTGAGATTATAGATAAGTACTCAGAGGCTATAAGTGCAGATAATATATACGAACAATGCAGGGATAAGGGTCATAATGTGGATTTATCTACGGTTTATAGAAGTTTAGATTTATTTGAACGTAAAGGTATAATTGAAAAATTTAATTTAGGTGATGGAAAATGTAATTATAAAATTAAAGGGCACAAGCATAAACATGTAATTGAATGTAGTCTCTGTCATAAAGAAGTTGAAATAGAGTGCCCTATGCTTCCTGTAGAGGAATTAATAAAAAATAAAACAGGATTTGTTCTTATAGAACATGAGCTTAAGATGAAAGCTCTTTGTCAAGAGTGTGTAAATCGTTGTGAGAAAAATAAAAAGAATAAAGTGTGATTTATTAATGATTTTCATTTAAAAATTGAACATCAGACAGCGGAATTACTTTTTTTACGTGCCAAATCCCACTGTTGTCTTTTGACATTTTTAGCTTATAACATGTGGTATTGGCAGAGGTTTTATTTTTTATGCCCATTATATTTATAATGGCATTATTTGAATCAGAAAATATTAAATAAGAGTGTTGTATGTCATATAATTTATATTTATTTAAAATTCCCGTAGTTAAATATTCATTTACAGCAAAATTTATATCTTTACCCTCTGTATGAGACGTATTAATTCTAACTATAATTAAAATAATTATGGTTATTATAATACCAAGTATGTATACTCTTTTTACTTTAGTTATTTTTTTCATAATGAAATTTCCTCCAATCTATAAAAATTACTTTTTATGTAAATAAATTATAATATATTTGGGTATATTTGTAAATATGGATACCGCTGAAAGGAATGATAAAATGAATTTTTCTTCTTTAGTTCTAATGGAGAAAGACAAAGAAAACAAGTTCTTTACAAGAGAAATTGGTAGTTATAAAGTTAGTGATGGAGCTGAATATATAACAAAAATGTACTATGACGGTAATTTGGTAAATGTCTTTTTTGATACAAAAAAAGATGTGGAAGAATGGGAATATACAGCTATATTTGACTGTTTTGATTATGAAAGTTTTAGTGAAAAAGGATATAATATAGAAGATGTAGATGATGAATATAATCCTACTTGGTTAGTGAAATTTGAATTTTTACCTCAGCATGAGGAGATGGAAAAAAGATTAAATGAACTTTGTGATTTAATATTAGAGAAAATTTACAAAGTGTTTGAAGATATAAAGAATAAAAAAGAAAAATATGAATAGGACATATTATGATATAGTAATACTAAAATTATAAATATTTGATAAATATTAAAAAGGGGAGAATTATATGGAAGAAATAAAGAGAACTAAGACAAGAGATGAAATAGATGAAAAGTATAAATGGAGAATAGATAAGGTATATAAAGATACAGATGCCTGGGAGAAGGATTTCAGTAGACTTAAAGAATTTTCCCCTAAGATAACCGTTCTCAGTGGAAAACTTAGTGATGGAGATAAACTTTTAGAATTTTATAAATTAGATGAAGAAGCTTCAAGAATACTTGAAAAGTTATTTATTTATGCTCATCAGAGATCAGATGAAGATACAACAAATACTACTTTCCAAATATTAAAGAGTAGAATAGATGCTTATCTTTCAGAATTTAAAAGTGCTGCAGCTTTTTTTGTTCCTGAGCTTTTATCAATACCAGAGGAACATATTAATAAGGAAGTTGAGAAGATTCCTGAACTTAAGCTCTATGATTTTGCATTAAAGGATATATTAAAAACAAAGCCACATGTGCTTTCAAAAAGTGAAGAAGAACTTTTAGCTGCGGTTTCTGATTGCCTAGAAGCTCCAGGAAATATATTTAGTATGCTTTCAAATGCAGATATAACTTTTCCTAAAGTTATAGATGAATATGGAAATGAAGTTGAACTTACGGAAGTAAAATACAGTAACTTTATAAAATCTAAAAACAGAGAAGTTAGAAAAAATGCCTTTAATGCATTATTTAATACTTATGGTAATTATAAGAATACTTTTGCACAGACTTTATCTTCATCAATTAAAAATTTTGTATTTGGATCAAAGGTGAGACATTATAAAAATTCTATGGAGTATAGTCTTAAACCTAATGATATACCATTAAATGTATATGACAATGTAATTGAAACTGTAAACAACAATCTAAAATCATCCTTGCATAGATATGTAGATATAAAAAAGAAATTACTGAAATTAGATGAAATCCACATGTATGATTTGTATGTTCCTCTAGTAGATACACCTAAAGAACATATTGAATTTGAGAAAGCTGTAGAAATTGCTAAAGAAGGCTTAAAGCCTCTTGGAAAAGAATATTTAGATATATTTGATAGTGGAATAAAAGATGGATGGATTGATGTCTTTGAAAACAAAGGTAAAAGAGGCGGAGCCTATTCCTTTGGATGTTATGATTCTATGCCTTATGTGCTGCTTAATTATAATTATGAAATAAATGATGTATCTACTCTGGTACATGAAATGGGGCATTCCATCCATTCGTATTATTCAAGGAGAACTCAACCATTTATATATGCCAGCTATACACTATTTTGTGCTGAAGTAGCTTCTACAACTAATGAGTGTCTTCTTATAAATCACCTTATAAATACAGAAAAGGATAAAAATAAAAAACTGTATTTTATTAATCAGCAGCTGGAGCAAATTAGAACCACTGTGTTTAGACAGGTTATGTTTGCTGAATTTGAAAAGATAACTCATGAAAGTATAGAAAATGGTAAGCCTCTTTCTGGAGAAGATTTCTGCAGTATATGGCATGCTTTAAATGTGAAATATTTTGGCCCTAACATGATAGTAGATAAAGAAATAGATATGGAATGGGCAAGAATTCCTCATTTCTATAGTGATTTTTATGTATATCAATATGCTACAGGTTATTCTGCTGCCAATTCTTTTTCTAATATGATATTAAAAGAAGGAGAAAAAGCAGTAAAAAAATACAAGGAATTTTTAAAGAGCGGCGGAAGTGATTATCCAATAAATATACTAAAGAAAGGTGGAGTTGATATGACAACGCCTAAACCTTTAGAGGACACTATAGAAACCTTTAACAGATTACTTGATATGCTGGAAAATAATTAACAGTATGTATATTTAAAAAACTGTATCACATTTATATATTGTGATACAGTCCTGTTACGTTTGATACTTATATTATATTTATTTTCCTTATAAATTATAATATTTTTGTAAATTAAATTTAAAAAAATACGAAAATAATATTGTAGGTGAAAAATATAAATATAATATTATTAGAATTAATATTAAATGGTTCAGAATAATTTGTAAATATCCACTTATATTTTGTAATTCTGAAGTTTTTAGTATTATATGAGGTACTTATGAGATTAGAATTCATGGATAGAGTTAAAGAAGATGATATTCTTGGTAGAAATATATATACTAATGATGGAAATATATTATTACGTGCAGGCATAAAACTAAATCCATTATATATAGAAAAATTGAAAAAAATAGGAATTTTGTACATATATGTAGAAGACAGCAGGTTAGATGATGTGGAAGAAGAAGATAAACAACTATTAGAATTAAAAAATACAACTATGAGAAATATGTCACAAATAGTAAGAAATATTTGTGCAAATGGTAATCAAAAGGAAACAAAAAATTCTTTGAGGATGGTTGAGGATCTTATTGACTATATAATAGAAATGAGAGATGTGAATAAATTTTTATATAATATTCAATCTTATGACAATTATACCTATGGGCATTCTATAGATACAGGTATAATGTCAACGTTTTTAGGGGAAAAAATGAATCTTAAGGAAACTGAATTAAAAGATTTAGGTATAGGGGCTGTACTTCATGATATTGGAAAGACAAGAGTTCCTATAGCTATAATAAATAAAAAGGGTTCTTTGACTCATGAAGAATATGATGAAATAAAAAAGCATCCTATTTATGGAAAAGAGATTTTAAAAAATAATTTTAAAATTTCTAATGATGTTATTAAAAGTATTGTTGAACATCATGAAAGAGTGGATGGTATGGGTTATCCTTATGGTTTAAAAGGCCATCAAATCTCTAAATTTGGCAAAATTGTCTGTATATGTGATGTTTATGATTCTGTAATGAATAATAGATGTTATAGGGAAAAGTTTGCACCTAATGATGCTTATGAACTGATTTTAGCAGGAAGTGGAACTATATTTGACGATAAAATTGTAGAAAATTTTAAAAAGACTTTTTCTGTTTATCCACTAGGATCTTGTGTAAAATTATCTAATGGTATAGAAGGCTATGTAATAAAACAAAACCCTGGATTCCCAGATAAGCCCATTATTAGAGTGCTATATGATTCTGTTACGAAAAAAAGCGTACAGTTCTATGAAATTGACTTGGTAAAAAATATAAATGTTATAATAGATAATATAGTGTAAACTAAATACTTTACTATATTATAGGAGAGCGTTATGGATAAATACATAAAAAGTATAATTGAAAGTTTATGTGAATATTACAACTATAGAATTACTGAGGTGAGTAGTGATAGTAATAAAGAGGCATTTTGGGCAGCTGTAAAAACAGAAGTTTATCCTAAAAAGATGTTTGTATTTTTTAAAAGCGATAATGTAAAAGATATAGATAAAATTATAGATAGCAATATAAAAATTGAAAATGATTATATTGATATAGTTAAAATAATTGTTACAAAACAAAATATAAATATTTCTGGGATAGTTAGCAGAAGCAATGAAAACATTTTAATTATTAATTCTTTAAATAATGAAACTATATATGCTTCTAATGACACATATAGTAAAGCTTTTGAAATTATAAATATATTAAACTTTTTTAGGCAGAATAAAAAAGATTACAAAAATTCTATAGTAACTTATATTATAATAGGAATTAATATAGCTGTATATCTACTTTCAGGAGTTTTATCCCGAAACTTATTTAACATAGATATAAATGTTTTAGATATTCTAGGTGCTAAAGATAATTATTTAATAAATAATGGAGAATATTATAGATTATTTACTTGTATGTTTTTGCATAGTGGTATTTTGCATATAGCCTCTAATATGTATGCTCTCTACAGTATAGGAGGTTTAGCGGAAAGTATTTATGGGAGAAAAAAATATATTATCATATATATATTATCAGGAATAATAGCATCCACAGCTAGTTATGTATTCAGTAATGGAATATCAGTAGGTGCTTCAGGTGCTATATTTGGAGTACTTGGAGGAGTTCTTGTTATATCTCATAAATTAAAACATAGAATAGGCTCAGGGCTTTTTAAAAATATAATTTTTATTATAATTTTGAATTTATTCATATCTTTTACAATACCTAATATAGATATATCAGCACATGCTGGAGGATTTGTAGCAGGTATAATAATATCTTGGCTTCTATTTCCTAAAAATGAGGAATCAATATAGTTATAAAGTATAACATATAAAAATAACGGATATGAAATTTAACTATTAATATAAATTTCATGGCCGTTATTAAAATGTTTTAAATTTATATATTTGTATTACAAAAATTTACTTTACTATATTAAGTAAATCAGCTTCGTTTAGAGTTTCTTTGTCTAAAAGTTCTGATGCTAGTTTGTCCAAAATATCTTTATTTAAAAGTAGAACATTTTTTGTTTCGTTATATAGAGAATTGATGATATTTTTACATTCATTAACTATATCGTTTCCTGGATTATAGTTAATATTAGATAGTTCGGATAGATTAAGGAGCCCAAGAGTTTCTCCCATTCCGTATTGAGTTACCATATTTGTAACTAGTCGTGTACTTTCTTTAAAGTCATTATATGCGCCAGTAGTTATGAAGTCTTTGCCAAAGATTATATCTTCAGCAGCTCTTCCAGCAAGAAGTACCATTATTCTTTTCATTATATAGTCTTTATTTTGATATAACTTGTCCTCTGGTATGCTGAGAGTATATCCGCCAGCGCCTTTCGTACTTGGTATTATTGTTACCTTGGAAACTTTTTCGCCTGGCAATGTTTTTAATGATACTAATGCATGTCCAGATTCGTGAAAAGCAGTTATGGATTTATCTTTATCACTGATATTTGAACGATTAATTTTTTCATAACCAGCTATTACAATAGAGTATGCTTTGTCAAAGTGTATATTTTCTATAAATTTGCTGTTAGATTTACAGGCCAGTATAGCTGCTTCATTTACAAGGTTTTCTAATTTTGCACCAGAGAAGTAGGAAGTTTTACGAGCTAAATCATCTATGTTTACTCCTGCTACTGGCTTGTTTTTTAAATGTAGGCTTAATATTTCTTTTCTGGCATTTAAATCAGGTAAGACTATTTCTATATGTCTGTCAAACCTTCCAGGTCTCAACAAAGCTGAATCAAGCATATCCAATCTGTTGGTAGCTGCCATAACTATTATACCTTCTTTTTCATTAAATCCAGACATTTCTGTTAATAATGCATTAAGAGTTTGATCTCTTTCGTCAGAACCTCCAGCCTTACTAGAATCTCTTTTTTTACCTATGGCATCTATCTCATCTATAAATATTACTGCCTTTCCATGAGCTCTTGCTTTTTTAAATAGCTGTCTAACTCTACTTGCTCCAACACCTACATATACTTGAATGAAATCTGAACCAGACATGGCATAAAAAGGTACACCGGCTTCTCCAGCTACAGCTTTGGCTAAAAGTGTCTTACCAGTTCCTGGTTCTCCATAGAGTATTATACCCTTTGGCATGCGTGCACCATAGGAATTATATTTTTCAGGATTTTTTAGAAAATCTACTACGTCCTTTACGCTTTCTTTAGCTTCCTCATTTCCTGCCACATTTTTAAAATTAAATCCTATATCCTCTACTGCATCTGTAGAAAGTGCATCCACAGAGAATAAGCTTTTAGAAGCAACATTACTTGATTTTATAAGCATAACAATTATTGTAACTATTGATAGAGACAATACAGATACAGGGGCAACATCTCTGTTATAAGAAAGAGATTTTTCAGAAACTTTTACACCTTTACCCAGTAAATCTGCTTTAAATGTATCTGTTCTTGGATTATCTGTTTTATATATAGTTCCATCTTTTAATTTTACGTCTATATTAGGTGAATTTGTAAGAGATACTTGTGAGACTTTATGACTTGCCAAATCTTTTTCAAAATCCAAATACAATTTATCTTTAATGCTTCCGCTGGAAAGGTTAAAGATAATCAGTAATACCAATGATATAGCTGCTGTAATTAATGGTATCAGCAAATATTTATTTTTAAGTTTATACATTCACATACCTCCTAAGAAGTAGATTAAAATCTGCTTTTTTTAGTTTACATAATATATTATACAGAGTTTTTTATAAAAGTCTAATGGAAAATTTTTATGATGTTTTACAATTTAACCTGTAAGGGAAATAATGAAAAGTAGAAAATATAGATACTATTATGGTATAATTAGGTATATTATTAAAGCATAAGTTTAATAATATATTTTGAGATATGAGATGTATTTAAATAGATAATTAATTTTATTTATTTTTTATGTCTAAATAATGAGAGGATGTGTTTTATTATGGCATTAAACAATGCAATGACTGCGGACTTTTTACGTTCTGCTTATGGTGGCGAAAGTATGGCTCATATGAGATATCTTATATGGGGAGATCAGGCAGAAAAAGATGGGTATCCTAATATAGGAAGACTTTTTAAAGGTGTAGCTTATGCAGAATTAGTTCATGCCAGCAATCATTTTACTGTGCTCAAGGAACAAGTAGGGGATAGTTCTGTTGCTGCTGGAGCTGTATTTGGCAAAACAGATATAGTTGAGAATCTTCAGGGAGCTATAAATGGGGAACTTCATGAAGTAGATCAAATGTATCCAGTGTATCTTGAAACTGCAAAATTTCAAAATGAAAAAGATGCACAGAGATCTTTCCATTTTGCATTGGAAGCAGAAAAGATTCATGCTAAGCTATTTAAAGATGCACAAGATAAGGCAAAGACAAAAACTGATATTGGTTCTGAAGAAATTTATGTCTGCCCAATTTGCGGATATACTGAAATTGGTGATAATGTTGAAAAATGCCCAGTTTGTGGTGCTAAGAAAGACATATTTAAAAGTTTTTAAAAACATATGATTTGTTTTTATACCTATTTTAAAAGTAAATTGTAGAAAGAATTATGTACTTAGATATAGTTATGTTTTTGTATCTATAATATCAATTGTTATAAGTTAGTTTTGTATGTATTTATATAATAAAAGGTAATACCTTAAGAGATAAGTATTTTTATCTATAGGTACTGCCTTTTATTTTTATTGCTAGTTATCTGTTTTTGTGTGGATAATTTTTACAGTGATTTTTACATGAATAATATTTATAATGTAAATGAACAGATTGCGTTGGAGACTTACGCCAAGTTAGTCAGGTTAAAAATGTTTAATTATAAAATTATATATCTAAAATGGAATAAAGAAAGGAAGTGTTCATATGTGGAAAGATTTTAAAAAGTTTGCTCTAAAGGGTAATGTAATTGATTTGGCAGTAGCTGTAATAATAGGTGGTGCTTTTGGGAAAATAGTTACATCCTTGGTGAATGACATCATTATGCCACCGCTTGGATTAATTTTAGGAAAAGTTGATTTTAGTGAATTTTATATTAATTTAAGCTCAAATACATACAAATCATTAACGGAAGCAAAAGCAGCGGGAGCACCTACTATAAATTATGGAATGTTCTTAAATAACATAATCCAATTTTTAATAATAGCGTTTTCTATTTTTATTGTAATAAAGCAGCTGGATAGATTTAAGAAAAAGGAAGAAAAAGCTGAAACAGAAAAAGAGTGTCCTTACTGCTTTACTAAGATAAATATTAAGGCTGTACGATGTCCAAATTGCACATCAGTGTTAGAGGATTATCAAAATGAATTGGATTAAAATGAACAAATCTTTATTAAATCTCAGAATGGTTTTATTTCTTTATTAAAAAATAATTATTTTTGTTATAAAAGAGTTAGAAAGCTGTCTCACTATGAATAGATATCTATAGCGAGACAGCTGATTTTATTTTATGTTCTAATATGATAAATTTTTATACGTAGTTAAAAAATACTGGTTTTCTCATTAGAAGCACAGGCCCTATCAAATACATTTTTGACAATTTCTTTAGTAGGAACACCTTCATGTACTTTGAAATTTCCAACATAATAAGTTGGCACATAATAATAGTCATATTTCTTTGAAATTTCTGGATGAAGTTCTTCATCAATTATTTTAATCTCTATATCTTGATATTTTGGATTTTCTTGTTTTAAAGCATTCATAAAGGAAAAAGCTTGTTTACAATAAGGACACCAACTGGTTACAAACATAGTTACAGGTTTCATTATTATCACCACCTATTTTTATAAATTCATATGTTAGTATGCTGTGAAGTAAATAAATATATTTAGTAATTATAGTAGTTTTAGATTAAATTATTCAAAATATATTATTGTAATTACTACATTTAATTATACATTATTTATCTATAATATAGTTAAAGTTTGTTTATATAATAATATCATATTAATTTTATGTTATCAATAATTATTATTAGATAATAATATTTAATAATAATTATTGATAGAGATTGTTATAATGTTGCAAAAAAATATTAAAATAAGTGATATAATAAATTTTATAAAATATTTTTAAAATTAAACTTAAATTTATCTTCTTAAGAAAGGAATGATTATAATTATGAAAATTGCAATGGGAAATGACCATGCTGGATTTGATTTAAAGGAAGAAATAAAGGCCGTTTTAGAAAGTCAAGGACATGAAGTAATAGATTTTGGAACTCACAGTAAGGATTCCTGTGATCTGCCAGATTTTATTTATCCTGCAGCTTTAGCAGTAGGTAAAGGAGAGGCTGATCGTGGAATATTTGTAGATGGAGTTGGATATGGAAGTGCATTAATTGCAAACAGAATATATGGAGTAAATGCAGTAGTCTGTCAGGATCCATTTTGTGCAAAATTAGCACGTCAGCATACTGATAGTAATGTACTTTGTATTGGAGGCAAAATAATAGGTTCCGCCATAGCTCTTGATATTGTAGATGTATGGATGAAGACTGAATTCTTTACTGGAATTGAAAAATATGAAAAACGTGTACAGAAAGTAAATGAGATAACAGAAAGACATTTAAAGAAATTATCTGAAATATAATCATCAATTTGAATTTCATTTATTTTCTTACTATCTAGTTGTTAAGTTCATTAAATTTTCCAATTAGATTTTTTACATAACTCCCTTTACATGTATATGTAAGGGGATTATGTAGTTTTGTTCACAAAATATTATTAATTAGGTTAATTAATAGTTACAATATGGAAAAAAAACTGTAACATTAAATTGATACCATTAAAATATGAAGATTACCCCCTTCATTAGATGTATAGATTTTATATGTAGAGAGCATTAGTAGAGAAATACTAATGCTCTTTGTGCTGTGTACATTTTATTATGCTTTATTACAAATTTGTAAGATAGCAGATTTATTTGTAAGTTAATGGATATGGTATTGAATGTAGAGGACAGATATAATTTAGATATGGTGATTACCGGTGATAAATAAAACAGTGGTTATTAAGGCATTAAAGGACAATAAAAATTAAATGATTAAAGATGATGGGGAGGATGTAAATGGAGATTTTAAAAGTACAAAATTTAAATAAAACCTATGGAAAGGGAGATAATAGGGTAGAAGCACTTAAAGATGTAAATTTAACTGTTAATAAAGGAGAATTTGTAGTAATTGTTGGTGCATCAGGCTCTGGTAAGAGTACACTTTTACATATGTTGGGAGGCTTGGATAGGCCTACTTCAGGTAAGGTTATTATCGATGGAGAAAGTATATATGATTATAAAGAAGAACGTCTTGCCATATTCAGAAGGAGAAAAATAGGATTCGTATTCCAATTTTTTAATTTGATACCAGTACTGGATGTGGAAGAAAATATAGCTTTACCAGCTCTTATGGACAATGACAAAGTTGATAAAACTTATTTAAATGAGATTATTGAACTGCTTGGACTTAATGAGAGAAAAAATCACCTTCCTTCAGAATTATCAGGAGGCCAGCAGCAGAGAGTGTCTATAGGCAGAGCGCTTTTAAATAAGCCTTCTATAATATTTGCTGATGAACCTACAGGAAATCTTGACAGTAAAAGCTCTAAAGAAGTAATAGATCTTTTGAAATTTACAGCTAAAAAATACAATCAAACTCTTGTACTTATAACTCATGATATAAGAATAGCGGACTCCGCTGATAGAGTAATTTCCATTGAAGATGGAAGGATAACTTCTGACAAATATATTAAATTTTCAATGGAAGGAGATAGCAGATATGATAAGTAGTTATAAACAGCTCACAGGTAGATATCTTAAGGCCAATAAAAAGAGAAGTTTACTTACTATTATAGGAATAGTATTATCCGTTGCACTAATAGCTACTATAGGTTTTTTTATTGTGGGTATGCAGCAGGCCCAAATTGAAGATATAAAAAATGGATATGGCTCCTGGCATGTATCTTTTTCTGCACCAGAGGAAGAGATAATATCAAAGGTAGTAAACAATCCCAAAGTTTTAAAAAGTGGAATGTATCAGCAGGGTGAACAGATAAACATAAAAAAGGACTTAAAATTATCTCCTACAATTGCTTCTGGTAAGGCTTTGGAGCTCTTACCTATGAAGATAAAAGAAGGAAGATTCCCAAAAGAAAAAAATGAGGTTGCTCTTGAAAAGTGGGTGCTTCCTTATATTGGAGATAATATTAAAGTTGGAGATAATATTAAAATTCAAAATAGAGAATATACTCTAACAGGTATTCTTCAAGATAGTGTATATACACAAAGTCAAAAAAATGGCACAATGCTTTTAATAAGTGATAATATTGATAGAAGGAAAGCGGCACTTCTTGCAGAAGTAAGCCCAAAGACAAATTTGAAAAATGCAGTAAAAGAGCTCACATCGCTAACGGATAAGAAAATAACAAGTATAAATGATAAGGGACAGAAAATTCAAATTCCATCTGTAGTTAAAAATTCACTTCTTATAGACATGCAAGGAGGAGGAGACAGAAATTCAGGATTAGCACAATTATATATACCAGTAGGAATAATAATTGGAATTGTTGTAGTTGCCACTATTGCAGTAATATATAATGCATTTCAAATAAGTGTTGTGGAAAGAATTAAGCAATTTGGTCTTTTAAGGGCTATAGGTACTACCCCAAAACAAATAAGAAAGATAGTATTGAGAGAAGCAACTATACTTACTATAATAGGAATACCTTTGGGAATTCTTGTAGGTGTAGCAGCAATATGCACAATTCAATACGTTTTTCAAGTTATAGGAGGAGATTCTGTAGAATGGTTTAAATTATCAATATCACCTGCAGTAATAATAATAAGTATAATTGTGGGTGTTGTATCCGTATATGTATCAGCTTTAATACCAGCTTTTCTTGCAGGAAGAATTTCTCCATTAGTTGCCATAAACAGTAGAACATCCATAGTAAAAGAGAAAATAAAGAAAAAACGATTTTCAATTATGGGAAAGATATTTAAATTTGAAGGTGCTTTAGCTTCAAAAAATATAAAGAGAAATAGAAAGAGATATAGAATAACTGTTTTTTCCATAGTAATAAGTGTAGTGTTGTTTATTACTTTTAAATCCTTTATGGATATGACATTAAATATATCAGATACTCTCAATGAATCGAAGAATATACATTTTTTAGTTCAGACAAATTCATCTACTTTTATAGATAATAATATAATAAAAAATATAAGTACCTTAAATTCCATTGATAAAGTGTATAAAGTATATAAACAATACGATTTTGACCAATTTATAGATAAGGATAAAGAAATTAAAGCTATAAAGGGTATTGGTAGTATATATGGCAGGAATACAAATATAAATGGACAAGAAAAGGTATTAATGAATGGAAGTATTAACGTATACGATAAGGCTGCTTTACAGGCATCAAAAAAGTATATACAGTCAGGTAGTATAGATATAGATAAATTAAACAATGAAAATGGTGTTGTTGTAATAAATAAAAATCAACTTCTCAATGATAAAACTAATAAAAAATATGTTGGTCCTATAGTAGGTATAAAAGTTGGAGATGAAATAGAACTGCAATATAGTGGAGAAACAAGTAATACTGTAACAAATAATGGCCAAGGTATTACTACAAGAATTAATCCGGCACAAAATAAAGGAAAATTAAATAAGGTAAAGGTAATTGCTATACTTAAAGAAGATCCTTTCGATTTTCAAGGGCTGCAGAATGGAATTAAGATTATAACAACGGAAGAAATGGCTAAGAAGCTAACTGGGAAAAATGATATTGGAGTTGTTGCATTAAATATAGTTACCAAAAATGTAAAAAATGAAGGTGCTTCAAAAGCTGAAATAGAGAAAGGTATAAAATCACAACCATCCTTAAGTTTAATAAATTACTTAGATGGTAATAGAAAGACAAAGTCTACAATTTTAATGGTTAAAATACTGGTATATGGCTTTATCGTAGTAGTATCCTTAATAGGGAGTGTTAATATTATAAATACGTTGACTACAAACATAATACTTAGAAAAAAAGAATTTGCTGCTTTAAAGGCTATAGGTTTAACTCAAAAAGGTCTCAGAAAAATGATAATTTTAGAAGGCCTATTATATGCTATTGTTGGAACTATATATGGATCAATAATAGCCTGCGGGTTATCCTATATGATTTACAGTGGAATGAGCGGAATAAGAGAAATGATTTGGCCAGTGCCCTGGGATGCAATGATAATTGCTACCATAGCTTCTCTTGTAATAAGTTATCTTTCTGTACTCTCGCCATTAGCCAGAATTAACAAAGAAAATTTAATTGAAGCAGTAAGAGAAGACTATTAATTTGAAATTATGGACTATTCAATGATTTAATAAAAATCTAATAAAATGGATGCAGCTTAGTTGTATACATTTTATTAGATTTTTTTGATGATTATATATTTTATTATTTATAAGTTAATCAAAATCAGTGAAAAGCCGTTTTTTTAGTAAATATTTTTTATTAAGAACAGATATTGTATTTTATTAGTTAAGAAGGTATAATTAATATACGGATATCGTAATAAACGAATATCGTAATTTATTTAATAATGATGGATTTAGGAAGATTTATATAAAAAGTAAAATTTATTGATAGATATATTGATATAAAGAATTATATATGTCTTTCAGTAATATAATTCAAAGGTGGGAGATATTAGTTGGATGAAAATGTTTTATTGCATAAATTAATAGAAATTTTGGAATATAAAAATTTTTATCAGTTTGAAACTTCAAATATTCAGCCTCAGGATATGTATATATTGGAGAGAGTATATTTTAGTGAAAAATTAAAAGTTAAGGATATATCTAAGAAATATAATATACCAGCTTCAACGGCTACAGGGATTATTGATAGATTAGAAGCAAAGAATTATGTTAAAAGGATTAGAAATAATGTAGATAGAAGAACTGTGGAACTCATTATAACTGAAGATGGAAAGTTAGTGGTAGACAGTCATATCAATGAAGATAAAATGTTTGCACATAATCTGTTTAATACATTGGAGAAGGATAAAAAGGAAGTATTTAAGCAGTTGTTGATTGAATTAATTAAAAATGTAAAAAAGGATCAATTATTTAAGCCAAATTAATAATTAAAGGAAGTGTTTATATTGTCCTTACTGAGTCTTGAAAATATTACGTATATTAATGATAATAAAATCATACTAAAAGATATATCATTAAATATTAATTCTGGAGATTTTATTTCTATAGTAGGAGCTTCGGGAAGTGGTAAAAGTACATTTTTGAAATTGTGTGCACATCTTATAAGCCCCACAGAGGGAAATATGATTTATAGGAATAAATCATACGTGGAGTATAGCCCTATAGATTGGAGAAAAAGCATAGGTTATTGTTTTCAAAATCCTTGCCTTTTTGGAGATACTGTAATTGAAAATCTAAATTTCCCCTATTTAATAAGAAATATAATGATGGATTCAAGTAGAGTAACTAAGCTTTTATCACTTTTTAAACTTAAAAAAAGTTACTTGAATGAGAAGGTAAAAAATCTTTCTGGTGGCGAAAAACAAAGAATAGCACTTATTAGAAGTATATTATTTAAACCAAAAATTCTTTTATTAGATGAAGTTACTTCGGCTCTTGATGTGGATAACACTTTAATTGTAGAAAATGTAATAAAAGCTTTAAATAGAGAAGGTATTACAATTTTATGGATAACACATAATCCAGAGCAAAGTAAAAAATATTCAAATAAAATAATAGTTATGGAAAATGGTCAAATAATGTCTTTGGAGGTTTTAAAATGAATGGAGGAGCAGATATTAGTATTTCCTCAATGTTAGTTTCATCACTACTGGTAATGGTTTCTCTTTTTTTTACATATTTTCAAAAGTTAAATCTAGAGAAGGAGATAATTATAGGAGTAATTAGAGCTGTAGTTCAGTTAGTCGTTGTTGGTTACTTGCTCAATTATATATTTGGTTTAAAAAGTCCAATTTTTACAACCTTTTTATTGAGTTTTATGATATTTAATGCCTCGTATAACGCTGCAAAAAGGAATAAAGGAGCAAAAAATGGATTATTAATATCTTTTATATCAATAGCTTTAGGTGCCAGTATTACTATTTCAATACTTGTATTCTCAGGAATCATAAAATATGAGGCATATCAGATAATACCTATAGGTGGAATGATTATAAGCAACTCAATGGTAGCTTTGGGATTATGTTTTAAGCAAATGAACTCAGCCTTTAAAGATAAACGTGAAGAAGTTCAGACAAAGCTTTCTCTGGGAGCAGATATTTTACCATCTTCCATAGATATAATAAGAGATTCCATTAAAACGGGAATGATGCCTACAATAGATTCCACAAAAACATTGGGTATAGTATCTTTACCAGGTATGATGACTGGACTTATCTTGGCTGGAACCTCACCAGTTAGTGCTATAAAATATCAGATAATAGTTACTTTTATGCTCCTTTCAACTACGGCTATTTGTTCCTTTATAGCATGTTATATGTGTTACAGAAATTTCTTTAATAAACGAAAACAGTTGATATAATTAGTTAAATAAATTAAAAAAGAAACTAATTATATTATTAGTAAATTTAAAGAGGAGGTAAACTGTTGCAAAACATATAATAGTATATAAATATTTTACAAGGTTCTAGCAACAGTATTAAGTTAATGGGGATAAACAGATATAAATTATTATTAGTAGAAGATGATGAACCCCTAGCCATTGGCATAGAATTTACACTAAAAGATGCTGGTTATGAAGTTTTTAGAACTTCTACGGTGGAAGGTGCTGTGGCATTATTTCAGAATGAAAAGTTCAGCTTAATTATTTTAGATATCAATCTGCCTGATGGAAATGGATATGATCTATGCAAATACATAAGAGATAAGAGTGATATTCCAGTACTGTTTTTAACAGCTCTTGATGAAGAAGTTAATATAGTTCTTGGACTTGAAATAGGTGGAGATGATTATATTACAAAGCCCTTTGGAGTAAAAGAATTTCTATCAAGAATTAAAGCTCTAATAAGGAGAAATTATAAAAATGTATTATTAGGCAGTATATTAAAAAGTGGGGATATAATTGTGGATACATCTACTGCTTCTATAAAAAAATGTGGAAAAGAAATTGTACTAACAGCACAAGAATATAAGCTATTGCTGATATTTATGAATAGAGGAAAAACCTTAATAAAGAGAAAAGAAATATTAAAAGAATTGATTGAAGGAGAAGAAGCTTTTTTTGATGAAAATACTCTTTCTGTTTATATTAAGAGAATAAGGGAAAAGATAGAGGACAATGTTAAAAATCCAGAATATATAGTTACTCAAAGGGGAATAGGTTATATGTGGAATAAAGATGTGGTGAAGGAGTAGATTATATATGAAAAGTTATTTTAGCAATCCTGAAATTAAAATAAGTTCAACAATTCTTATATTTATAAATATAATATTTATGTCCATTACAATTTTTACTCTTAAGCTGTATCATGATAATCTTAAATCCGATTATATAAAGAGTTTAGGAGTTGTTATTGCAAGAATAACAGAAAGCAGACCCGAACTGAAAAATCAAATAATCCCATTGGTTACAAAAGAGGCAACAGATAGTGAGGCGGAAAAAGGAAAGCATATTTTAGCACAATACGGAATAACAAAATCACTGGATAATCAGCTTTTTCCATATGTAAATAAAACAGTTATGAGAAATACATATTTTATTGCGAGTATATTTAGTATTATGACAATTATATTTTTTATACTTAATTGCACTCAGAATATTTACTTTTATAAACGCATACGGAGATTAACTGTTGCAGCAAAAAAGGTATTGGAAGGTGAATATAATACGTCAATTAGCGAGGACAGGGAAGGGGATATGTCAAAGCTTTCAGTTTCCTTTAATTCCATGCGTGGAATAATAAGAAATAATTTAGAGGAATTAAATAAGGAAAAAATTTTTTTGGTGAATTTATTATCGGATATTTCTCATCAGTTAAAAACACCCCTTTCTTCTATGATTGTATATAATGATATTCTGCTTACAAGAGAACTATCTGAAGAACAGAGAAATACCTTTTTAACAAGTAATAAAAATCAGCTTTATAGAATGAATTGGCTCATAAAAAGTATATTAAAACTAGCAAGATTGGACGCTAAAGCAATAGAATTTAATAAAGAAAATCAAAGTCTCAATGAAACTGTAGAGGATTCTATAGAAGCATTAGAAGGTAAAGCATCGGAGGCTAAAGCTGAAATAATATTTAAGGAGAATGCTCAGATAATATTTCCCCATGATAGTAAATGGCTTCAAGAGGCTCTGATAAATATTATAAAAAATGCAATAGAACATAGTAAACAGAATGGTAAAATAAATATCTATCTTGAGGAGAATCCAGTTTATAGAAGAATTACTATTGAAGATAATGGGGAGGGTATAAATGAAAAAGATTTGCCAAATATATTTAAGAGATTTTATAAGGCAAAGACATCAAATAATAGCGAATCTATTGGAATAGGTCTGGCACTTTCAAGGTCTATAATTGAGGCTCATGATGGAATTATTGAAGCCAGAAGTAAGATTTCCGAAGGTACCAGATTTATTATTACATTTCTCAAATATTGAGTAGATAAACAGACTTTTAAGCATCAGATGGAGTTTTTATTCCACATGATGCTTAAAAGTCGTTATACAGGAACACTTAGCCACTCTAATACTTTTACTTTATGAAGATGGGAGTATTAGAGTGGCTAGGCATCGGATAAAGTTGTATGTTAGCTGTCTTCCAATGCTAGTGAGACAGCTTTATAACATTTTGCTTGATACCAGTTCAGCAAAGCTTTTTAAATCTTTTAGATGTTTTTCGATTATTTCTTTTACTATATTTAAATTTACAGTTTGATAGTCATGAACTGCTATATTTCTGAATCCAACCATTGATTTTAGGTTTTTTAGCATATTTTTATCAATGAATTTGTTGCTGTAAAGTGCTTCAAAAGCGTCTCGGCTGTTTTGGGGAATTCCCAATTTTTTATCTGAAACAATGTGCATTGCCATGTCTATAGAAGCCTCACAGGCTCTTTGAATATTCAAAATTATTGAATCCTGTTTAGTATAATTCTCTAGATTTTCAGGGTTATTGTCATATTCCTCATGTATTCTTTTTATACATCTTTCTATTATAGCTATCTTATTAAGAATTACATCATTACTCATATATGGAACCTCTCTTTTTTATACCTTTTAAGATCACTTCTCTTTCTTCATTTAATAGAGCATAATCTTTAAAGGCATACATTTCAAAATAGGCTGTTTTGGTATCTTCAGAACAATATATTTTTTCGCCATTATATATTATCTGAACCTTGAACACCGTGGATGCATTTTTTAAATTTATTAAATCCACATCTCTGTTAACTATATCTGCCAATTCTTGAGCAAGCATGAATAATTCATAGTCAGAAATTGTTTTATCACTTAAAAATGCTATATCTATATCACTGTCTTTTCTAAATACTCCCTTAACGCTGGAACCAAACAAATATATCACATAAGGATTCAAGTTTTTTAAAAGAAAATTTTTTATATTTTCTATAGTATTCTTATCTAAGTTCAAATTTATCACTTCCTTATTTAAGAAGAAAAGGACGAAGTAACTTATTAACCAGTATATAAGTTGTTTCGTATTTTCTCACTAGTAAGGTACTTACTATGATTTAGCTTTAAACTGATTGCCACATTTGCTGCAGGTAATAGTAACTTTACCTTTTTTCCTAGGTAGTCTCAGCTTTTGAGAACAATTTGGACATTTAACTATTTTGTATTCTTTACGCTGGCTAAAGGAGTTTTTACTTGAATAAAACTTATGTTTTATTTTAAAGAAAAAACTATTGAAAGCAGCTAGCTCTTGATAACGTTTATATTTATTCTTTGAAATACTTCTAAATATTGCATAAGCAAGTAAAGCAAAAGCTACAAGTTCTACATATCTATTTCCTATAAAACTTAAAATTACAGATACAATAAGAATAAAACTTGTTAGTTTATCAACTCCATAGCAATCTCTAAAATAGTAACGAATTCTATCTAAAAAATTTCTCATTTTTAATCGTACCTCCCAGTAAGAGTCTTATATAATTAATTGTATATTAATATTCTATCATAAAGTGATAATTTATTACATTTATATTTGGTATAGTCTGTACTGATAGGAGAAATTTTTATTTTTTGAATATTTTACTTTAATTTTTACAGTTATTTTTATAATATTTTTTATGTTTATAAGTATTTAAGAGTTATAAAAAATAATAAAAAAAGGACTTCTTTAAAGTCTATAATTTATATTTATAGACAGAACTTTCGCACCTAAATTCCAGTAAAAATTTTATTTTTACTGGAATTGTATTTTATTACACTTAATTAAAGAGCTGGTAAGCTCCATGACCGGTAGGTCCTAAATTTAATACACTTCCCCCTT
>Ga0334882_1001545_pt1 | contig 26969 bp, 25 predicted proteins | sample GraSluR1_MG_5_FD_207226 | JGI IMG/M metagenome (GOLD analysis project Ga0334882, IMG submission 207226) | Sludge microbial communities from methane-producing bioreactor in Wageningen University, Netherlands - Granular Sludge_15_04-R1 | ecosystem: Engineered > Bioreactor > Anaerobic >...
ATGTTAAAAGATGAAAAATTGTATTACTATAAAGATGAAAAAAACTATGCAGCTAAATTGAAACAATATGAATCACTATTAGCTGCATGATTTTTTTATAAAAAGAGTTGATTTTCATCATAGACGACAAGCTCAGCACATCGCTTCTCCACAGTGGAGAGGGAGGAATAGTGACCAGTATTTTCTGGAGGTTCTAAAATATTAGTTTGATAAATCTTAAAGTATTCTGTGAAACCTGCAATTTCATGCTTCGAAGCCCTCTCCACTGTGGGGAGGGTGCGCCGGTAGGCGGGGTGGGGTCAATGATGGGGCTTTGACCCATCTCTAGTATTGTTTAGTCTGTAAACGGTGTAGCTTATTACTGCTATCTGACAAAATAGAGATATTCAGCAGTAATTCAGTTATATATTAGCATTGACCGGGGAGAATAGATGTGTTAATATAAGAGTAAAAAACGGGATATAAGAATTTTTCTAAAATGGAATCAAGGATTAATCAGCTCGATATCGTGAGAGGTTTTGCTGTAATTTTAATGGTACAGCAGCACCTTATTTCATGGCTCTGGGAAATAAGGTGGGTTTCCTATTCAATTACATTTCCTGAATATCCTGTAATGCTTAGTATGAATTTTCTGGGGAACCTTGCTGCACCTCTTTTTCTTATCCTTGCAGGTACAGGGGTGGTCCTGTTATCTGAAAAGCCTGTACTCGGGAAATATGAATTCCTGAAGCGCGGTTTATTTATTATTGTTTCCGGATATCTGCTTAACATTCTTTCTCCCCACTGGTTCAGTCCGGGATCATGGTATATTCTTCACACGATCGGAATAGGGATAATTCTGGCGCCTTTCTTCATCAGATTACGGATATTATATCTGTTGTTTTTGAGTTTATCTGTAATAGCTGCTGCTCCGCTTATTATGACTTTCCTGAACACTCCCCTTAATATGGGGAATAATTTCATGAATGATATCACAAGGACTGGCGGAATTATCCGACTTGCAGCAGCAGAGGGGCATTTCCCTCTATTTCCATGGACAGGTTTTTTTATAACCGGTATTATTTGCGGGAAGTGGATTAAAAAAGAGAGATTTTTAAATATTCTTATGCTATCAGGTTTTTCTCTGGCAGCAGGGATATTTCTGGCATTTTGTTATAAATACGGCTTCTTTTTTGCTACAGGCGGGATCTTTTTCCGGTTTTTTGTTTTTACTCCATTTATTTATCCGCCGCATATTTCATTTATTTTAATGCTCCTGGCAATTTCTTTGCTCATTCTTTTGTTGCTCTATAAGATAATAAGTCACAGAGATTTTCTTCCTTTCCGCTTATTCAATGCAGTGGGCAGATTATCCCTTACCTGGTTTTTTATTCATATAATACTTTTTAATGAAATTTTTCGAGCAGCAGGTATTCATGGGAATCTGACAGCTGTGGAAACAATAATTACCAGCACTCTTTTTATGATAATAATGCTTTTCCTTTCGCTAAAATGGCAGAAGTATAATTATTTCATGAGTCTGGAATGGGTAATGAGAAAAGTTGTAAAATCCAAAAAATAATTTTGTTTTTTCAATTTTTTAATTAAACTGAATTTATAAACTCTTTATGGGAGGGGGATATGAATTTCAAAAAATCTGGTGTTATAATATCTATTTTAATTATTTCATTTCTTACTGCAGGTATTTTTAATTCAGGGTGTTACCTCAGTGATGATGAAACACGGGTTACAATCAGGCTCCAGAGAAATGATCTGGGTATGAACAATTATATTCCTGAAAAGAGAATTATTGACCGGGTGCTGGAATTTTTTAGTACAAGGGCGGAGGCCGTTACTGGCTGGAATAGTGTGATAGGCGATCTCACTTTAAAAATTAGAAGTTCATCATTTGATGAAATGATATTTGAAATTCCTCCAGATGCTACTTCGTACACTGTAATTGTACCGGCAGTTAGCAATGTGACCTTTGAGATAACGTCTTTTATTAATGAGGGTGAACCGGGTGATGTCCCCCAAAATTGGGGAGGGCATACTACTGTTTCTCTTTCCCCAGGAGAGCAGGGAATAACTATAAATATGATCCCAATGACTATGATTACATTTGTTTCAGGTTCGACTCATCTTACAGTTGAATGGATAACAGAAAAAATTCCTTCATATGTTACTTCATATAAAGTATATAGAGCTGACACAGAAGCTGGTACTTATGTTTATAAAGGTTCAGGAGAAGTCTCCTTTGATGATTTGGATGTAGATTATGGACGAACCTATTATTACAGGGTAAGTACTGTTTCAACTTATGGGGAAGGGGTAATGAGTGATCCCGTTTCTGGAACATCTGAATAATTTGGATATTGAATTAATCTTTAACAATGTTTGAAGAATATTAACGTTCATATCTCAATAAATATTTCTCAGGCTGCTCAAGCGCTTCAAGCTCAATATCTTCAACACTCTTAAATTTGATCATGACACTTTCTGTGATAGAGGAAGAATCCGTTCTTTAGCAAGATCAGCAGCATAGGTGATAGATGCCAGAATATCTTCCGGATTAAGAGAAGGATAGCTGGCAATAATCTCTTCTGTAGATATGCCTGCTGCAAGATTATCGAGAATTACAGAGACCATAATTCTTGTCCCCTTTATACAGGCTTTCCCATGGCAAATATAGGGATCAGTAATAATTTTTTCTCTCCAGTCCATAAAACCTCTTTGAGAATTTTTCTCTTTTTTCAATTATTAATCCCTCTAAATCCTGCTGACTTCACGCAAGGAGTGAACCTTTTTTTAATCCTAAATAATATAATCACAAGTAAGCGCTAGTAATCAAATATCCTGGAACAGGATTTGACCTCCAAATATTAAATAGATACAATAATTGCTGGTGAAAAAACAATTATTGTCAAGAAATCATAAATTCTAATTAAGGATATAATTGACGGCAAGGTGATTAATCTCAGTAAAATAATATTGACTTTCATAATTTTAGATATAAAGTTAATTTGTTTATCAGTTTACAGATATAAGACTTGAATGCAAAGAATTTTGTTATATATTTCATTTATTACATAATCTGAATACTCCCGGGGGATATATATGATAGCAATAAGGGAAATAAAAAAGCCTATAAATCAGCAGATAATAATAGATCTTCCTGATGATTTTAATGCCAGTGAAGTTGAGGTCATTATTATACCTCTTGAAAATGAAAAGGAACCTGAAAAGTTAAGGATTTTTGGTGTGGGGAAAGATCATATGAAAATCAATGAGTCATTTTATGAATCAGCAGAGGATTTCGGGGAATATATGTGATGCAGTATTTACTCGATACTAATGTATTACTATGGTATATTCAGGGAGATAAACGTCTTCCTCAATCAATTCAAAGTTTTATTAGTAATCCGGAAAATGATATTTTAATCAGTGCAGCAAGCATCTGGGAGATTTCTATAAAATATAGCCTTAAACAGATTGAGTTGTTTCCGGATCTGGAATCCTATATGGAGAAGTATATTCTGAACGGATTGTATAAGATAATTAATATTGGAAGTGAACATGCAATGTATGTATCAAAACTTCCCTTCCATCATCGAGATCCTTTTGACCGATTAATTTTTGCACAGAGCGTTATTGAAAGAATTGAACTGTTATATACGGATCATATTTTCGATAAATATAAGTCTGATCTATAAGTTTCAATAGAGTTGTAAACATACCATTTTAACAGTCATTTTGTTAACTTTGAGTCGAATAAGGGCTATAATCGACTCAAGAATTGATTCAATTAAGGCGGCATATGGCTGGTATATTGATGGGGCTTTACCTGATAACAGGTTAAATAAAAACAGATGGCAAAAACCCCCTGTTTTTATTAAAATCTATAAAACGATTATCTATTAATTAATAATCAGTTTACCGTTATATCCAAAGCTTATTAGAAGAGCTGAAGCTAAAATAAATAATGGAATAATTTTTTTCATAAAGAGACCTCTTTGAAATTATTGTAATAAAAAATATTCAACAGTATAACTAAATAGTCAATTAGAATATATAATTATAGAGTTTTTTACACTGGAGTGATGAAGTTTCCGGGAATTAATTACTTGCCATTATGGGCATTTTTAAAATAGTTGCAGGTAAAGAGAGCAATTAAAATTTTATAGAAAATAACAGGTAGGATATATGGATTATTTTAAAGGTACAGATGAGTATGTAATTTCTAAGGATTTGAGGGACAATGTAAATGTTTCTATAGCACTTCAGAGACCCCTCATAGTTAAGGGTGAGCCTGGAACAGGTAAAACTTTACTCGCACACGCTATTGCAAAGGGGCTTGGCAAAAAGTTTATTATCTGGAATATTAAGTCCACAACCAAGGCTCAGGAAGGGCTTTATGTCTATGATACAGTACAGAGGCTTAATGATTCCCGTTTTGGAGACAGCGATATTTCCGATATTAAGCAGTATATAAAAATGGGTAAACTTGGTGAGGCTTTCAGCGCGGATGAGCAGGTGGTTCTCCTTATTGACGAAATTGATAAGGCGGATATTGAGTTCCCCAATGACCTTTTAAATGAGCTTGATGAGATGAGCTTTTATATCCCGGAAACCAAGGAGACAATAAAAGCTAAAAACAGGCCGATTATGATTATAACATCAAACAGTGAAAAGGAACTTCCCGATCCATTCCTTAGAAGATGTATTTTTCATTATATTGCATTTCCTGATCAGGAGCTTATGGAGCAGATTGTTCATGTTCATTTCCCTGAAATTGAGAAGAAGCTGCTTAGAGAGGCCCTTAAAAAATTCTACTGGATAAGGGAATTTGATATGCTCAGGAAAAAGCCCTCAACAAGTGAGCTTATTGACTGGCTTCAGGCCCTGCAGATCGGCGGTATCCCTGCTAAAACAATTGAGAAGGAGATTCCATTTCTCGGTACTCTTCTGAAAAAACAGGAGGATATTGATCTTGTACAGAAGTCGGGGAAATCCCATTATGCCTATAACTCCAGCATGAGGACAAGGGATGTTTATTAATTTTTTCTTTAACCTTAAGTCCCGGGGTATACCTGTTTCGCTTCATGAGTGGATAACACTTCATGAGGCAATGACCCTTAATCTCAATGACTGCAGTTTAACTTCCTTTTATCATATGGCCAGGTCTATTCTTGTAAAGAATGAGATACTTTTTGACAGGTATGATATGGCCTTTCTCGATACATTTGAGGGGATCAATACCACAGATGAGATGCTTGATGAAATCCTTGCAGGGCTTAAAAAAGTTAAGGAGCTTCATCTGTCAGAAGAGGAGAAAAAGCAGATTGAGCAGGTTAACCTTGACCAGGTGCTGAAGAATTTTGAAGAGCAGATGAAGCAGGGGCATTATAAGGATCATGTTGGCGGGAATAAGGCTATTGGTACAGGGGGGCGCTCCACACAGGGCGCATGGGGTTATAACCCTGCAGGAATACGGATAGGGCAGGGGGAGTCGCGCCATAAAAAGGCTATTCAGATTGCTGAGAAGCGGACGTTCCGGAATTACTCCAGCGATATTACACTCGATACAAGACAGATGAGGGTTGCCCTTTCCCACCTCAGGTCTCTCCTCCCTATGGGGCAGGGTGAAAAGCTGGATCTTAAAAAAACTATAGATAGAACCTGCAAAAATGCGGGAGAGATCGAACTTGTATGGGAAGATAAACAGAAGAAGAGCTCCAAGGTTATGCTCCTTATGGATGTGGGGGGTTCAATGACACCCTTTTCCGAGCTTGCTGAAAGGCTTTTTTCTGCTGCGTCATCACAGATAAGTAGGTTTAAGCATTACTATTTTCACAACTGTTTTTATCAGGATCTATGGACAGATATGGAGAGGAATCAGTCCATATCTACATTAGATATGCTGAAAGGTGAGGATTCCGACTTCAAGGTTATTATTATAGGGGACGCGGAAATGGCTCCATCTGAACTTACATGGGCAAATGGAGCCATTGATTACTGGTACTATAATGATACTCCCGGGATTGTGTGGATGCAGAGGCTTAAGGAGAAATTTAAGGATGTGATCTGGCTTAATCCTCTCCCTAAAAGATCCTGGGAATATGTTCATTCCATCAGGATGGTAAGGGATGTTTTCCCCATGTTTGAGCTTACACTTGACGGCCTTGATGAAGGAGTCAAATTTCTTATGACCGGGAAGTGTGATCTTTACGATTTCAGGAAGAAGTAGGTTAAAAGAAGAGTAGTTATTTCTGAAAAAAGTGGCTCATTCCGGTTTTTTGAAGAAGTAATAATAAGTGTTCTTGCATCAATCGGAGTCAGCCCCCTGTCCCCCAAAGGGGGCACGTAAAAGGGAACCTTTTGAAAAGGTGATGAACCAAAGTATCAAAACACCCCTTTATATCGTAGAGCTTGCAAAAGATATGTGGAACAATATAAAGGGACCAGAAAAAACTATCAGAGTAATAATGCATTAACCCGTGCCCCCTTTGGGGTAGACAGGGGGAAAGGGATTACACAGTTTTATCAATAGCGTAAAATCATGGCTATCCTGTTGTGAACTTTTAAATCATCCTTATCAACAAAGTGCACTTCCCCCCCTCTGTTTATCACTTCCTCGATAATTTCATCAACTGCATCATCGACAACTCCCGGTGAAGTGGAATCTTCTGCAGGTGAAAGTAAACGGTTATCTTCGCTGATAACAGCCGGGAACTGAAATTCCTCTTCTACCAGAAGCATGGCACCTCTCCCTTCAAAAGCGGTGTTCCATACCTGGTCAATCCCTGAAGAGAAGTGGCCGTTTCCGATTGCATCTTCAAGCTTTTTCAGCATTCCGGTTTTAGATTTTGCCATATATTTTTCCATAACCGGCCATGTAAGTTTCGCCAGTTCATGGGGTGAGGCTTTATCATATGATCCATTAACTTCCCCTGCTATATGATCGGTCAGCTCTGTAATCTCTTTATAGTTTGCGAGATACCTTTCAACACCGGTAATTATGAGGGGGATTTTTGTGTCTTTTATAATGAGAGAAAGAGCCTTATCTATCTTTTTGAAAAACTTATTATACTGTTCATCTCTGTATGATGACATGTTTGTTATCTCCCCTATGGGTCTGGGTGAGTTTTCTTCATCCTCAATAAAAAAAGCGGGGAAATCGCTGTTGGAGATCTCTACCGGGGTATCAAGGAAAACGTCAAAGAGGCGGGTAGGTTTCTCGCTCAGGGCCAGGACAAGGTATCTGGGATTTCTGCTGGTTGCATAAATAAGGTTCCTTGTCGCAAAGGTTTCATCAATAATTACCTGTTCTTTAACTGTAACAGGGAGGTCGTATCGGGCTGAGAAATCTTTAGAGGCATATATTGCCATGGAGTCGGCTGTTCGGGTATAATCTATAGATGATACAATTGATTCGATTCTGTCAATTACAGGCTGGATATCCCTTTGAGGGAACTCCTGGTTCAGGCGGGTAATAGCCTCTTTAACGAGATTTTTAACTGTAATGGGGTCCTGTTTGTTCCCGGGACTTGTTCTGTGAGTCGGGATTAGTATTGAAACGCAGGGATATGACCGGTATGACATAACTTTTTTCAGTTCATCTCTGTTCATAAGCTCTCCTTCTGAATCTGAGTTTAGATTTAAGTATAATAATAAATGCGGATATATACAAAAAAAACTGTTACATTAAAATATAAAAAAACCCCGTCCTTTTCAGGAACGGGGCTTCCGTCTATTTTTTAAGGAATCTGATGATCTCCTCAATATCAGGTATTTCAGGAGTATCGTAGGCTCTGGAAAAAATCACTTTCCCGCTTTCATCAATGAGGATGTTAGCCCTCCCTGATATCCCTGCCTTATCAATGAAAACACCATATTTTTGAGCAGCTTCACCATGAGGCCAGAAATCAGCAAGGAGATGTGTCCTCTCTATTTCGAGAAAATCTCCCCACTCCTTTTTGCAGGGCTGACTGTCAACGCTTATGCCCAGAGCAACAACATTGAGCTGTTCAAGTTCATCATATTTAATCTCAAGGGCTTTCATCTGAATTTCGCAGATTCTGGTCCAGGCCAGGGGGTGAAAAGAGAGGAGTACTTTTTTCCCTTCCAATGATTTAAGATTGATTTCAACCCTGTGCTGGTTTTTAAGGGTAAAGTCAGGGGCTGTGCTCCCTGGTTTAATTATATTTTCCATAGATAGAGTCTCCTTTATTTATTATTATTTCTCCGGAAATTTTTTTGCATTGTGCATGCTTAAAAAAAGTTTTCCTGTGAGAAAAAACTTGCGGATGCTATGGTAATATAACTATAAAAAAAGGTTAAGGCGAGTAATTATATCCGTTTGTGGGGAGTAAAAAGTTTATTACCCTGGTTTGTAGCCTTTATCTTCGGGAAGGCCGGACTTTGAAGCTGAGGCTTTTGCCAGCTCATCGCATCTTTCATTAAGGGGGTTTCCGGAATGCCCCTTTACCCAAACAAATGTAATATTAAGCGGTTCAATAAGATTGAGAAGTTCATTCCATAGATCGGGATTAATGGCTGGTTTCTTGTCACTTTTGATCCAGTTATTTTTTCTCCAGTTTTTTGCCCAACCTTTACTTATCCCGTTAACAACATAGCTGGAATCGCTGTAGACTGTTACAGGGATGTCTTTCTGTTCCAGATCTCTCAGGGCTGCAATTACAGCCATCAGTTCCATCCTGTTGTTTGTTGTTTTACGGAAGCCCCCGGACAGCTCCTTTTTGCTATCTTTATATATCTGTACTGCTCCGTATCCACCGGGGCCGGGATTACCCAGTGCTCCGCCGTCAGTGTAGATTATAACAGTATTATCATCTGCTGCAATGGTGGGCCGGGATAGAGGGGCGGTTTTACCGGGGGCTCCTTTTGAGGATGCTGATGAATTAAGCCATTCTTCAGCATCCTTAAGTGAGGTGAAGCCTTTATAGACCGCTCCCTGGTATGCATCAACCTCAGCCTTTGCATCGGGCCAGTTAAAGTATATACCCGGTTTCCGTCCCCGCTTAACAGCGTAATATTTCTTAGGAGCCATCAATCCCTCTACATTATTTAATTTTTCGCCAGTCTTTACCCTTAAGGTCAAGTCCCATCTGACCGCCCGGATTCATTATATTGTTGGGGTCAAAGTGTTTTTTCAATGCCCGCAGCACATCCATCTGCTCTTTGCCAAGGTGCTTCTCCATCCAGGGGCCGATCATTTTTCCTACACCGTGGTGGTGGCTCAGGGAACCGCCGCTTCTGCATATTGCATCAATAATTCCTGCCTGAAAACCGGTATAATCTTTCAGGTCTTTCTCCTTCATAATATATATAAAGTAAAGATTTGTTCCCTGAGGATAGAAGTGTGATCCGTGTGTCATGCATATTGTGCCTGGTCTCCCCTTGATAAAGGAGCGTACCTCTTTATGCACATTATGCAGGTTATCCCATGTAACAGTGGTTTCCAGTGTGTCAATAAGTATTCCGTAATCCTGCAGATCCTCTCTAAGGTAGGGGTCTTTGTAGCGTCCCGGTTCCCACATCTTTGTAGGGAGTCCTGTAATGTACATGCCGCCATGTCTGCGGCAGATTTTTTTTACCTGTTTTTTTACATTTTTTGCAAAATTCTTTTCACCCTCGCATGATCCGAGAAATAGCGACCTTTCCATCGGTTTAAAACCGCGGAGCTGCATCCCCTTGTCAAGGAGTGTTCCGTCAATTCCATAGAGCTTAAGTCCAATATGAGTCTCCTCCTCATCAGAAATCCGGAAAACCGCGGGCATGCCGAACTCACTCTGTGTTATTTCCCTCCCTGCATTTACTGCATCTGCAAATGTGGGGAAGATAAACCCGAATCGCTGCCTGTTTTGAGGCATGTGGCGGAAAATTTTCAGAGTGAGTTCTACAAGAACACCAAAGGTCCCCTCACTCCCTTTCATTATATCATTAACCTTTGGTCCTGTTGCAGCTGCAGGGTATGCCACGGTTTTAAATGAACCTGCAGGTGTTATATACTCCTGGCTTACTACCAGGTCGTAGGCATCTCCATAATAGGATGATGCCTGCCCTGAACCGAGTGTGGCAACCCAGCCTCCAGCAGATGAAAATTCAAATGACTGGGGGAAGTGGCCGCATGTGTAGCCTGTTTTAGTTTTATAAAGTTCCACTGCATTATTAAGTGCGGATTCAAGGGCAGGGCCCATAATTCCTGCTTCAACTGTGACTGTCTGGTTGAGTTCATTAACTTCAATGACTTTATTCATGTGTGTGCTTAATACAAGGGTAATACCCCCTTTAGCCGGGCGAAGTCCGAAATTAACAGATGATCCCCCGCCGTATACATATACAGGTATTTTTTTTGTGTTACAGTATGCAATTATTTCTTTTACTATTTTTTTATTTTCCGGGTGTACCACCAGGTCTGATACCCGGTCAATACCGCTGCCTCGTAAAATTATTGCTTCCTCGATAGTTTTCCCTGTGGAGTATTTAAGCCTGTCGTATGATTCTGCGGAAACATTATTTTTACCTGCGATTTTTTCAATTGCTGCAATCTGTTCTTTTTTAAGTTTTACAGGGCTTTTGAATGAAACAATAGCATCACCGCTGGTTTTTACTTCATTAAAATGAGAAATGTCAAGATTGAATGTTTCAAGGAGTTCCCTGAAAAGTTTATCATTTGGGTGTTTGTATCCATCAGGGGCACCCCACTTAAATATTGATCTGTATGATCCTTCAACCGGCGGTGTGGAGCGCCATATATGGCTATATTTGCTCTTTTTATCTTCCATTTTTTTCTCCTTATTTTACAGGTATCTGAAGAAGCTTTTCAGCATCTTTGATCTCTTTTTTTATCCGATCCGCGTCCCATTTGAGGATTGAGCCTGCGGTTTCAGCTGCAAGTTTAATAGATTTTTTACCCGGATTCCCCAGGGTTCCTATCCCTGTTCTGCGGAAAACAATGTCACTCAATGTACAGGCAGATTCATGTTTAGCCGCATATACTACCTGAGCAAGGATATCGCCATTACTGTTAAGTGGCTGCAGCAATTTTTTATCCTTCATTGCAATTGCCATGAGAGCATCAAGTTCTGTCCCATATATTCCGGCCAGGTAATCTATAGTTTTTTCATCTGTCATCAACTTGTATTTATCTCTCGCATGGGCAAAGAAGGCATTCATATCTTCAATTTCACACCCTTTAAGGTAATCTTTTGCGGTAATGGATTTAACTTTTTTCTCATTCATTTTTTTTGAAACAAGAATCATCACCTGCTCAGCAAGGTTCCGGCTGGTGGTATATTTACCCCCTTCAACTGTAATGAGTCTGTTTAGGCCGTCAATTTCATTGTCATATATTTCATATTTTCGCGATGTCTGGTAAACACTCTCTGTCTGGTCTTCAACCAGGGGGCGGAGTCCGCCATAGCAGAAAAGCACTTCATCATAGCTGATCTGTATATGACCGCCAAATGAGGCATTGAGATCAGTTATAAGTTCATTGATGCTCTCCTTTGTTATTCTCCAGTCATCAGGATCCCCTATATACTCCTTATCTGTAGTGCCTATAATGGAATGCCCTCTCCATGGGATAATAAAGATATGTCTGCCGGATGGGGTTACTGTTGTAACCAGGTGTGTATTGACAATACCTTTAGTAATTATGTGAATCCCTTCTGATCGTCTCAGCACCTCGCCATTGGCAGAATTAGCTGAAAGAGAAAGGACCCGGTCTGCCCAGGGGCCGGCGCAGTTTATTGTAATTTTCCCTTTTATCTCCAGTTTCCTGTTTTTTATTTTATCTGTAACAGAAACACCTTCAACACTATCCCCGTTTTTAATGAAGCCTGTTACCTCCATATAGTTCGCACTGTCAGCCCCTGCTCCCTGGGCTGATTTAATAAAAGCCAGGGTGAGTCTTTCAGGTGATATGCTGGCACAGTCATAATATATCAGTGAACCTGTAAGATTCTCATGTTCAAGGGCAGGCTCTTTTTTAATTGTCTCCTCTCTTGAGAGCATGCTGTGACATGGGAGCTTTTTGCTTTTATCCCAGGTCCATCTTTTATCGAAGGAGAGGATATCGTATAAGATCATTCCGATTTTAAGAATATTTTTTCTGGTTTTAAGGGATTGTCTGTCAGAGACAATCATGTTTGCTATGGGGTAGACAAAATTGGGCGCTATATTTTCCAGAATTCTTCTTTCACGGAGAGATTCCCGGACAAGACCAAATTCCATGTTGGCCAGGTACCGGAGCCCTCCATGGATGAGTTTGGAAGTGGCTGCTGAGGTTTTTGACCCGTAGTCATCCCTTTCAAGGAGTGCCACAGAGAATCCCCTTGAAGCTGCCTCGTAAGCGACAGAGGCTCCTGTTATACCTCCTCCGATTATAATTATATCATATTCTCTCTTTTCTTTAAATTCATTTCTTATCATTGTTTAACTCCTTATTGATTAGTGTTTCGCGTTCAGCGTAAATCAGTATATCGAGCATTATTTTTCTGCTCTTTTCCGGTTCACCCTTTTTAAGAGCAGAGTAAATCTGTTTATGAAACCGGCCCGACTTTTCCCTGTTTTCCTGTGAGGAAAAATATAGATGGGAATAATCAATAAAAGTATCGTTGAAAAAATTAAGGAGAAATGAGTAGAATAGATTCCCCCCTGCAGATGCAATAGCTCTATGTATCTCCAGATCTTTTTCGGCTACATCCATACTCCTGTTGTCAATAATAGATTTTATCTTTTCCAGATCATTGATGCTTCTGTTCTGTGCGGCAAGTGCGGACATTTCTGGTATTACAATTCGCCTTATCTGCAGTATCCCTTTAAGTATAACAGGTGAAAGCGTGCCACCTGCATTGAGGATTATTTTTAAAAGCTCCAGGTTTCCGCACTCTTTGTAGTCTTTTATGTATATTCCGTCACCCTGTCTTATGTTCAGGAGCCCGAGAATTTCAAGTTTACGGAGAGCCTCCCGCAGCGTATTACGGTTTACATTCATAACAAGGGCCAGTTCTCTTTCCGGAGGGAGTTTGTCCCCTGGAGCAAGTTTCCCCTTGAGGATGCTGTCTGTTATCTGTGTGGCGATCGCCTCATTGAGATTTTTTTTTGCTACTGCTGTAAACATTTCACCACCATTTATGGTTTATTGGTTGAACCATTGATACAGTTAAATAGTATGTAAAAAAAGTCAATTTTTTTATAAAAAATTCATGGTATTAATAAAAAAATTGCTCTTCTATGAGATCAGAACTTTAATGTTTTAAAAGAATAATGGAGAATAACAACTGATATGCTTTACAAAAAATATCTATAACACTCTAATGGTATATTATTAACAGGAGTTTTTTAAATGGAATTCAGCAAATATGGTTTAGATGATAAAATCCTTAAAGGGATTGAAAAGGCGGGCTTTACTGCCTGCACACCGGTACAGGCGGAAACCCTTAAGTACAGCCTTACCGGACGCGACGTGCTGGTGCAGTCGCAGACAGGAACGGGGAAAACTGCGGCATTTCTTGTTACACTGTTCCAGCTTATGCTTACCAGGGAGGACCTGGCAGGGAAGAAGGCGCTTATACTTGCACCTACAAGAGAGCTGGCTCTTCAGATTGAGAAGGAAGCAAGGCTGCTGGGGCAGTTTCTTGATATTAAAATCGGATGTTTTTACGGCGGAGTAGGGTATAATCAGCAGGATAAGCTTTTAAAAGATGGCGTGGATATAATGATAGGAACACCGGGGAGACTTATGGATTACGGCAATTCCGGGAAGATCCTTTTCAGAGATTTCGGATATCTTGTTATTGATGAAGCGGACAGAATGTTTGACATGGGGTTTCTTCCCGATTTGAGAAGGATTATGAAAAAGATGATACCTGCTACCCAGAGGGTTTCAATGCTTTTCAGTGCCACTTTGAGCAACAGGGTTAAAAATCTTGCATGGGAATACACAACCGAGCCTGCTGAAATCAATATGTCACCTGAGCAGGTTACAGTTGATAAGATCAATCAGACCGTATACCATGTGGGCGGTAAGGAGAAGATCAGGCTTTTACTCGGTATTCTAAAAAAGAATAATCCCGAGAATGTGCTTATTTTTACAAATACGAAACAGAATGCAATAAATGTTGCTGCAAGACTATCCGGTAACGGTTATGAGTGTGACTATATAATAGGTGATCTTCCCCAGAACCGGAGAACAAAAATTATCGAAAGCATCAAGTCAGGTAAACTGAAATATCTTGTTGCAACAGATGTGGCAGCAAGGGGACTTCATATCAATGATCTTGACATGGTTATCAACTTCGATATTCCGGAAGATTATGAAAATTATGTACACAGAATCGGCAGAACAGCGAGGGCGGGGAAATCGGGAATAGCTATTACACTTGCATGTGAAAAGTTTGTATACGGCCTTGAAGCTATTGAAGATTATATTAAAATGAAAATACCTGTGGACTGGGTAAGTGATGAACTTCTGGCGGATGATGAGAGCAAAAGCGAACATGTTAACAGTTTTCTTAAAAATGCACGGGGGAGCAGAGTTGAAACCGGTGAAAGGAAAAAGGGCGGAAAACCTGAAAGGGGTGAAAGAACCGGGAGGAAACCTGCTGCTGCAAAACCTGTAAGGGTAAACAGAACAGAAGATCCGGATAAAAAAGATAAAAGAAAAACAGCAGCAAAAGCTGTATCAGCACCACAGGTAAAAACCGGGAAAGCAAAATCGGCTCATGTGGAGAGACCTGCTGTTAAAAAAAGTGAAGTCAGCAGAGAGAAAAAAGTACATGCAAAAGGTAAGGCTCCTCAATCTCAAAGAGTTCCCATGGATAAAGGGAAAACTCCCAAAAGCGCTTCCCTTAATGACAGGATGAAATATTACAGCGAAAAGTATGGTGAGGATTTTACAGTGAGCAGGGAAATAAAGCCTGAAACCGGTGTTGTTGGAAAGCTTGCTGGTAAAATTAAATCTCTTTTCGGGAAGAAATAAGGTCTTAGATAACCCCTCTGGCCTGTAAAAGGAAGTCGATTGCTGAGTCTGTGTCCCCTTTTAAAAGGTGGCATAAGCTCAGTGATATTAAATTTTTCTGTGTTTTATTGGTCTCAAGAGTTGTTATCTTTTCCGACAAAGTACCGTATTTGTCATTATAAATATCTACAGGTACAGAATTGATATAGTCATCATAGCTTCTGTATGCTTCAGATTCTCTCTTTATCTCCTTTATTGCTGCTGCTGTTTCTTCGCTGTTCTCTGAACTGAAAAGAATATCTGTTTTCAGTTTTTTAATCCCTTTATCATCTTTGTGAGCTTTTGAAAGTCTGTTTAATAATTTTACAGATTCGCTGATTTTTCCCTGATTCTGCAGCAGTATGGAAAGGGCAGTTGCAGCAATTCTGTTGTCAGGGTCATGCATAAGAACATTAATAAAATTAGACCTGGCAGCTTTAATGTTCTGAAGTCTGCTGTAGCAGAGCCCTGTTATCAGTGAAGACATGAAAAAATCGGGGTTCAGTTTCCTCGATTTTTCCAGGTTAATGACTCCTTTTTTGTAGTCATTTTTTTTGTAGTATAAACATCCGATATTATAGAATAGAAGGTAGTCCTCTTTTATCTCTGCAGCTGCTGTGAAGCATTTTACCGCTGAATCAATATGGGAACCGGATAATTCAATCCCCTTTGCTATCAGCTTTTCTCTGCGGGCAAGATCACCTTCAGTTAAGGGCGCTAATGAGGATAGGTCTTTCTCTATCAGATTTTTATCCATTATTATAATCCATCTGCATCATCTTTATGAACAACTACCATATTTTTACCGTCAGCTTTTGCTTTATAAAGAGCCATGTCTGCTTTCCGGATAAGGGTGTCTTTGTTTTTATCTTTTTTCGGATCAAATTGAGAAATCCCGATACTTATTGTAATTCTGAGAGGGACAGGGGCTCCTTCGAAAACAGCTTCCTCCACTTTTTTCCTGAGCCGCTCTGCAATATGCAGGCCGGCTTCAATTTCTGTATCTGTGAGTATTACTGCAAATTCCTCGCCGCCGTATCTTGCCGCGATGTCAAAGCTGCGTATATTATTGTGGATTATTTTTGCAATATCTTTAAGAATTATATCACCCGGCTGATGCCCGTAGGTGTCGTTGATTATTTTAAAGTTATCAAGATCTGCCATTATCAGGGTAAGAGGGGCCTTATTCCTCTCGCTCCGCTTTAATTCCTCCGCCAGTCTCTCCTGAAAATAGTGGTGCACATAGAGCCCAGTCATCCTGTCAAGTGTTGCCATTCTGTAAAGACGGGAGTTTTCCACAGCAATAGAAGCGAAACGGGATAACTGGTGCAGGAAACGGATCTCATCCGGTGTATATGATGCATCTATAAGTTTTTTACCAAGAAAAATAAGGCCATTGATGGAATTTTTCGATTTTAAAGGTATAATAACTTCCGGAAGTAGATTTTTGTGGATCAGGGCTGTTTCAGGAGCTGTCTCCATAATCTCCCGGGCCCTTTCTTTATCCAGTATACTGTAGTCTGTTTTGAAGTGCTTAATAAGCCTGGAGTTCTCACTGATTGTAGCATCTTCGGTTAATGTGTAGCCTTTCTGCATATAGATTTTGAGCTCTTCATTCTCAAGGTTTACATTGAGAAATATAGCAACCTCATCAACAATCATCTGACCGATACATATATATAGAATAGATTCCATAAGATTGTCAAAGTCCAGAGTTGATGAAAGACTCATTGCAATTTCAAGGAGATTCTGAAGGTCAAAAACCATCTTCTCCAGTTCTTCTCTGTTCATTTCAGCCAGTTTTATTTCCCGGTCAAATGCCATAATACATCCTGTCAGAATATCTTAATAAATTTATCGGCCATATGGGCTCTATTTATTTACATTATTATTTGTAATAATCGGATGAATTCCCGGGAAGAGGTAAGTTCCCATTGGGATTAGTGGACATTAAAATAATATTTTAAAGAAAAAGTATACTCTTTTTCAGTAATTATTCCTGAAGATATTTTTTAGTGCAATAATGATGTTTTCCATATCCCCACCGCCTATGGCGGCGGGGATAATAGAGTATTTTATTTCAAAAAAAAGTTAAGGAATTAACAGTGACTCTTTTTGATTTTTTAATAAAAAAGTATATATTTTTAGTAATGCGGATAATAGACATGAGAAAAGAAAAATTAAATAAGGATAAGATCGTGAGGATTAATTGAAGTTATAAAAATGACTTTACAATAAGCAATATATGCATTTTTTTTATAATTTATGTGAGTGATGGATTCATGGAGTGTTTTTTCTGCACTTGTTTATATTCAATCCGGCATAATTTGCGGTTTCAGATTATTTAATAAATATTCTTTATTTAAGGAGAAATTTCATGAGTAAACGAGTTTATAGTTTTGGCGGCGCATCTTCAGAGGGTAACATAACCATGAGGAACCTCCTGGGCGGCAAAGGGGTCAATCTTGCCGAGATGTCTAACATCAAAATGCCTGTACCTGCAGGTTTTACAATTACTACAGAAGTCTGTACTGAATACTATGATAACAATCGCAAACTCCCGGCAGGACTCGACAAAGAGGTTGCTGCTGCTCTGTTAAAAGTGGAAAAAATTATGGGTACAAAATTCGGTGATCCTGATAATCCCCTGCTTGTCTCTGTGCGCTCTGGTGCAAGGGTTTCAATGCCGGGTATGATGGATACAGTTCTTAATTTAGGTCTCAATGATAAAACCGTAGAGGGGATCATAAAAAAGACAGGGAACAGCAGATTCGGATGGGATTCCTACAGACGCTTTATACAGATGTATGGTGATGTGGTAATGGGCCTTAAACCGGAGCATAAAAACGAAGAGGACCCTTTTGATTATGAAATTCATAAGCTTAAAGAATCGAAAGGCTATACCTCAGACCTGGAAATGGATGTTGATGATCTTAAGGAGCTGGTAAAAAGATTTAAGGCTCTTATTAAATCGAGGCTCAAAAGGAATTTCCCTGATGATCCCCATGAGCAGCTATGGGAGGCTGTAAAATCTGTTTTCGGTTCATGGAATAATGAGAGGGCTATTCTTTATAGAAAGATGAACGGCTTTGATGATTCCTGGGGAACAGCAGTTACTGTACAGTCAATGGTTTTCGGGAATATGGGGGACAGGTGTGCTACAGGTGTGGCATTTACAAGAGACCCTTCAACAGGGGAGAATGCATTTTACGGTGAATATCTTATCAATGCCCAGGGTGAGGATGTTGTAGCAGGGATCAGAACACCGCAGCAGGTTACGATTGAGGGTTCAAAACGCTGGGCAAAAGAAAATAAAGTATCTGAAAAGGAGAGAAAGGAGAAATTCCCTTCACTTCAGGAATACATGCCGGCAGCTTATAAAGATCTTGAAAAAGTATATATGCAGCTTGAAAAGCATTATAAAGATATGCAGGATATTGAGTTTACAATTCAGAATGAGAAGCTCTGGATGCTGCAGACAAGAACAGGGAAGAGAACAGCAGCAGCTGCTGTAAATATCGCTGTTGATATGGTTAATGAGAAGCTTATTGATAAAAAGACTGCAGTAATGAGAATTGATCCTGCATCTATTGATCAGCTTCTCCATCCCACATTTGATCCAAAAGCGGCAAAAGAGGTTATTGCCAAGGGTCTCCCTGCTTCACCCGGAGCAGCAACAGGGCGTGTTGTATTCCATGCTGATGAGGCTGAAGAGTGGAGCAAAAGGGGTGAGAAAGTTATACTGGTGAGAATTGAAACATCACCGGAAGATCTGAAAGGGATGAATGCTGCACAGGGTATCCTTACCCAGAGGGGGGGGATGACTTCCCATGCGGCTGTTGTTGCCAGGGGTATGGGGAAATGCTGCGTTTCAGGATGCGGCGCAATCAGCATTAATTATTCAGAAAAGAAGATGAAAACAGGAAATTATATAATCAGCGAAGGTGATTATCTTTCCCTAAACGGCTCAACCGGTGAGGTCATGATCGGGCAGGTAAAAACAGTTGAAGCTAAACTTTCAGGTAATTTCGGCACAGTAATAAAATGGGCTGATGAATTCCGGAAACTTAAAATCAGAACTAATGCGGATACTCCTAAAGATGCCAGAGCAGCCAGGGATTTCGGTGCTGAGGGGATTGGTCTTTGCAGAACTGAGCATATGTTCTTTGAGGGTGACAGAATAAAAACAGTAAGGGAGATGATCCTTGCTGATGATGCTGCAGGGAGGAAGAAGGCCCTTAAAAAGCTGCTCCCTATGCAGAGGAAAGATTTTATGGGTATACTGAAGGAGATGCAGGGCTTTGGTGTTACAATAAGGCTTCTTGATCCTCCTCTTCATGAATTTGTGCCTCATGACGCTGAGAGCCAGGCTCAAATGGCAAAGGAGATGGGTATCTCTGTGGAACAGGTTAGCGAGAAGGTAAAATCGCTGCATGAATTTAATCCTATGCTTGGCCACAGGGGCTGCAGGCTCGGTATAACATATCCTGAAATTACAGAAATGCAGGCAAGAGCGATTTTTGAAGCAGCCTGTGAACTTAAAAAGAAGGGTGTTGATGTAAAACCTGAAGTTATGGTACCCCTTGTGGGAACCCTTAAAGAACTTTCAATGCAGAAAAAAATTATTGTTGAAACTGCAGAAAAGGTTATGGCTGAGAAGAAAGTAAAGGTCTCCTATGAGGTTGGTACAATGATTGAGGTGCCGAGGGCTGCACTTCTTGCAGATGAAATCGCAACTGAAGCTGATTTTTTCTCTTTCGGTACTAATGACCTTACTCAGATGACTTTCGGCTACAGTCGTGATGACGCGGGATCATTCCTCCCTGAGTATGTTGATAAAAAAATTCTTTCAAATGATCCTTTCCAGGTTCTTGACAGGTCAGGTGTAGGGATGCTTGTGCAGATGGCTGTAGAAAAGGGGAGAGGTGTGAAGAAAAATCTGAAGATCGGAATCTGCGGTGAGCATGGGGGAGATCCTGAATCTGTGGAATTCTGTCATGAGAGCGGGCTTAACTATGTGAGCTGCTCCCCCTTCAGGGTTCCTGTTGCAAGGCTTGCTGCAGCACAGGCTGCAATTAAAAACGGTGTAAAAAAGAAATAGCATATAAAAAATATTCTGTATAAAAAAACGGCCCCTTTCGGGCCGTTTTTTATTGAAGTTGTTGAATTATTATTGAAAATTAAGTGATTCAATAATAGAGAGTACTTGAGTAATTGAGGAAGGTTAAAATGAAACGTATAGTTCTATTGTTTGCAGTATTTATTATGACAGCTTCAGCTGCGTCAGCATCCTACCAGGAGGCTTTGAAGCTGTTTCAGGAACAGAAGTATGAGGAATCACTGAAGATACTTGCAGGTATTCTTGTGGTTGATGATGATTTAAAAGAGGGTTCCCCTAATTATAAAATAAGATTTCTTGCAGCACATAATCACTGGAAACTCGGCAATGCAACTGCAGTGATCGCTCATTTGAGAAGATGCACCGTCATTGATCCGACTACACCGGATCCATTTATTGATCTGGGATTATATTTTATAGATCAGAAAAGATATGGTGATGCCAGGGCAGCTGCTGATGAAGGGCTTAAGGTTAAGGAGCATCATATGTTTTTCTGGATTCTGGGGCGTGTTGCCATGGAGCGGGGTGATTATAACCGTGCTAAGGAGTTTTTTGAAAAGGCTAATACACTGAATCCGGAGTTTTTTATATCATATAATGATCTGGGTATTACTCTGATGAAGCTGAAAAGGTATGGTGAAGCAAACGCGGCTTTTTCCGTAGCCCTGGCTATTAAACCTGATTCAGCTGAAGTTAATAATAACATGGCCTTATGTTATTTAAGATCGGGTAAAGAGAAGGATGCAATTACATATGCGGAAAAAGCTGCTGAACTTGATCCTGGGAACAATGTAATAAAAGAGACAGTAAAAAAACTTAAAGAAAGCAGGTAGCAGGGGGGAGCTGTGGCAATTTCGAGTATAATCAGAGAATCAATTGAGAAGTCATCCTGGATAAGAAAAATGTTTGAAGAGGGTGCAAAGCTTAAGGAGGAGTTCGGGCCTGAAAATGTTTATGATTTCAGCCTTGGAAATCCTGATCTTGAACCGCCTGAGGAATTTTTTAAAGCAATAAGCAATATAGCTGTAAACAGGGGGGCGGGTGCCCATGGATACATGCCCAATTCCGGTTTCCCTGCAGTAAGGAATAAAATTGCAGAGGGTGTTGCACGTGATCATAAGATCAGCTTAGATGGTAATTCTCTGGTAATGACATGCGGTGCTGCAGGGGGTATGAATGTAATTTTAAAAACAATTCTTGAACCTGGTGAAGAGGTTATAGTAATTAAGCCCTATTTTGCTGAATACGGCTTCTATATTTCCAATCATCAGGGGGTTATGGTAACAGTAAATTCCGGTACAGATTTTTCTCTGAATATTAATAATATTGAAGCAGCAATAAATTCTAAAACAAGGGCTGTTATAATAAACAGCCCCAATAACCCAACAGGAAAGATATACAGCTCTGATGAAATTAGGTCCCTGGCCGTACTTCTTGAAAAAAAATCTGTAGGCGGGAGGCCCATCTTCCTCCTTTCTGATGAGCCTTACAGGGAAATAGTCTACGATAACAGAACAGTACCCCCTCTTTTATCTGCCTATAAAAATTCCATGGTTATTAATTCCTATTCCAAGTCACTCTCTCTTCCGGGGGAAAGGATCGGATATATAGCTGTAAATCCGGAAATACAGGAATATCCTCTTATTATGGCAGGCTTGAATCTGTGTAACAGAATTCTGGGGTTTGTAAATGCCCCTGCAGTTATGCAGCGTGTTGTTGCTGATTTAAGTGATGTTACAGTTGATGTGGGATTGTATAAGCGGAGACGGGATCAGCTTGCAGAAGGGCTTAAAAAAGCAGGATATCACTTTTCTCTGCCTGAAGGGGCATTCTATATTTTCTGCAAATCTCCTGTTGAGGATGATGTGGCATTTGTGAGGCATCTGCAGAAGTATAATATTCTTGCTGTTCCCGGATCAGGGTTCGGGGGGCCAGGGTATTTCAGGCTCGCCTATTGTGTATCTGAAAAAGTTATAATTAAGGCTTTACCCGAATTTGAAAAAGCATTGAAGTCATTTAAAAGCGAATAATTATAGCCTTATAAAAGTAGTCAATTGGCAAATAAGGCTGTCTTGAAAAAAAGGATCTGTCATTCCGGTTTTGCCCCGGGAGTGCTTCCTCACTCCGTTCAGGTCTTGCAGCTTCAAATTGTGGAGCAAAGATGAGGTTTGCCTGCCGGCATAAAACAGGATGTTCTAATAAATACAGGAAACTTCTGATGAAATCGGTTGTGTGCAATTAAAATGCTAAAATTTTTTGTTTTAACCCGTAGTAATACTTGACGTTAGTAACGAATATAGATATTATTGAATAATGATACGATCTTTTAAATCCAAAGAAGCTGAAAAGATCTGGAATGGAGAATTTTCAACAAAATTACCTTCTGATATTCAAAAAATTATGAGACGAAAATTGAGGATGATGAATAACTCAACTGAACTGAGTGATTTAAAAATACCTCCGTCAAATAATCTTGAAGCATTAAAAGGGGATAGAAAAGGTCAACATAGTATAAAAGTCAATGACCAATGGAGAATTTGTTTTGTGTGGGAAAATGGTGATTGTAACAATATTGAAATAGTTGATTATCATTAATGGCGCTACTGCAAAAAGTCTGCCACAGAGACACAGAGTCACAGAGGTACGGAATTTTATAGAAATTAGTAATCAATAATACATATTTGCAAAAAATTGTAAATATATTTATGTACGATTTCATATATCTATATAATTAGTTCATCTTTCTCTGTGTCTCTGAGCCTCTGTGGCAAAATAAGTTACTTTTTGCAGGAACGCCATTAATTATTAAAGGAAAAAATTATGAAAAGATTACCAAATATACATCCGGGTGAAATTTTAGATGAAGAATTTCTTAAGCCGTTGAACATCACTGCTTATAGAATAGCTAAAGAGACAAAAATATCTCAAACTAGAATTTCTGAAATAATTAAAGGGAAAAGAGGAATAACCGCAGATACTGCTTTGCGATTTAGTAAATTTTTCGGTAATTCACCGCAATTCTGGCTTGGATTACAAAATGATTTTGATCTTGAAGAAGAAATTCATTTAAAATCAAAAGTATTAAATACAATCCATAATTTTAAAGAATTAAATTTATCCCATGTATAGAAACTCTCCGAGCCAGCCGCATTTTAACAGCCGATAACTTATAGGAATTTCAATACTATTTTCATTCAGTCTTTTAAAATAACCTTCAAGAATCATTCGAAAATCTCTCCGGAAAAATAAATTTTTATCAGAAAAACCTGATATTCATGGATATGCTCCGGCTGAAGCGCATGAGGCGCCTTGTTGAAATATTCTGCAAGGTTCCTGACATGGTTTATGTACGTGGATATTGTTACCTCGCTGAATCCCCGGATCTGCATTACCTTCCGCACCTCACGTCTTGTAAAATGTTTTACTGTAGCCATCTTCGTTCCTCCTGTAATTTGTACTTTACATTATTACAGGAAAAGATATGATTATATTCAAATAATTTCAAGGGCACCACCGCAGGTGGTTTAGTTTAGCAAAGCTTGTGCGCTTCCTGTTATCAAAAGCGATATAGTCACCCTCAAGTCAAAAATTAAAAATCCCCTGGTTATGTGAAGGCACTTTTAATTTTTGACTTGATGAGCAATTGATTACAAGCGTTTATAGTAAAATATCAGCAAATATAGCATATAATTGTCAAAGGGAAATATATACATATTGATTTCTAAAATTGATTATAAAGGAAAAATAATATTGTAAAATACCCTCAAAATAGGTGCTTGGAAATATTTAAAACAACAGCTACGCCAATTTTTCACCTCCGCTATCGCTACGGTGAAAACTTCTTATGCCCCGGAAACGTTGTGTGAAAACGGGGCGAATTTTTTTTTAAAAAGCAACAAGGAATATTTCTTAATGAAAAAATATGTTCTATCATATAAATTATTTCCAATTATATTGGCCGGAATATCAGCTGCACTGTTTGGACTTGCTACACCTATGAGTAAAATTCTTTTAAATGAAATTAATCCATTTCTACTTGCAGGTTTATTATATTTAGGTGCATCAATTGGATTATTCCCAATAATAATACTAAAAAAAGAAATATTATTTATTGTAAAACTAAATAGTGTAAATTTTAAAAGACTTTTCGGCGCTATCGTATTAGGTGGTATTATTGGACCAATATTAATTCTTATAGGACTAAAATATTCTTCAGCATCTTCAGTTTCTTTATTGTTAAATTTTGAACTAATTGCAACTGCAGTTTTAGGTTTTCTTTTTTTTAAAGATTACTTAGGAAAAATAGGATGGATCGGTGTTTGCATTGCTTTGACATCAGGCATAATATTAACAATCAACGAAGGACATTCAGGAGTTGTTTCTTCAATTCTCATAATAATTGCCTGTATATGCTGGGGATTTGATAATCATTTCACTGCGTTAATTGATGGCATCTCTGCAACTCAAAGTACTTTCATTAAAGGACTTTTTGCAGGAACAATAAATACAATAATTGGTCTGTCTATATCAAATAATTCAGTTTCATCTAATTTGATAATTTACGCCGTAATCCTTGGTAGTATATCTTATGGAATAAGTATTGTATTATATATTATTTCTGCTCAAAAAATTGGAGCAATAAGAAGTCAGATTATTTTCTCAAGTGCACCTTTTTTTGGTGTTATATTTTCGATATTAATTTTATCAGAATCAATTACTATTTTACAAATAATTTCATTTGGTTTATTATTAGTTTCAATTTTATTAATGACCTGCGATAAACATTGCCATTTTCATGAACATTATGAAATTGAACATACTCATTATCATAATCACGAAGATATACATCATCAGCATAATCATACGTATAAAGTTTTGAATCATGATCATTTACATAATCATATCAATGAAAATCATTCACATCCGCATTGGCCGGATTTACATCATAGACATGATCATAAATAAAATAATATTGAATTATTTTAAAAAATATTTATAAGAAAAAGATACTGCTTTAAAGTTTATTGATTTTGTTTTTTCATTGACTTATCTCAATCAAATGACTTATAATTCTATAAAAATAGAAGTTAAAAAATGAAATCGTTTGATTTAAATATTGAAGAGATACTGGATAACTGGGAAATCCATCACGCAATCCGTGAGATTATTGCTAATGCATTAGATGAACGATTACTTTCTGATACGGATAATATAAAAATTGAAAAAATTGGCGATAATGTCTGGAGCATACAAGATTTTGGACGCGGTTTACAATACGGGCACTTGACTCAAAATGAAAATCTTGAGAAACTAAATCACCCTAATTCTATTGGTAAGTTTGGTGTTGGCCTTAAAGATGCTTTAGCAACTTTTTATAGGCATAAAATTGATGTTACAATAAAATCAAAATATTGTGATCTAACATTCGGAATGTCACCAAAAGTTAATTTTGATAATGTTGTTACTTTGCACGCTTTTGTTAATCAACCATCATTACCAACTATCAAAGGAACATCATTTATTTTAAAAAATTGTAATAATATAGATATAGAAAAATCAAAATCTTTCTTTTTAATATTTTCTAATGAATCAATAATTGAAACCACTAAATATGGCGATGTTTTAAATAAATCAGGAAACTTATCCAATATATATGTTAACGGTGTTAAGGTCTCTACAGAAGAGAACTTTTTATTTTCCTATAATATAACATCAGTTAATAAAAAAATTAAAGATGCGTTAAATAGAGAAAGAACTAATGTCGGAAGATCTGCATATGCAGAAAGAATCAAATTAATTTTATTGGAGTGTAATGAGTTAATTGTTGCTGAAAAATTGGTTAATGACCTACAAGAATATGGAACTGGAAATATTCATGATGAATTGCAGTGGACTGATGTATCAACCCATGCAACAAAGCTTTTAAATTCATCAAAAAAAGTTGTTTTTTTTACTCCCGAAGAATTACAGAGTAATAACAATTATATAGATCGTGCAAAAAGTGATGGCTATGAAGTAGTTACTATCTCTGAAAAAATTAAGTCAAAAATAGTAGGTGAAACAGATTATAATAATAAACCCATAATTGATTTGCATGAATATGTTGATGAATGGAGTGATAGTTTTGAATTTATTTTTATAGATGTAACAAAACTAAATCAAAAGGAAAAAGAAATTTTTAATTTAACAAGTGATATTTTTCAATTAATTGGTGGTAAACCATCTAATGTCAAAGACATTAAAATTTCTGAAACTATGCGTTCCAATAGTTATAATTATTCCGATGCAGCCGGGTTATGGGACGGTACGAATATTATAATAAAACGATCTGAATTAGCAAATATTGAAAGCTATGCATCTACGTTGCTACACGAAACAGCACATGCGATAAGTGGTGAATCAGATATATCTATAGGATTTGAAGAAAGTCTTACAAACCTCTTGGGGAAATTATATTCTAATTCATTAAAAATTTCTAAATCTTCAAATTATTCTCAACAACTTGTTAGTAGTCCACCATATGTTAAGCCCACAATCCATTTGACAAATACAAATTATACGCAAATTAATAGTAAAAAAAATTTCCCGCATGGTATACATATATTTTTATCTTTGATGCTCGCTGGTTTTTGGATACCTTTCTGGTTTTTAATTTATCAAGCTAGGAATAAAAATATTTATAAATAATCTTATTCTATTAGAAAGCTGGTCAACGGCATATAACTTATAGAAGTCTTAACGTAGCTGCCGTAAAAAAACCGCTAAGTTACATTAGCGGTTTAACAAAATAAAAGATAATGTTTTAATTATCCGAAGCAGCTATGTTAAGACTCTGTTGAACGAAAC